>JACCDQ012178448.1_pt1 | contig 11008 bp, 12 predicted proteins | sample 7446031 | NCBI WGS metagenome assembly JACCDQ01 (sample SAMN15323442, study PRJNA562643) | freshwater metagenome | isolation source: river surface water | place: USA:Blue River Watershed | collected 2017-08-17
CGCGACTGGTATTTCCTGCCGATGCTGGGCTGCATCTGGAGCTGCCCGACCGACCAGATGCTGCAGTTCCCGGTCGCGACCATGATCCGCTTCTGCCACAACCACGGCCTGATCCAGATCACGAACCGGCCGCAGTGGCACACGGTGGCCGGCGGCGCGCGCCGCTATGTCGACAAGATCCTGGCCGGCATCGCCGACAAGCGCCTGAACACGCCGGTGCGCCTGATCGAGCGCGATGCCGCCGGGGTGCGGATCGTGACGGACCGCAGTGCCGAGCGCTTCGACCAGGTGGTGCTGGCGACCCATCCGGACCAGGCGCTGGCGCTGCTGCGCGAGCCCAGTGCGCAAGAGCGCGAGCTGCTGGGTGCGATCCGCTACCAGCCCAACCGCGCCGTGCTGCACACCGATGTGGCGGTGATGCCGCAGCGCAAGCGCGCCTGGGCAGCCTGGAACTACGAACGCGCCGCCGATGATGGCCGCGAGTCGGCCCGGGTCTGCCTGCATTACTGGCTCAACCTGCTGCAGCCGCTGCCCTTTGCCCAGGATGTCATCGTGTCGCTCAATCCGGTGCGCGAGATCGATCCGGCCCGCATCATCGGCGCGTACGAGTATGCGCACCCGGTGTTCGACCTGGCCGCGATCCGGGCCCAGCAGCGGCTGGGCGAGCTGCAGGGCCAGCAGCACAGCTGGTTCTGCGGCGCCTGGACCGGCTACGGCTTCCACGAGGACGGCCTCAAGTCCGGGCTGGCGGTGGCGGCCGAGCTCAAGCCGCAGCTGCAGGCCTGGCGGGAGGCTGCATGAGCCTGTCGGCCGCCCCAGCCGCGCTTGCTGCCTCGTCGGCGGCGGTCGAGCCGGCTGGCTGGCCCGCTGCCGGGCCGCTGATCGGCTTCGGCCAGGTGCACCACAGCCGGCTGCGCCCGCAGCGCAACGACTTCACCTATCCGACCTGGTTCCTGCTGCTGCCGATGCGCCGCCTGGCCGCCGACCCGGCGGCGGCTGGCGCGCTGGCGCTGAACCGCCCCGGGCTGATCAGCTTCTTCGATGCCGACCACGGCGACGGCCGCGGGCCGCAGCAGGGCGGTGCGCTGGCCTGGCTGGATGAGCTGCTGCGCGCCGAGGGCATCCACGATGCCGATGGCGAGGTCTGGCTCCATGCCTATCCGCGCGTGTTCGGTCACAGCTTCAAGCCGGTCAGCTTCTGGTATTGCGAGCGCGCCGACGGCAGCCTGCGCGCCATCGTCGCCGAGGTCAACAACACCTTCGGCGAGCGTCACTGCTACCTGCTCGACCAGCCCCGCTACGGTATCGAATTGCAGACCGAGAAGGTCTTTCATGTCTCGCCCTTCTGCGCAGTGGCCGGGCGTTATCGCTTTTGCTTCCTGCGCCACGGCCAGGCCGACCAGCTGCAGACCCGGGTGCGGGTGGACCACGACGACGAGGCGGGCCTGCTGCTGCGCACCAGTGTCGGCGGCCGGCTCGAGCCCGTCACGCGCGCCAGCTTGCGGCGCGCCCTGCTGGGCTATCCGGCCATGACCCTGATGATCGTCTGGCGCATCCACTGGCAGGCGCTCAAGCTCTGGGCCAAGCGGGTGCGTTTCCATCCCAAGCCCGCTCCGCCTGACCGATTCCTGACCCGCTGACCTTCGGGAGACTCCATCCATGAACAGCTCCACCCTTCACCGCGGCGTTGCCGGCCTGCAGCCCCTGCCGGCCGACCTGCCCGCCGCTGCCCGTACCCTGTTCGGCCTGCTGCAGCGCCTGTCCCATGGCTCGCTGACCCTGCAGCTGCCCGACGGCCAGTTGCAGCATTTCGGCCAGGCCGAGTCGGGCGCGCCCTGCGCGGTGATCCATCTGCACAACTGGAAGCCTTGCGCGGCCGCGCTCAAGTCGGGCGACATCGGCTTTGCCGAGAGCTATATCGCCGGCGACTGGAGCACGCCGCACCTGGCCCAGCTGCTCGGCCTGCTGGCGGCCAACCGGCAGGCGCTGGACGCGGTGATCTTCGGCCACTGGGCCGGCCGGTTGCTGTACCGGATCAAGCATCTGCTGAACCGCAACACGCGCGCCAACAGCCGCAAGAACATCCACGCCCATTACGACCTCGGCAACGCCTTCTACCAGCTCTGGCTCGATCCGAGCATGAACTATTCCTCGGCCTGGTTCGAGGGACGGCTCGACGGTGACCTGAACCAGGCCCAGCATGCCAAGGTGGCGCGCGCGCTGCGCCAGGTCGGGCTGCAGCCGGGCCAGCGCCTGCTCGAAATCGGTTGCGGCTGGGGCGCGCTGGCGGAAAAGGCCACGCTCGAGTTCGGCGCCTCGGTGACCGGCGTGACCTTGTCGACCGAGCAGCTGGCTTTCGCACGCAACCGCCTGGCCGAGCAGGGCCAGGCGGACCGGGCCGACCTGCGGCTGCAGGACTACCGCGACATCGACGACGGGCCCTATGACGCAATCTGCTCGATCGAGATGATCGAGGCGGTCGGGCAGGAATACTGGCCGACCTATTTCCAGGCGGTGCAGCGCTTGCTCAAACCCGGTGGCAAGGCCTGCATCCAGAGCATCGTGATCGACGATGCCCTGTTCCAACGCTATCTGCGCTCGACCGACTTCATCCAGCAGTACATCTTCCCGGGCGGCTGCCTGCCCTGTCCGGCCGAGTTCAGGCGCCAGGCCGAGGCCGTCGGGCTGCGCGTGGTCGACGAGTTCGGCTTCGGCCACGACTATGCCGAGACCTGCCGGCGCTGGCGCGAGTCCTTCCTGGCCCGGCGCGAGGAGGTGCTGCAGCTCGGCTTCGACGAGCGCTTCATCCGGGTCTGGGAGTTCTACCTGGCCTATTGCGAGGCGGGTTTCCTGGCCGGCGACATCGACGTGGTCCAGTACACGCTGCAAAAACCATGAGCCCTGCCGCCCGGCGCCACCTCGGTCCGGTGCTGCTGTGCGCTGGCCTGGCAATGTCCTGCCTGGGCAGCGCGCAGGCTCAGGGCCAGGCGCTGGCGGCCACCGAGCGGCTGTCGGTGACGGCTGCGGACAGCGGTCGTCTGGCGCCGCTGCCGGGTACCCGGCTCGCCGGCCAGGGCCTGCTGCGCTTCTTGGGCCTGGAGGTCTACCAGGCCAGCCTGTGGGTCGGGCCCGAATTCCGGCCCGAGGCCTTTGCCAGCCAGCCGTTTGCGCTCGAGCTCGAATACCGGCGTGCCTTCAGGGCCAGCGCGATCGCCGAGCGCTCGCTCCAGGAGATGCGCCGCCTGGGCACTTTCAGCGAGGCCCAGGCCCAGCGCTGGCAGCGCGCCTTGCAGGCCGCGCTGCCCGATGTCCGGCCGGGTGACCGCATCGTCGGCCTGTACCGGCCGGGCCAGGGCGTGCGCTTCGAGCAGGACGGCCGCTTGCTCGGCGAGCTGTCCGATCCGGAGTTCGCGCGCCTGTTCTTTGCCATCTGGCTCTCGCCTGGCACGTCCGAGCCGGCGCTGCGCGGGGCGTTGCTGGCCGGCGTCGGTCCGGGTTGAGGTCGGCTTGCCATGCCTGCCGTACCCCGCTCCGAACCCGAGCAACCGGCTGCCGTTGCCCCGGTCGCAACGCCAGCATCGCGCAACGTGAGCCTGGATCTCCGCCAGCGCCTGGCTTATGGCCTGCTCGGGCTGCCGCTGGCCTTTGTCTCGCTGCCGCTGTACCTGTTGCTGCCGCACCACTATGCGCGCGAGTTCGGCCTGCCGCTGGCGACCCTGGGCGCCTTGCTGCTGGCCGCCAGGCTGGCCGATGCGCTGATCGACCCTGTGCTGGGGCGCTGGATCGACCGCCGCTTTCGTCACTCGGCGCGCAGCGTGCAGCGACTGGGGCTGCTGGCTGCGCTGCTGCTGGCGCTGGGCCTGACCGGCTTGTTCCTGCCGCCGGTGCGCGGCGCCGATGCCTTGCTGCCCTGGGCTGGCGCCGCCTTGCTGCTGACCTATGCCGCCTACAGCCTGCTGGCGATCGCGCACCAGGCCTGGGGCGCGCGGCTGGGCGGCGACGAGATCGAGCGGGGTCGCATCGTGGCCTGGCGCGAGGGCGCTGGCCTGGTCGGGGTCGTGCTGGCCTCCGTCCTGCCGGCCTGGCAGGGCATAGCGGCCATGCTGGCCGTCTTTGTCTTCAGCCTGGTCCTGGGTTGTCTGGCCTGGTGGCATTCGCCGCAGCCAGCGTCCGCGCCACCGATGGCGGTCGATCCGGGGCTGATGCCGGTCTCGTTCTGGCAGCCCTGGCGCCAGCCAGCCTTTCGTGGCCTGCTCGGGGTGTTCCTGCTCAGCGGCATCGCCACCGCCATTCCCGCCACGCTGGTGCTGTTCTTCATCGAGGACCGGCTGCAGGCCCCCGTGGCGCAGCAGCCGCTGTTCCTGCTGAGCTATTTCCTGGCGGCGGCGCTGGGTCTGCCGCTGTGGCTGCGCCTGGTGCGGGCCTGGGGCCTGGCGCGCAGCTGGCTGCTCGGCATGGGGCTGTCGGTGGCGGTGTTCAGCTGGGCCGCGGCGCTGGGCGCGGGCGACCTGGTCCCGTTCGGCCTGGTCTGCCTGCTGGCCGGCCTGGCCCTGGGCGCCGATCTGGCGCTGCCAGGCGCCTTGCTGGCGGGCCTGCTGGCCGAGTCGGGCCAGCGCGACTCGCACGCCGCGACCTATTTCGGCTGGTGGAATTTCGCCACCAAGCTCAACCTGGCCCTGGCGGCCGGCCTGGCGTTGCCGCTGCTGGCCTGGTGGGGCTACGAGCCGGGCAGCCGCAGCCTGCAGGGCCTGCAGGCGCTGGGCTGGGCCTATGCCGTGCTGCCCTGTGTCCTCAAACTGCTGGCGGCGGCGGCGCTCTGGCGCTGGAGCCGTCGGCATCACCCCTGGAGTTCCCGATGAAACCGAAACTGCTGCTCTTGTCGCTGGCGGCTGGCCTGACGATCCTGACCGGTTGCGCCGGCCCGCAGGTGAATGACTACGCCGCCGAGCAACCCGCGCTTGATCTGCGGCGCTACTTCGACGGTCCGGTCGAGGCCCATGGCATGTTCTAGGACCGGGGCGGCGCGGTCGTCAAGCGCTTCACGGTGCGCATGGAAGGGCGCTGGGAAGGCGAGCAGGGCGTGCTCGACGAGCATTTCCTCTATTCGGACGGTACGCGCGAGCGCCGCGTCTGGCGCCTGACCCATCATGGCAACGGCCGCTACACCGGGCGCGCCGACGACGTGGTCGGCGAGGCCAGCGGCCAGGTGGCGGGCAACGCCTTCCGCTGGGCCTACACGCTCAGGCTGCCGGTCGACGGCAAGACCTACGAGGTCCAGTTCGACGACTGGATGTACCTGGTCGACGAGCGGGTGATGCTGAACCGCGCCACCATGAGCAAGTTCGGCCTGCGCCTGGGCGAGGTCACGCTGAGCTTTCACAAGCCGGCTCCACGGGATGCTGCCCAGGCTGAACCAGCCGCTACGGCCGGAGCCGTGCGATGAGCCTGAATCCCCGCATCGACCGCTGGCAGGGCCGGCGCGTCTGGCTGATCGGGGCCTCCAGCGGCATCGGTCGCGCCACCGCCAGCCTGCTGCATGGGCGCGGTGCGCGCGTGATCGTCTCGGCGCGCCAGGCCGCCGCGCTCGATGACTTCGTCGCCGCCCATCCCGGCAGCGTCGCGCTGGTGCTCGACATCACCGACCGCGCGGCGCTGCAGCGGGCTACCGATCAGCTGCTGGCCGACGGCCCACTCGACCTGGTCTGCTACCTCGCGGGTCACTACCGGCCGATGCGCGCGATGGACCTCGACCTCGAAGACGCGCTGCGCCACCAGCAGGTCAACCTGACCGGGGTCTGGCATCTGCTGGCGGCCCTGCTGCCGGCGCTGCTGGCGCAGGGCCATGGCCATGTCAGCCTGGTCAGCAGCGTGGCGGGTTTTCGTGGCCTGCCCAGGAGCCTGGCCTATGGCCCGACCAAGGCGGCGCTGATCAACCTGGCCGAATCGCTCTACCTCGACCTGCGGCCGCGCGGCTTGGGTGTCAGCGTGATCACGCCCGGCTCCGTCGCGACGCCGCTGACCGCCGGCAACGAGTTTCCGATGCCCGCGCTGCTGACGCCCGAGCAGGCCGCCGCCGAGATGGTGCGCGGCTGGGAGCGCGGCAGCTTCATGATCCATTTTCCCAAGCGCTTCAGCCGCTTCCTGCTGCTGCTGCGGCTGCTGCCCCATCGCGCCTATTTCGCGCTGGTGCGGCGCCTGACCGGACTCTGAGCCATGCAGCAGGACGCCATTGACCGCTTCGTGCGCTATTTCGAGCAATTGCAGCCGGCCGACATCGCGCGGCTGGACCAGCATTACGCCGCCGATGCGCGCTTCAAGGACCCGTTCAACGACGTGCGCGGCGTGCCGGCGATTGCGCAGATCTTCCAGCACATGTTCGACTCGCTCGAACAGCCGCGCTTCGTCGTCACCCAGCAGCTGCAGCAGGGCAGCGATGTCTTCCTGCGCTGGGACTTCACCTTCCGCTTCAGGAACTTCCAGCGCGACCAGTTGCAGCGCATCGAGGGTGCCACGCACCTGAAGCTCGACGGCGCCGGACTGGTCACGCTGCACCGCGACTACTGGGATGCGGCCGAGGAACTTTACGAGAAGCTGCCACTGGTCGGTGGCCTGATGCGCTGGCTCAAGCGCCGTGTCCAGCGCTGACCACGGGTTGCCGGTTCGACCCGTATCGAGAGACCTGTCATGAAGATGAAGAAGAAAACCGACCTGCCCAGCAAGAACTGCCTCTGCTGCGGCCTGCCCTTTGCCTGGCGCAAGAAATGGGAGCGCGACTGGGATCAGGTCAAGTACTGCTCCGAGCGCTGCCGCCGCAGCGCGCCCAAGACCCCGGTTGCGCAGGAGGCCCGCTGATGACGACGGGCGTGATCTACTGGCTGCGCAACGACCTGCGGCTGCACGACAACCCGGCGCTGTGGCGCGCTGCCGAGCTTGCCCGCCAGCAGGGTGGCTGGCTGCTGCCGGTCTATCTGCACGATCCGGCCCAGCAGCTTGATACCCGCTGGGGCTTCGCGCGCATCGGGCGCCACCGGCAGGTATTCCTGGCCCAGGCGCTCGACGACCTGAAGCTGCGCCTGCAGGCGCTGGGCAGCGACCTGCTGGAGCTGTCGGGTCGGCCCGCCGAGTTGCTACCGGGACTGATGCGCCAGTTCGGCGCCAGTCGGCTGGTCTGCGAGGAGATTGCCGCCCCCGAGGAGCAGGACGCGGTGCAGGCGCTGCGCGCGGCCGGGCTGCCGGTTGAGACGGTCTGGCAGTCCAGCCTGATCGACCCGGCCGATCTGCCGTGGGCACCCGAGGCCGTGCCCGATACCTTCACCACTTTCCGCCAGCAGCTCGAGCGCGCCGGTGCGCGCGAGGCAGCGCCGCTGCCCGATCCCGACGCTTTACCACCCTTGCCGGCAGCCTTCCGGGCAACGATTCCCGGCGCGGCTGGCGATCCCAACTGGACGGCTGGGCCAGACGGACTGGTTTCGGCGCTGGCAGGTCCCGAAACTCCGCCTGCAGCCGTCGAGCCGCGCAGCTCCTTCCCCTATGCCGAGGCCCGCTGCCATGGCGGCGAGCGCGCCGCGCTGGCCCACCTGGACCAGTATTGTGCGCGTGGCCTGCCCCACAGCTACAAGGACACGCGCAACGGCCTGGCGGGTCTTGACTATTCGAGCAAGTTCTCGCCCTGGCTCGCGACCGGTGCCTTGTCGCCACGCCAGGCCATGGCCGCGATCCGTGCCTTCGAGGCCGAGCGCGGCGCCAACGACGGCAGCTACTGGCTCTGGTTCGAATTGCTCTGGCGCGACCATTTCCGCTGGATGTCGCGCAAGCATGGCCGACGCCTGTACGGCGCCCGCGGCCTGTCCGACTTCCCCTTGCCGGCGCACAATACGCGCGGCTTCCAGCGCTGGGTCGAGGGCCGCACCGGCGATGCACTGGTCGACGCTGGCATGCGCGAGTTGTCTGCCACCGGCTACCTGTCGAACCGGCTGCGCCAGAACGTGGCCAGCTACCTGGTGCACGATCTGGGCGGCGACTGGCGCGCCGGTGCCGCCTGGTTCGAGTCGCAATTGCTCGACTACGACGTGCACAGCAACCAGGGCAACTGGCTCTACATCGCCGGGCGCGGTACCGACCCGCGCGGCGGCCGGCGTTTCAACACGAGCAAGCAGGCGCAGGACTACGACCGCGACGGCGCCTATCGCCGGCTTTGGGGCCAGCCATGAGCGTCATCGAAGCCACGGCGGCCCAGGCCATCGGCCCAGTCGCCATTCCAGCGAGCGCGCCGGCCGGCCCGACGCTGCGCCTGATCCTGGGCGACCAGCTCGACCCGCAGCACCCCTGGTATCGCGAGCTGCGGCCCGATGTGGTCTACCTGCTGCTGGAAATGCGCCAGGAAACCGACTATGTCGTGCACCATGCGCAAAAAGTCATCGCCATCTTTGCCGCGATGCGCGACTTCGCGCGCCAGCTCAAGGACAGCGGCCACCGGGTGCGCCATGTCGCGATCGACGATGCCTCGAATCGTCAGTCGCTGACCGCCAACCTCGATGCACTGGTGGCCCATTACGGCGCCAGCGCCTTCGAATGGCAGCCGCCCGACGAATGGCGGCTCGACGCGCAGCTGAACGACTGGGCCGCGCGCCAGCCCATTGCCTGCCGGATGGTTGACAACGGACATTTCTACACCGCGCGCGGCGAGGCGGCCGAGCTGTTCGCCGGCCGCAAGCAGTGGCTGCTCGAGCATTTCTACCGCACCCTGCGCCGGCGCCATGGCGTGCTGCTCGACGCCGACGGCAATCCGGAGGGTGGCCAGTGGAACTTCGATGCCGACAATCGCAAGTCCTGGCCCGGCGATCCACCCGAGCCCATCGACCGTCGGCCGTGCCACGACCATGCGGCGCTCTGGCGCCAGATCCAGGCCGCCGGCATCAGCACCATGGGCCAGCCGCAGGCGGCCGAGTTCCGCTGGCCGCTCAACCGCGCCGAGGCGCTGCAGCAGCTCGACGACTTCATCGCGCACGCCTTGCCGCATTTCGGCGCCTACCAGGACGCACTCTCGAGCCAGGGCTGGCGCCTGTTCCATTCGCTACTGTCGTTCGCGCTCAACGTCAAGCTGCTCAATCCGCGCGAGGTGGTGCGGCGTGCCGAGCAGGCGTATCGACAGGGCAGGGCGCCACTGGCTGCCGTCGAGGGCTTCATCCGCCAGATCCTGGGCTGGCGCGAGTACGTGCGCGGCGTCTACTGGGCGCGCATGCCGGGCTACACCGAGTCCAATGCGCTCGGCCACGAGCTGCCCCTGCCACGCTGGTTCTGGAGCGGCGACACCGGAATGGCCTGCCTGGCTGCCGCTATTCGAACCTCCCTGCAGCAGGCCTATGCGCACCACATCCAGCGCCTGATGGTGATCGGCAACTTTGCGCTGCTGGCCGGACTTGACCCGCAGCCGCTGCACCGCTGGTACCTGGGCATCTACATCGACGCCTTCGAATGGGTCGAGGCGCCCAACACCCTGGGCATGAGCCAGTTCGCCGATGGCGGCCGGCTCGCGACCAAACCCTATGTGTCGAGTGCCGCCTATCTCGACCGCATGGGTGACCACTGCAAGGGCTGCCGCTACGACAAGAAGCTGAAAACCGGCACGCGCGCCTGCCCGTTCAACGCGCTCTACTGGGACTTCTTCGAGCGCCAGGCCGAGCGCCTGCGCGGCAACCACCGGCTCGCCATGGTCTACAAGAACCTGGACAAGATGGCACCCGCGGCGCGCCAGGCCCTGCGCGAGCAGGCCGCCCTGACGCTGGAGCGGATCGACCAGTTGTGATCACCGGCTGGAGACCATCTGCCGTGTCACCCCCAGGAACTTGTCGCCAAACTTGTCGCTCGATCGTTTCCTGAACTCGGTGGGCGTCATGCCCTTGATCTCCTGCAAGTGACGGTTGCAGTTGGCGACGTTGTTGAATCCCACCGCATCGGTGAAAAAATTCTGTTCGTCGCCGGCCTGAGACCCGATTGAAGTTCGCCTGCTCCTTGTACTTTTTCGCCTGTTTCTCCGGCCAGGATCCCGTTCAGAAGGTCTCCCACTCATCCGCGCCATCGCGCCTGGCCCGGGCGGTGGCAAGCCCGGCCTGGCTCTGGCCCTCGTGGTCGACGGGCCCGGCCTGCGCCGGCTGGCGCTCGCGGCCGACTTGCTGCGTGCTGCCGCGCTCGACCGGTTCGATGGCCCGCCCCGTCTCGCCCGGCCTGAGCTTGAACGAGGCGACCGCCTGCACCAGGCTTTGCGCCTGCTGATTCAGGCCCGAGGCCGCCGCTGCCATTTGCTCGACCATCGCGGCGTTCTGCTGCGTTGCATGATCCATCTGCATCACCGCTTCGCCGACCTGGGACATGCCCTGGCTTTGCTCGGCAGTGGCCGCGCCGATCTCGGTCATGATCGCGGTCACGCGCTCGATGCTCGACACCACGCCGTCCATCGTCGCGCCGGCCTGGCCGACCAGGGTCGAGCCATGATCGACTCGCTCGACGCTGTCGGTGATCAGCTGCTTGATTTCCCTGGCGGCCGTGGCGCTGCGCTGTGCCAGGCTGCGCACCTCGCTGGCAACGACGGCAAAGCCACGCCCCTGTTCACCCGCCCTGGCTGCCTCGACGGCGGCGTTGAGCGCCAGGATGTTGGTCTGGAACGCGATGCCGTCGATGACGCCGATGATGTCGGCGATCTTCTTGCTCGACTCGCTGATGTCGCTCATGGTGTCGACCACCTGTGACACGACCTGGCCGCCTTGCGCGGCGATGTCCGATGCATTCTGCGCCAGCTGGTTGGCCTGGCGCGCGTGCTCGGCGTTCTGCTTCACGGTGCTGCCGAGCTGCTCCATCGAGGCCGATGTCTCCTCGAGTGCGCTGGCTTCCTTTTCCGTGCGCGCGCTCAGGTCGAGGTTGCCCTGGGCAATCTGCGCGCTGGCAGTCGCCACCGCCTCGGAGCTTGCGCGGACCGTGCTGACCACGGCCGAAAGACCTGACTGCATCTCGC
>JACCDQ011833706.1_pt1 | contig 11007 bp, 8 predicted proteins | sample 7446031 | NCBI WGS metagenome assembly JACCDQ01 (sample SAMN15323442, study PRJNA562643) | freshwater metagenome | isolation source: river surface water | place: USA:Blue River Watershed | collected 2017-08-17
AGAGCCAATCAAACCGCCTTTAATTTCAGCTTCTTTATTCGGATTTATTGTGATGGGACCTGTTGCTTGATTGTTCCCAGTGTATTGATTTAATTGACCTATTTTTTCTTCCAAAGTCATTTGCTTCAATAAGGCATCCACCCTTTGATCGATAGTTTTTTGTTGTGAAAAACCTAAAAAAGAAACTAATAGAAGACCAAGAATACTTGTTTTTTTCATGTGTGTTAATTTTGTATTGTAAATAATTTAATAAACCAAGGTTTGAATTGCATGTGCCGGAATTGTAATAACCGATTTTTCAGTACCCACAATCAAATTATAGTTTATAGTATTCTCCGATTGATTCATTACGATGGTGACCATTTTCCCATTTGTATTGACAAAAGAGGTGCCTAATAAACTGCTTCTACTAGAAACCGTGCTCACCCGTTTGGCATTTGGTCGTATAAATTTAGAAAAATGTCCGATATAATAATAACTTGGTGTATAAATTAATTCACCAGTTTGCATATCGGCATGAATGGGTGCAAAACAGAAATTACCTTTGTGATTAGGTCCGCCATTTTCATCCAACAGAATATTCCAATCGGTCCAACCAACAGTTCCATTGTTAAAATCATTAATCATCGATTTTCCATAGCGCTCAGCATTGCCCCAAAACTGGTATTTTTTAGCATCAAATCGTTCTACACAACCTTCAGTAAACAATAGGTTTTTGCTAGGATAGGCTTCGTATACTTTTCTAACATTATCAAACATCGGCTCTCCACCAGACCAGGTTTCATACCAGTGAAATCCCATTCCCCATGCATATTTAGCAGCCTCTGGGTCGTCAAAAATCACATTGGCCCTATGATTCATTAAATCGCGATTATGATCCCAAACTACAATTTTTTTAGTTCCTAAACCTTCTTTTTTCATAGTGGGTCCTAAATAATTTTTAAGAAAATCTCTTTCAGCAGTAGCAGTAAACAAACACGACTCCCATTTTTGAGTAGCCATTGGTTCATTTTGGATGGTAATTCCCCAAATGGGCATCCCAGCTTTTTCATAGGCTTTAACAAATTTCGCATAATAGTTTGCCCAAGCTTGATAAAACTGAGGTAGTAAAGTACCCCCTTGAAGCATCGTCCCGTTACTTTTCATAAAAGAAGGTGCACTCCATGGTGAAGCATATAAAAGCAAATTACCACCTGCAGATTGAATAGCCCTTTTGATCATTGGGATTCTATATTGTTGGTCATGTTCTATTGAAAAAGTTTTCAATTCTTGATCTCCTTCTTCAATATAAGTATAACTCGCACTTGAAAAATCAGAACTATGAATGGAAGTTCTTAGTAAACTATAACCAATTCCGTAGTCTTTATTATAATAAGCCGAAAGGAGTTCTGCTTGTTTCGTAGGGGATAATTTTGCAAAAACTTCTGCTGAAGCATCGGTAATAGCGCCTCCAATACCCATAAAAGTTTGAAACTTTTTATTAGGAGCTACAAAAACAGAAATTTCACTTTCTACGGGTTGTACCGATGTCGAAAACGAAAGGGTATTCGTATTTGTTAATCTTAAATTGGTATTATCAGCTGTTGTATAAACGTTGATTTTTTTACCCTTTAGCGCTGTTTCTTTTTTTTGCTGTGCCACAACAGTTATGGCTACGAAACTAAAAACTGCAACTGCAAATTGTTTTATTTTATGTTTCATATTTTAATTGATTACCACGAAAAAGTAGCTACGGCTCCAGCATCTACTGAAGTTGTAACCCATTTTCCATTGAATTTAATATTAAATAATTCGGTAGTATTACCGTCATTTTCTACAATTAATACTTTTTTACCCTCAGGAGTTTTAAAGGCAACTGTATTCAAATTCCCAGATTGATTCGACGCAATTCGAACTGAACCAGCAGGAACAAATTTTGAAGCGTGAGCAATAATATAATAGCCCACATTTCTTTCAAAGCTATCGGCCCCATTAATAGTCAAAGCGCCTTTACATGTAGAGCATCCACCTGGGGTGAAAGGTCTAAAATTAGAGTCATTAGCTAAATTCCATTCCATGGCTACCTTGCTCCAATTACGCATCGAACCGATAATAACATTTTTCAAATGCCATTTTAAATCGCCATCAAAACTGCCTGAACTACCAGTATATTGTTCTGTAAAATAGATGTTTTTATTTGGAAACGCAGAATGAATTGAAGACAACACATTAATATCGCCCGCATACAAATGGAATGCCGATCCGTCTACAAAAGGATTTGCAGCTAGATCATTCAATATAGCTAAAGGATAGTCAGGTCTATCACAATTATGATCATAAACAATAATTTTGGTAGTCAAATTAGCATTGGCGAAAGCCGGACCCAAATGGTTTTTGATAAAATCAGCTTGCTGTAAAGCTGGCATGAACATACTCGGATTATTCCCTGGATGTAAGGGTTCATTTTGAGGAGTTATAGCGGTTATCGAAATACCTTCTTCTTTCATTTTTTGAATGTATTTGACAAAATAATTGGCATAAGCTCCATAAAATTCAGTTTTTAGACTTCCACCTATGAAACTATTATTATCCTTCATCCAAGTTGGAGCAGACCAAGGTGTTGCTATAATTTTAATTTTTGGATTGATTGCTAAAATTTCTTTAAGCATCGGAATTACATGCGTTTTATCAGGGGTAAGACTGAATTGTGCTAAATTAACATCCGTTTGACCAGAAGGCATATCGTCATAGGTAAATGGTGTTGCATTCAAATCAGAGGCACCAATACTAATGCGCAAATAACTAATAGAAATGGAATTATCCTCTTTCCCAAATAATTCTTGTAATAGTGCTTGTCTTTTTTGAGGATTTAATTTATTGATCCCTTCAGCACTTCCTCCCGTTAAGGTGTATCCAAATCCATCAATAGTTTGGTAAGATTGAACTTCATCTACTTCAATAGTAGGGTAAATATTGTAATTTGTTCCAAAACTTAAAACAGCATTTTGTTTTTGCAAATAGCTATTTTTACTACCATTGGTAAGCCAAAAATCCATGTCATTGGTTACTATTGGAGGTTTCACAGACGGAGTCGGATTTTCTATTGTTTCCGTTGAAGAAGAACAATTGAATAAGGCAAATGAGAGGCTTAGAAGTGTAAAAAAAGTCATGTTTTTTAACATTTTAATTATTTTTTAATAACCAATTTCAACAAATACAGGCAAGTGATCTGACGGATATCTCAAATCCTTGGAGTCACTCAAGACAGCATACTTTTTTACTTTTAATTGATTGTTTTTAGAAATAAAAATGTAGTCTATTCTTTTTGTAACCGGGGTATTAAAGTCAAAATTGTTAAACGTTCCTATAGGACCAAAAGGTTTTATAGTTGCTATTTCACTAGCATCATTCATTTTTTTCTTAACATATAGTATTCGTTTATCTTGAGGTTCCAAATTAAAATCACCCATTAAAACTACAGGATAATTATGTATATTATATTGATTAATCTTATCCATAATTAGAGCGATACCTTTCGTTCTAGCTTGTTCTCCCATATGATCTAAATGAGTATTAAAAACAAACCATTTTTTATCCGAACTTATTTCTTGAAAAATCGCAAAAGTACATACTCTATTACAGGCAGCATCCCAGCCTCTGGATATTTCATTTGGAGTATCAGAAAGCCAAAAAGTATTTGTTTCGATAACCCTTAGCTTTTCATTTTTATAGAAAATATTAGAAGATTCTCCTTTACCCAATCCTTCTCTACCGATACCTACTTGGCTATATTGGGGAAGCAATTGTTGCAAATCAACTACTTGATGCGGCATTGCTTCCTGTATTCCCAAAATATCTGGTTCGTAAAATTGAATTTGGGAACTTAAAAAATCTTTCCGATTAGGCCATGCATTTAATCCATCAGAAGCAACATCTAATCTTATATTGTAAGTCATTACATCTAATGATTGACTATACGATATACTTCCTAAAATCAAGATAAAATAGAGCCAATAGTATTTTTGCAATGCCATAGTTGTATGTATTATTCTTCAATAAAGCTTTTACCCAACTTACAAATAAAAGCTTTTCATGAAGAACTTTCTAAGTTTACAAACCATTTAGTTGAAAACTCTAATATAATCTACTTCAAAGGTAGAAGATGTGAAATTAGGATCTACTGCACCTCCAAAATTACCTCCCATAGCACAATTAATAATCAAGAAAAAGTTTTGATTAAATGGCAATGCAGAATTATTAGTAAACGTATGAAACAAAGTTCCGTCTACATAAAATTTAATTGCATCTGCTCTCCAGTCTAATGAGTAAACATGAAACTCTGAAGAAGCGTTTGTTATAGTAGTAGTTTTAGAGACAGCATTGCCACCTGAAAAATTTGGATAATGTAAAGTACCATATATTTTATTTTGGGTGTTACCTACATGCTCCATAATATCAATTTCGCCACAAGCAGGCCAACTTGCTGTTGTAATATTATTACCCAACATCCATAATGCAGGCCATGTTCCTCCTCCTAATGGTAATTTAGCTTTGATTTCTACTTTACCATATTTAAATGAGAATTTCCCTTGTGTTTTGATTCTTGCTGAAGTATAATTACTCCCTTGATAAGCTTCTTTGATAGGAGTAATTATAAGTTTTCCTCCTAGCACTTTTACATTGTCAGCGCGATTAGTATAATATTGCAATTCATTATTACCCCAACCCCAATCACCATTACCTAAATCATAAGCCCATTTTGTTCCATCAGGTGCTCCATCAACATTAAACTCATCTGCCCAAATTGCTTTTGGTGCAACATAAAGTGTTAATGCTACAGAGGTGCTAATGAATTGTGAACCATTATAAGCCGAAACATAGATCGTATATGAATTAGTTCCTGATACGTTATAAGTATAGGTTAAAGAGCCCGTTGTAGATTCTTTTGTTTCGCCATCACCTAGAGCAATTTTATAAGATGTGGCATTGGTTGCGCTAAAAGTAAAACTAACTGTTCCGCTTCCATCACCATTTGGATTTTGGGTCGATACACCTGTTGGTGTTGCTACTACAACTAAATTAGAAGGTTTTACAATTGACTCCCCTCCACCAGGACTTTCTGTATCTCCACTACATGAAAAAAACAAAAAAGCAGATAAGAAAACACTTAGCATAAGCTTATATTTATTGAAATTATTGAATTGTTTTTTCATATTGAATTCTATTGAAAATAAAATATAAGCCCAGAACCATTAAAGTTCTGAGCTTATAAAAAATTTAAATTATTGTGCAGGTTTCAATTTTAAATACCAAGCATTTCCAGACTCTGGACCATACCCTAGAACACGTAGATACATCGCTGTTGGTGAAATAGAAAGGATCTCATATTCTTTTTGAACAGACGCTACCCCTATGTAAGTATCTACACCAGACAATACTATACTAGTCTGAGTTGAAGGAGTTGATGCAGCAAAACCAGAAGTTGCCCCAGCAAAACTAAATGATGAAGTCCCCCCACCATATGCATAACATCCTTCATCTCCTGAAGCAGGAATTCCAGGTAAACTAGTAAAAGCCCCAGTTTTAGTAAAAGCTCCATCAGGATTTGTTACTTGTAAAGTATAGTTAAATGCTCCTAATTTTGAAAATTTAAACGTAGTAGTATAAAAACAATTTGCTGTAGCTACTTTCTCATTAACATTAGCAGTCCACCATATTGGAGATGGATTATCAGCTGGCCCTACTCCAAAATGAGCAGAAACAGATTTATCTACCACCCAAGTCTTGTTAGTATCTCCAGTTAAAGCAGTAACAATAGATGCCGCTGGTGCAAAGCTTACTTTTACAGTAACTTCTTTAGTTACAGTTGTTGCTGCGCCTCCAGCACCATAAGTAACAATTGTAATTTGATATTTTTTAGTTCCGTTAGTTGAATATTTTTTAGTTATTTTACCATTAGGAGCATCAACTAAATCAACTGCATCATCCGCATCAAAATCAACTTTTGTTGCTAAAACATTTTTACCAGTAATAGTAAAATTCACAACTCCCGTTCCGTCACCATTAGGATTAGCGGTAGTTTTACCTACTACATCGGCAACAACTGTAACTTCAGATGGGCTAGTCAGAGCACCAAACTCGTAAGTTTCTTGAGTACAACTTCCTGTAAACCAAACCACAGCAAGTAGAACAATTATTTTATATATATTTTTCATTTTATATTCTTTTTAAAATTAAACTCTAACAAGTTTGAAATACCAAACACCCGTTCCATAATTAACATATATTTCCATAGTGTTATTCCCATTTGAAAGCACTACATCATATACTCTTGAGCTCGGGACAGTTGCTGTCAAAGAAAGTTCTCCACCGTTTATCACTTTTGGCAATCCCAAATAAGCTCCAACTCCGTTTAAAGTAATCGTTTTTGCTCCTGCATCGTAAACATAGGTAGCACTTGCTGAGCTATTATGTGGTGCAATTGGAGCTCCACACCCTTCAGAGGCGCCTTGCCATGCTTCTAACCAAGTTGTAGAACCCAAAACATTGTTAAACGAACCATTCGAACCAAAAACATAGGTGTCATCAAACAAACAAGCACGAGTTGTTACATCATTTGCACTATTTTGCCACCAACCAAGATCTGTTGCAGATGGACCAACTTTTAAAGCACCCGCTTCTGGCGCTAATTTCCATGTCCCTTGAATACCAGATGCTGGCGTTGGATTTTTATAGAAATAAATATTGTCGATAAATACAGTACCAGCAGCCCATCCGTCTCCTACGAATTTAAACTGAAAGATGTCATTTAAAGATAATCCTTGAGAAGTAAACTCTGTTAATGGAATATCGATACTATTCCAGGCGTTAGCTGTTAAGTTTTTCTTAACCGCTTTTTCCATTCCAGATCTAATCAAAAATGTTTCGATTGCATTTACATCAGCTGTCCAAATATCCATATGCAAGTATTGCATTGAACTTATGTTAGTTGTTGTAAATTGAATTCCTTGATAACTCAACTTAATATACTGCAACATTTTATCACCATTCAAATCAAATTCTGCCCAGCTACTACCTTGCCCAGCTTGTCCCCAATCTGGGAAAAAATCAGTACCTGAAAGGTTCGTGTATTTAGAACCATAGATTCCAATTACATCAGCAGAAGTTCTAGTAGGTGGCGTTGGAGCAGAGGCAATTGGAGCCATAATTGCAGTTACTGCAAAATCAACTTCGTAATTAGTAGGCTTAATAGCACCACTTTTAGAAACAATTTTAATTTTATAGGTTCCTGCAGTTGCATACACATGTGAAGTAGATTCTCCATTATTTACTTTAACAGGAACTTCATTAGCAACATCTCCAAAATACACATCATAAAACAAGGCAAAATCAGCCGTTGCTTTAACGTTTACTTTTTTAGAAACTGCTTTGTCATTTTCTATAGTAACCACTAAATTTTCAGGAGATCTAAATGATACATTTATATCTTGAACATTTTCGGTTCTTTTTCCTGTAATTCCTATAGCTACCACTTTTACTTTGTAAATACCTTCTTTGTAAATATGAACTGCTGAACTTCCGGCATTAACAATGGCTGGTTGCGCAGTTCCATCTCCAAAATACACTTCAAATCTAGAAGCACCTTCTCCTCTTGGAGTTAAAGTTACTTTACCCGTATTATCCTGTGTAATTGTGGCTAAAGCAGACACAGCTGCTGGGTCTGATGTAGAATTTAAGAAACTTGTGTCTCCATCTATTCCCTCAGGAACACTACAACTTATAGTTACAGCTAACAATAATAGAAAACTGTATAGTATTTTAATATTTTTCATAAGTATCTAAATTTATTGATTATATCCAGGATTCTGAACTAATTTAGTGTTTAGCAATTCTTTGTAAGGGATTGGGAAAACTTCATTTTTTCCTGCTTTAAATCCTCTTGATGCTAATTTAGTAGCTGCGTCTCCCCAACGAACTAAATCAAAGAAACGGTGTCCTTCACCTGCTAACTCAGCTCTTCTTTCTGCTTTAATTGCAGCTAAAGAAACTGGCGTACTTGAAAGTCCAACTCTTGCTCTTACAGCATCTAATAAAGCTTGTGCTCTTGCACCAGTACCGCCCAAAGCTTCTGCTTCCATCAAATAAGAATCGGCTAAACGAATTACATACGAATTTTGTCTGTAATTTAATACTGGCTCTCCTGTTCCAGTAGTAACATCTGAACGTCTTGGAATAAATTTATTTAAAAAATAACCAGTATCCTGATAACCACCAATATAAGATGCTTTTCCACGAGCTTGTAAATCTTTCATATCCAATACTGTAGTAGCAAATCGTGGATCTGTTTTTATAAAATCATAGAAATCTTGTGTAAACACATTGAAGCTCCATCCTGAAGGTAAATCTGGCGCATCAGTAGCCAATTTAGAATACGTTCTTGGACCACACATTACATTCGTTGAATTTCCCTCATCAACTCCATTACCCCAATTTTCCCAACCAATACTTGAAGCATTAGTATGAGCAACTTCTAGAATAGATTCTGTATTAAATTTATTATTTACTGTCCATAAATCTTTGAAATCAGTAAGTAATTTATAACCGTATTGACTAGTCCCTCCAGGAGTACCATTTACTGCTGCCAATTCAGTAGCAGCTTGCGAATTTTTATTTTGATACAAATACACTTTTCCTAACAATGCACGTGCAGCACCTTTAGTAAAACGAGCTGATTCAGCAGCTGAAACTGTAGCTGGTAAATTTGCACTAGCTATTGCCTCTGTTAAATCTTTTCAATTTGTTCATAAACTGCAGGTGGATTAGCTTGCTCAACTGTATAAAATTCCGAAGAAGACATTGGTACAGTAATAAGAGGAATGTTTTTAAACATTCTCACTAAATTAAAATAGTAATTAGCACGTAATGCTTTTGTTTCAGCTGTATAACGATCAATTAAAGCTGCATCCATTGGCACAGAAGCTAACTTGGTTAACAAATAATTAGCTCTAAAAATTCCTTGATAATGATCATTCCATAAACTAGCTGGCATAATATTAGCATTTATAGAATAATTAGAAAATCCTTGAATTCCCGCACCATCTGTTGCACCACCACCACCTGCATAGTGATCGTCAGAACCTGCGTTCATCATGGTAATCATATTTTCAAAACCACCTGAGTTTTTTCTCATAATATCATAAACAGCAACTAGTCCAGCATAAGCTTGTTCTTGATTCTGGTAGTAATTACTCTCCAAATTAGTTCCTTTAGGCTCTACATCTAAATATTCTTTAGAACATGAACCTAATGTTATAACTGCGGCAGTTACAAAAGATAATAATTTAATATTTATTGTTTTCATAATTTAATTTATATTAAAATTGAACATTTGCACCAAACATGAAAGTACGCGCTTGAGGATAATACCCTCTATCGATACCTAAAATGTTTCCACCAATTTCTGGATCAAAACCTGTATATTTAGTTAGTGTAAGTAGGTTTTCTCCGGTTACATAAAAACGAACTTTTTGAGCTCCTACTTTATTTACAAAACTTGTTGGTAAAGTATAACCTAACTGAACCACTTTAAGACGAATATAATCTCCTTTTTCTAAATAAAAATCAGACGAATTACCAAAGTTTCCGTTAGTGTCATTGTTGGTCAATCTTGGATAAGTAGTAGAAGTTCCTGGTCCGGTCCATCTTGACAAAGCTTCAGTTTGATAATTGGCATTCAAAATGTCCAAACGTCTAATTCCTTGAAAAATATGATTTCCAGTTGCACCTTGAGCAAAAGCCATTAAATCAAACCCTTTGTACTCTAAATTTAAAGTCAAACCAAAAGTAAATTTAGGTAATGGGCTTCCAAGAAATTGCTTATCATCGTTAGTGATGGCGCCATCTCCATTTGTATCAGTCCATTTAAAATCTCCAGGACGTGCGTTTGGCTGAATTAAACCACCTGCAGTATTTGTGTAGGCATTAATTTCATCTTGAGTTTGAAAAATTCCAGCAGTTTTAAATCCATAAAAAGAATTGTATGATTGCCCAACTTGAGTTCTAGTAATTTCTCCCATTGATTGGAAACCAGCTACACCATTAGTGATAAACTCTTTTCCTTGACCTAAGAAAGTAACTTCATTTTTAAGATACGAAACGTTTCCATTAGCAGAAAAATTAAATTCTCCCATTTTTTTACGGTATCCTAATTCAACTTCAATTCCTTTATTTTCCATATCAGCAACATTCCCAAGAGGGCTTCCAGTTGCTCCAACATAACCAGGAAGTTCAACATATTGAAGAATACCAATTGTTTTTTTATTGTAATATTCTACAGTTAAATTCAAGTCATTAAACAATTTAGCATCAAAACCAACATTAAATTGAGATGTTTCTTCCCATTTCAAATCAGGATTTGAAGGAGCGCTTGGACTGTTTCCAGAAGAAATTGTAGAGCCTGCACTACCAAAAGTATAGTTACGTCCTCCATCAATTAAAGCCAAGAAACCGTTAGCTGCAATGGCATCATTACCAACAACTCCATATCCACCTCTAAGTTTTAGAGAGTTTACAATTTTATTATCTTTCCAGAATCCTTCTTTAGACACTACCCATCCTGTTGAGAAAGAAGGGAAGATTCCAAATTTATTATTCGGTCCAAAATTAGAAGAACCGTCTCTACGAATAATACCAGTAAACAAGTACTTCTCATTGAACGAATAATTCAAACGAGAAAACAATGAAGTAACTCTATGTTCTTGAGAAGTATACGATGCACCTACACGTTGAGCTGTAGGTAAAGGGAAATTAAAAGAAGCTTCTCTATAATCGTTAACTGGTAAATTAGTATGTGCAACATAAGAACCTCTTGTATTGTTATCTATATAAACACCTTGACCAAGCAATATTGTAAAATCGTGTGAACCAATATTTTTTGTATACGATGCCGTATTTTCAATATTCCACGCAAAAGTTTGGTTAGTTGCTCTAGTCAAACTATTTTGAGATAACAAAACTGTAGGACTCAAA
>JACCDQ010885642.1_pt1 | contig 11002 bp, 10 predicted proteins | sample 7446031 | NCBI WGS metagenome assembly JACCDQ01 (sample SAMN15323442, study PRJNA562643) | freshwater metagenome | isolation source: river surface water | place: USA:Blue River Watershed | collected 2017-08-17
ATAAAATCTTATAATTAGATTTTGGAAATTATAAAATAAAATCTTTAATTTGACGTTAGCCCTTTAACCTCTAATCCCAAATGATGAAACAAGCAACTTATCTTTTTGTTGTACAAATTATTTAGAAAGTAATTGTACTAATTTTTCAGGAAACCATTAGATGGGACTTCCTGCATTTACCTATGTATATTTCTTAGAATTTATTTTAAGAGAAATCGTATTCATTTTAAATTAAGCTCAAATCAATTCATTAAAAAATTAAATTATGAAGACCCCCAAATTAATTCTTTTATTGCTTATAGCAATGCTAATCGTTTCTTGTACAAATTCTGATTCTCCATCAACAGAAAATCCTTTTTCCAAACTAATTATTGGGAAATGGACTAGAGAAACATCTCCAATTTGTAATTATCGAGAATTCAAATCAGATGGCACTGTGGTGTACACTCAAGACAACTGCACAACCCCTATTATTGATAATTTGACATATAAAATAGAGGGGAATACCCTTAAATTGTTTAATAATGTTCATGGAACCACTGCAACAGATTTAGAGACAATCATTAGCATAACTGAAAGCGAAATGAAAGTCAGTTTCTCTGGGGGTTCAGCCTTGCCCACAGAATACAGAACCTATTATAGAATTAAATAGTACCCTTACTATCCTTACATTTTGGAATATTATGTAAGGACTTATTTTACTAGTTTATTTTAACTCAAATCAATAAAATTGAATCATGAAAAAAATTATCATTTTATTATTAATGCCTTTCTTCTCATCATATTCTCAAGAAATATCAACCTCCACTTATACCCCCAGGTCATATTCAGAAACTATGTCAATACCCATGGCTTTAAAGCAAAAATATGATGAGAATCAAAAATATTTGTATGCTCTAAAAAAATGGGTTATAGAATTAAAGGCACAAATTCAAGAGCCTACTTATTTGAGTAGGCTAAATGGCGAATATAGTATTTTGACATCAATGGAAAATGAAGATTTAGCACGAGCATCTAAAATTTTAAATCAAACAGAAGTAGAAATAAGTGAAATTGTTTCAGACTATAAAAAATTTATTTCAAAGCAGTCAAAACAAATAAATAATAACCAATCAGATCAAATTGTTAAATCTTCATCTACTCAAAAGGATTACATAAATGATGGAGTTGAATCATATCGGGAGAAAAATTTTTCTGATGCAATACTAAATTTCACAAAAGCACTAGAAAATAATCCTGACAATACAGAAATCCTTTTTTTTAGAGCTTTATCAAAAAGTGAAATAGGAGATAGATATGGTGCAATTAACGATTATGATAAAATACTGTTGTTTGAAGGTAAAGTTACCCCTATAAATTACAAATTTTCGACAGTATACAACAATAAAGCATATTGTTTAGTCGAATTAGGTTTTTTTGACGAGGCACTTCCTTTAGTAGAAAAAGCAATTAAATTAGATGAAACAGAATGGTACATTTGGGATACCAGAGCTGAAATTTATTTAAATCTTGGGCAGTTAGAAAAATGTATACTTGATTGTACAAAAGCTATTAAACTTAAAGCAAATGGAAATTCATATTTAGTCAGAGGAATGGCATATATAAAAAAAGGTGAAAAATTTAAGGGTTGTCAAGACCTATCGATTGCCGGAGAGCTAGGGGAAGAAATTGCGTATGAAAAAATTAAAGAAAATTGCAACAAAAAATAAATTAACAACAATGAATTAAAACAATAGCAACCTAACGGTTGCTTTTTTTATACCTTAAAAATTCATCTAAAAAAATTTTTTTTATAATTTTTTTTCAGAGTAAGCGTGATACAACCGAAGATCATGCCCCGACTCTTCCAAAGTTTGGGGCGTGCCCCCGGCTTGATCCAGTGGGGAAGTTGATTCTTGAATCCATTCTGATCAAGCTTGAGGGACATCCATATTGTTTAATCTTATAAATCAAAAAAACTATGGTTACGATTGTAAATTTTAAAACTTTCACTAAGGATAACGGTGAGAATTTTTTCGGACTAGTTGTCCAAGGAGGAATTGAAGTGGTTAAAAGCCAACAAACAGGTAAAACGTATTTTACTGCGAAGACAGCAACAGTTCCAACCACATTTGACGAACAAACTTGTATGGGTTTAATTGGGACAAAACTCGATGGACATGTTCAAAAAGTAGAATGTGACCCCTATGATTATACTGTTAAGGAAACAGGAGAAATAGTCGAACTATACCACCGTTATGACTATGTCAGTGAGGAAGATTTTGTAGTTGATACGAATCTCGTTCAACCTCAATTAGCGGTACATTAATTTAATTAGAAAGGACTTCAGCAATGGAGTCCTTTTTTCATTTAAAAAAATTAGAGACTATATAATAAAAATTAATAATCAATAATAAATAGTATGAAATTACAAAAAGCAGAAAGACATCAGGTCAAACTAAGAATAGGACTTTCAGGACCAAGTGGATTTGGGAAAACCTACAGTGCCTTATTACTGGCACACGGAATTACAAACGATTGGAATAAAATTGCAATAATTGATACAGAGAATAAATCAGCAAGTTTGTATTCTCATTTAGGCGATTTTAATGTTTTGTCACTTGAAGAACCTTATAGCCCTGAGCGTTATTTAAAAGCCATAAAACTATGTGAAGAATCAGAGGTAGAAATTATAATAATTGATTCTATTAGTCAAGAATGGCAAGGGAAAGGGGGTTGTTTAGAAATTCACGAACAATTAGGAGGACGTTTTAATGACTGGGCAAAAGTAACTCCACGTCATAACGCCTTTATAGATGCTATAGTACAATCTAAATGTCATATCATAACTACCACAAGAAGAAAAGTAGATTATAGCTTAGACCAAGACAGTAATGGAAAAACCAAAGTAATGAAATTGGGTATGAAAGAAATTACTAGAGAAGGCTTTGAGTACGAACTTACAGTAAACTTTGAATTACTCAACGATAAACATTTAGCATCTGCTTCAAAAGACCGTACAGGTTTATTTATGGGTAAGCCAGAATTTATTATCAACTCCAATACAGGAAAAAAACTCATCAATTGGTGCAACCAAGGAATATCAATTGATAAGATCAAGGAGCAAATCAATACTTGTGAATCGCTTGAAGCTTTGAAACAAATTTACAATCAATATCCTAATTTAAGCAAGGAACTTTACCCAGTGGTAATGAGTAGAAAACAAGTTATAGATGCTGTTTCAAATCAACTCATCGATAGTCATTCAGTAATTGAAAATAATAATCCAAATCTAATACCAGAAGAAAATGAATTTAGTACAACATAATACTACTACCGAGCATCAAATCATTGATGATAACGAAGTGATACAATTTCCAAGGAGAAACTTCATTGAAGCCAATACTTTAGAAGTTACATTAGACCACCTAAAAGAAGAGTGTACAATTCCTGTATTTGCTAAAGATAACGAGTGTACTATAAGCCATTATGAGTTTATCAATAGCGCAAAAGATGTAGTAGAAGATATTCTTAACTACAAAGGCGATTTAAAGCCCAGTATTAGAACATCTCACGTAATTAAAGGCAGAATACCATCAGCAATTGGGAAGCCCGCAAAAGAGCTCTTAGAGAGCGAGAAAACCATTTATTACGAACGTATGGCATTCGTTATTGAAATACCAGAAATAAGTGAGGTAATCAACGGAAATAAGCTCAATTTAACTATAGGAGGTGTACGAAGTTACAATCAAGAGAATTTGTTTAGCAAAAAGTCTATGGAGAAATTTAAAGTATTTATTGGATTTCAAAACACCGTGTGTACTAATCTTTGTATTTCAACAGATGGACTTAAAGATGACCTCAGAGTTAGTTCCGTTTTAGAATTAAAATCTAAAATCTATGAATTGATTAACACATACAAAAAGAAAGAACATTTAATTGCTATGGAACGAATGTTTAGATATTCATTAACAGAGAATCAGTTTGCTCACCTTGTTGGCAAAATGAAGTTATTTCCTTATCTCTCAAAAGAGGAGAAACAAACTCTTTTCCCATTAGCCATGAATGATTCTCAACTCAATACAATTGTAAAAGATTACCATATCGATACTCATTTTTGTAAATCAGAGGATAATACCATTAATTTCTGGAACATCTATAATCTATTTACAGAGGCAAATAAATCCACTTACATCGATAATAATTTGGAACGTAACGTAAATGCATACGCCTTCACCAATTACCTCATAAATTCAATTGAAAAAGGAGAATCTAATTTTTTCATCCAATAATATTATATAGCTTTTTTATTGATTAACGGTAACAAGCTTACCAACAAAAAACAAAATTATAGTATATCAAGATGACAAAAAAAGAGATGGCAGAGCTGTTAAAGTACAGTTCTCCACGAGAAATTTACGTTATAACGTACAATAATTTCCTAAAACGACTATTTTGTCCTTTCCGAGTAAAAGTATTGCAAGATATTGGAGCGTTGAAGAGAGGACAGATCGTTTTAGTGAATGAGGTTAAAGTTACATTTGAATTAAAAACCGTTTTTATGATAAACGGACAAGCCTACTACTATTATCATTTTGATATTTTAGTCTAAAAAGGCTAAGCAGTTATGCTGTATTTTGTATACCCAAACTTTTGAGACGGTTCTGCTTCATCAAAAAACCCCTGAAAACGTTTTTTGCAAAACTAATTTACAACCACAAATTTTAAATTTTTGTGGTTTGTAGATTAATTATTCATAAAAAAAGGGGTCAAAATTAAAAAATATAGTTGATGTAAAAACAACATAAAAGCTATTACTGTATACAAAAAAAACGACATTTTTCGCAAAAACTATTGACTTTTGGAGTCAATTGTGTTATATTGGGGTAAATCGAAAAAATGATGGTTCTCATCGTTAAATGTTCCTACACTTCTTTGGAACAAAAAAATCAACAAATTAATTTATAAAATGTATAATCTTAAAATCAATGCCTATGAGTTAGAGTAAAATAAATATTCCAATTTCAATACGAAAACATAATAATGTTTGTATTGAAGCTCCCTGTTCAATGCGTAAAATTATTGATCAAAGTACAGCTTTAACTCTCGGCTAAATGGAAAACGGTAAATGAATAAATGATAGAGAGTTATAAAATTTTAAATTAAACATAATGATAGAAAATTATCTTAACGAAAGATACCAATTTAGGTATAATGAAATATTGAATAGAACATTCATTAAAGAAGTAGGAGGTACTAATAGCTTCGAATTACTAAAATCCTACAAACTCAATTCAATAAAACGTGAATTGAATAATAATGGGATTAATGCAACCCAATCAGATTTGAGATGCTTACTAGAGTCTGACTATGTTCCAAAACATAATCCGATTCAAGAATATTTTAATAGGTTGCCTGAATGGGATAAAAAAGCAGATTATATTCAAGAATTAATAAACACAATTCAAACTATCAATCAAGAAGATTTTGCTTGGGCATTTAAAAAATGGATTGTTGCTATGGTGGCTTGCGGTATAGATGAAGAAATCACTAACCAGACGGTATTGATTTTAACAGGAGGTCAGGGTCTTGGTAAGACCACTTGGCTAAGGAATTTAATTCCTAACCAACTCAAAGATTATTATTTCAGTGGTAATATTAATCCAAGTAACAAAGATACTACGTTGTTGATGTCTGATAAGTTGATCATAAACCTAGACGAACTCGCTGCTTTAAACAAAAAGCAGGTTGAAGCATTCAAAGAGATGATTACAAAAACAACCATCACTGAAAGAAGGGCGTATGCGCACTATACAGAAGATTATATAAGAAGAGCTTCATTTGTTGGTAGTTCAAATCATAATGAAATATTGATGGATGTGACTGGGAATAGGAGATTCCTTTGTTTTGAGACCATAAAAATTGAATATCAACACACTGTTGATCTGGATAAGGTGTATAGTCAAGTGATGTATTTAATAAAAGAAGGAAAATTTATTTTTCATTTTGAAAAAGAAGATGTTGTAAGATTAGAGGAGAATAATAAAATGTATCTACAATCTTCCGAAGAAGTAGATTGGATAGACGAATTATTTGACTTTCCCAATGACACAGGAATTGTAGATTATATGAATGCAACGGAAATAATCCAATACATTAAAAACAAAAAAGGGGTATATAAAAATATAGAGGTTCAGTTTATTGGCAAAATTATGACTGCAAAAGGATTTACTAAAAAGAAAATTAATGGTACTTCAAAATACATTGTAATTAAAAAATAATAGGGTAAGTGGGTAGGGTAGGTAACTATTTTTAAAAACTTTCTAGACCATTTTATTTAAAAAAATTATACAATTATATTTTATTGAAAAGTTTAAAAAATAGCCTGCCTGCCTGCCCTTTTTAAAAAATTAATATGGCAAATACAGAAAATACAAAAGGGATAATTTATAAGGCAACTAATTTAATAACTAATGAAACGTACATTGGAGCAACTACAAAATCAATCGAGGAGAGAAAAAATGATCACATTCAAAAATCAGATAAAGGCAAGGGTTATAAATTTCATAATGCTATTAGTACATATGGAGCAGACAGCTTTCGATGGGATCAAATTGATACTGCTTCAGGCATTGACGAGTTAGCATCTAAAGAAATAAAGTATATTTCAGAGTATGACACATTTGGAAACGGCTTAAATTCCGACAAAGGAGGAGGAATCAAGAAAACAGTTTATCAATACAACTTAGACGGTTCTTTAAATACAACATTTGAAGATTTGACATTAGCGGGGAATAGTATTAATGTTCGTAAGCAAGATATTTCTCGAGCTTGTTGGAGTGTCAATAATTCTTTAGGTGGCTTTATTTGGAGTTATGAATATAAAGAACCTTTTATTCCCCAAACAGATAATAGAAAGAAAGAAGTAATTCAATATTCATTAGGAGGTAATAAATTAGTTCATTACGTTTCTGCTTCTGAAGCTTCAAGAAAAACAGGAATTTCAAAAACCTGTATTACTCGTTGCTGTAGGGGAGAAAGAGATCAAACAGGAGGATTTCTTTGGAGATATTCCTAAATCTTAAGGCGGTGTAAAAACCGCCTTTTTTTATTCAAAATAAATTCTATTTATTCAACTTCTTTATACCTGTTTGTATACGATTATTAAATTGGAACATATTATCAATTGTATATCCTGAATTTAAAAACATTTGTGATAGAATCAATGGATTAAAGCCCAATTCTTTGAAAACACACAGTTTGGTTACTGTTTCAATATAAATGGAAGCGTAATACAATTCAAGTCCTGAAAAGGTTTCATCTTTTGGAGTACGATGTACTATGTAATTTCGAGTGTCAACAACTATTTTTATGAAATCGTAAAACTCAATTCTCTTAGGGAGCATTAGTAGAAATTCTTCTTTTAAATCTTTCAATCTATCCTTGAAATTAAGCTCCTTGCCAGTTTGTCTATGCCTTCTGTGAAAAATTTCTATTGAAAAACAGCTGTTTAAAAAAGCAATCTGATTACTTATTCTTGTCTGAAAATACCTGTCCAATATTAAATCAACACTGTCCGACAAATCAATATCTTTATACCAAGCCTGCAATATATTGTTAAGGTCGAGCGCTATGTCATCATATTTTGGAAATTTAACAGCATCTATTCCTGTGTTTTTAAAATTATATGTTTCCATAAAAAATTTCATAGAAACTAGTGAATCTGTATTTTCGTATTTTAAGTTGTTGTTGTAAAATGTGAAAAAATCAGGATTTTTATCATAGACACCTATGAAAGCTAAAAACTTTTTGAATTTTTTATATACTTCAAGAAATTCCCAAAGTGATAAATTACTGATAGCCTTTATTTTTAGAGTAACAAAATCATTGACTGCTAATCCTGTTTCTCTACCTAAACTTTGATTTAGAGAAAATGCAATTTCTAAACTAAATTTTTCAAAACTGCCTAAATCAATGGTGTCGTGTTTAAATAAGGATAAATTATTTTCAAAAATGTTGACTTCATTGAAAATCCTTTTATTTAACCAGGTTCTAAGAGAAGGCATTATTATAGATAAACTTGAAAAATTTATATCTTCCTCGCTATCGATTTGAACACCACATAGAATATAGTTTACACTTAATTTTCCTTCATATCCACCAACACCTATTGAAGTCCCTCTTACATTACACTCTAATAACGAAACATAACCTAACCCTGTAAAAGCCCCTTTTATTAAATTATACTTTTCTACACCAAGTAAGTTTATTGAAGCTTCTATCCAAAAATCATCCCCATCTATAAATAGACGTACACCTTCAATTTTTTGAAAGTCATTGTCTTTTGGCAGAAAAATATATCCAAAGTAGGATTGCATAATCTATATATTTTATACTCCTTTGCCTAAACTAGGAGTTTGAGAATTAGGTTCATTAATAGGCTTGTCAAACTTCATAATAATTGGCATTGGAAAATCTACACCTGTTAAGATAGCTTCTCCTTCTCCTAAAATGGGTAAAAATTCTAAAGTATTTTTATTAGCTGAACTACAAGCGTTACTTATAGCTTCTTTATCATTATGATTTATTAATCTATGAACAATAAAAGCTCCCATTTGACTTAATGTACCTTGGGGAATATCTCTAGGTATTTGAGTAGCAATACAAAGAAATAATCCGTGTTTTCTGCATTCTTTTGCAATTGAATCGAATGCATCAAGAGGTTTAACATCAAAATATTCGTCCTTAATAGTTTTATTTAGGAATTGATGTGCTTCATCAATAAAAATGACTACGGGTTTATTTTCAGAACATTTTTCGGGTTTAAATTCACCTAGCCTAGCTTTGTTTAACATATACTTACCAATAGAATTGGCTAGAATTTCTCTAACCTGAAAATCAAATGGAATATTTTCAAAGTTCAATCTAAGTATGTTCTTTTCACCTAGTATAAAATCATCTATAGTTTTAGTTAAATCTTTTTTATTTAGTTTCTTTTTGAAACCAAAAATATTTTGATAAGTAGCGTTATTAATAATATTATTTATTCTAGAAATTAAACTTATACAATGTGAAACATCACCATCATTTCTTCCTCCCCATTCTTCATGAATAGTTGTTCGAACACCACTTATTGTTCTTACTCCTGTATCCCAAACACATTCTTCTGTTATTTGATATGTTAATTTTTCAATATCAAAATTTGAAAATTCATTCTCAATTTTAGAAATATTTCTGTAATAAAATTGTTCAAACGGTCTTTTATCTGAACCTGATTTTTTCAATAAACCGCTCTCTATTTTTGTCTCAACTATTTGTGCAGGAGGTATTGAAATATTCTTAGACAGATTGGCACCATTGTTTAAGGATACAATCTTTAATGACCGTATTGCTTCCATTAGCTTAGGAGCTTGTACTTTTGTTGATGGTCTAAACAGATAAAATAAATCATCATTTGTCAATTGAGAATAATGAAATACATGAGTTCCATCACCAATTTCTATTGTTTCTAATCCATCGTAATTACCATTATATTCCCCAGTGGCATCAATTAAAATTGTTTTATTACCAGTTTTTATAAGGGATTCTATTAATTTGCTTACAGTATAACTTTTCCCTCCTCCAGTTGTACCCACAATTGCACAATGACGACCAAAAACAGATTGCAAATTAACCTTTACTTCTGTAGATGGACTTGAAACGAGATTTCCTAATTTAATAGGTTCTGAAATCTCACTATCTTTCACACCAAAATTTGACATATATTTTTGAACAAGTTCACCTGAACTAACAAATACTTTAGCGCCAATATTTGGGTAAGAAGTCAAGCCATTCTTTACTTTTAATGGCTCGTAGAGATCAAATGATAAAAGAATTTCAATTTTTCCAGTAGGGTGAAAATCACTAGTTTGAAATGCTTTTTCGTTTAGGGAGAGTCTTTCAGATTCAGGAAGAGATAATTCTGTTATTCTACCTAAAAAACCATTTTTGTCACCTTCTATTATTACAAAACTACCCACTAAGCCGCCATTAAATTCTTCTCCAAAATGAGTAAAACCATTTAATAATATAGAAGAAGGAAAATGAACTTTTACATATTGAGGAAAAACTTGATTGATGTAACCAAGAAAGTACTCGTGTCTAAATGGATTAATCTTTAGTTCGCTCATTTCTCAGATTTATAGTTGGTAAATCATTATTTTCATAAGTTCCAATTTCTGGAAAGTAATCCGCAAAATCAGAAAATGTTTCATTCACCATTAATATTCGTTCTGTTTGGAGCGCTAATTTTTTAATTTCTTGTAGTGAAGTTGCGGTATTATTATTATCAAATCCAGGATCAATAATTGCTAAACGAAAACTTGGATTTTGATTTAAAGCTTCTTCAATAGCAGAATTAATATGTTTGTCTTTAAAACTATAGCCAATACATAATAGTAGTGTGTCGTTATTGATTCGTAAATTACGTTGAAAACGAGCCATCATTTCAAAAAATGGTTGGTCATAAGAATCTTCATACTTAGCCTCTCTTGGATAAACCATTAGAGGTTTCTTTGTATCTTCATTTATTATGGTTTTGTCTCCATTTCTTTCCCAATTCACAGAACCGTGTAATTTGTGTAAATGAAAAACTCTTTGAATAAAATTATCTTCTTCTTGGACTTTGCTATTTTCTCTTTGTACTATATCATAATCAAAGTATCGACCACTGAAAGTTCTAGGGAAAGTAAATGAAAATCCATCAATCATAATGGCATTCAATTTTTCGGATGCATATTCAAAAAGTAAGTCGTAATTTAAAGTAAAGACTTTAATTCTTGGGCTTGTAACTTTTCTCTGCAATAATTTTTCCAAAAGTACTTTATGAGGAAATTTAGTTGAATCTGTAGGACATGGAATTAAACACTCTGTTTTTATGATTTTAAAAACTTCCTCTCTTATTTTAGACAATTTGACTTCCTTATTGTTTAATTTAACTTCTAAATCATCATTAAAATGAATAGTTCCTTCAATTTTAGACAAT
>JACCDQ011682248.1_pt1 | contig 10997 bp, 9 predicted proteins | sample 7446031 | NCBI WGS metagenome assembly JACCDQ01 (sample SAMN15323442, study PRJNA562643) | freshwater metagenome | isolation source: river surface water | place: USA:Blue River Watershed | collected 2017-08-17
CGGAGTCTATCCCGATATTGATCCAGAAATGGTCAAAGTATTTATAAATACCGTTAAAAACTATGAAATTACAAACCACGCCAATTCGTAGCATTTTAGTTGCTTGTTCAATTCTAGCCCTCTCACAAGGTGCTTTTGCACAAAAGGGCAAAAAAACCAACGAGAAAGAAATCGTCAACATCACTTTTGAAGGCGCCTCCGAAGACCTCACAGAACTCAATGGCATAGATGCAGCCGGAAAGGGCATTAGCTCCCCAACCGAAATCAAAGCCGATTTATTTTCAAAGTCTGGAACAGGCGATATCGGCATTCCTGTTAATATCTACGGTTCAGAAGAGCCAACGACCGAAAACGGCGGCAACGTTTATGCAGGTATCGTAGCCTATAAACCAGGTAAACTCGCAGGTGAGCGCTCTTACATCACCATTCAACTCATGCAAGGCAAAGAACCTGTAACACTCAAAAAAGGCCTCACATATTGCATTGAATATTCGGTTTCACTCAGTGAGTCCTCTAAATTTGCTTGCAACAACCTAGGTGCTTATCTTTCGAAAGATAAACCAGGAAATGGCGAGGCTGGTGCAATTTACATGGCTGGTGACCACGTCATGAAAGCGCAAGTCAATAAAGTATACAATGGTTTCTTCGGTTGGGAGAAAGTTTGCAATACCTATACAGCTAAAGGGGATGAAAAATACATCACCATCGGAAACTTCGACCTCAACGACAAAACACAGTTTCAGGCGGTCAAGAAACCAAAAGATGCAGAAGCAGATCCACTCACTCATGCCTACTACTACATCGACAACATCATCGTTCGTTTGGTAGACAGCCCAACCGAGTGTGCTTGCTTCAATGCCAAGCCACCAAAAATCGAAGATGGCTTCTCTACATTGGTTTTTGACAAAACACCAGAAATCAACGACAAAATGAATACCGAAAAGAAGATTGCTGCGCAAACCATTTATTTCCGTGCGGGTAAAACCTCATTAACGGAAAACGCACGCGTGAACCTCGATTTCATTATTGCACAAATGAACGCCAACCCGGCCATGAAATTAGAAGTAGAAGGTCACAACGACGGTCTTGAAATCAAAGCAGGCGCCGAAAACGAAGACTACCTCGACATGGACCGCAAGCGCGTCGCAGCAGCTGTGAAGTACTTAACCAACAACGGTATTGCTGAAGATCGCATCGTGAAGTCTTACAAATCAGATTCTACGCCAAGTGCAGAGATCAGCGAAGACGACGACCAAGAGGTCAAAGACGCTAAAAACCGCAGGGTTGAATTTAGGGTCAAACTCTAAAAAAAACATAGAGCTACTTAGCTCAATTTGCTAATACACAAAAAAAACCGCAGGAGAACCTGCGGTTTTTTTTGTGTTCTTGATTTCGAGAAAAATCAGCTTAAATTTTTCAAGAAAGGATAGAGTCTTTGGGTAGGGAGGCCCATGACATTGGTATAGGAACCGCGAATTTCTACGACGCCGATGTGTCCAATCCAGTCCTGAATACCGTAAGAACCAGCCTTGTCCATCGCTTGGTGCTGTTCCACATAATGAAGGATATCTGCCAGCTTGAGTTCTTGGAAGCGCACTGTCGTGCAATCTACGAGTTGATGTTCACCTTGCTCGTCTTTGATGACGACCCCAGTGTACACTTCATGGCTCTGCCCCGATAACTTCTGGATCATTTCAATGGCTTCGGCTTTGCTCGTTGGTTTGCCTAAAACTTCACCGTTTAGGTACACGATGGTATCTGCACAGATCAGTCTTTCTCCTTGCGCGAGTTGTGGCCAAATGGCCGCAATTTTCTTTCTGCAAATAGATAGCACTAATTCTTCTGGGCCTAGCGACGGGTCAAAAGATTCGTCTGCATCAGCAGTGAGCACTCGAAAATCAAATCCGAGTTCGGTGAGCAATGCTTTTCTTCTTGGCGAAGCGGAACCGAGTACGAGCTGCATCTTAAAAATATAGACAGGTCAGACCTAAAATCAGGGCAATGGTGGGTAGCCAGCGCAAATACTTCGCGAGCATGTTAGGTGCAAGGAAATAAGTTGCAAAACCCACTAAAAAGAAACATTCGAGGAGACTCAATACCAAAGTTGTATAGATACTCGGTAGTGAAAAATCGGAGATCAGTTTGAGTATGAGAAAAAATACGGCAGGGAGCTGGAGAATTATGAGCGCCAAGAGTGTTGCTTTTTGCGTGCCAATTTGTCGTGGTATGGTATGTGCATCGATGAGGCTATCGCCCGGAATATCGCGGATATCTTTGATGATTTCTCTGCTCAGGTTGATGAAAAAGGCGCAGATTGCCACAAAATAAATGAAGCGGTAATCCAAGAACGTGGACCATGTTTCTTCATGATAAGGGGAGAAGCGGCTGTGGCGCTCATTGAGTACCTGAAAAAACCAGCTCGACAAAAACAAGACCAACCCAGGCAAGGCGGCAAGTACGACAATCCCCAACACTAATTTGCGTTTCCAGTAAGCGCTGTAAAACCAAAGTAAATTGATACTTAATAAATGTACAAAGACAAAAAGAAGGGTGTCGTAGTACCAAGATAGGATAACAGCGATTAAGAATCCAACAATATTGAGGATCCAATTGGCTAAGATTGCCCAGCGCTTGGCCATGTATTTGGTGAGTACGAGCGCATCTGGTTTGTTGATGCGGTCGGCCTTGAGGTCAAAATAGTCATTGATGATGTGTCCGGCTGCTGCAATGATCAGGGTAGAACAGATCAAAAGCCCATAATGGAACGGATGAAAGTCAATGACCACATATGGGTTTTGCTTGTGCAAAAAATAGGCTACACCAAGCATGGCAATTAAAATAGCCAGGAGATTTTTAACGCGAATGAGTCTTAAGAAAGGGATCATGGTACGATTTTATAACAGGTTCTGCGGTTTTTCTGGTGCGCGGCTTCAATTTGAGCAGCTTCGCTTAAATTGGCAATGGCAGCATTACTGACGATAGGTTGCGTTGCGCCATAGCCTTTGAACGTGAGACGGCTAGCGGCTATGCCTTCTTGGATTAAGAATTCATAAACAGCTTTGGCGCGCGCCTCTGATAAAAGGAGGTTTTTGGTGGCATCGCCTCGGCTATCCGTATGGCCTTGGATTTCTATTTTGAGTTGAGGGTTTTTGAGTAAGTAGTTGCTGAGGTTGAGCAATTCTACTTTTGATTCTGGCCTGAGGGTGGCTTTGCCGAGGTCAAAAAAGACGTTGTTGAGGACGTTTTCTGCCGTAGAGCTCAGCGGATTGAGCGGCATGTCGAGCAGGTAACTTTTTGCGCCGGAAAGGTTAGTTAAGTCAAAATTGAGTGAAAAAGGATGGTAGCCCGGATGGTTGACTAGCACCGCATAACTCTCATTGACGGGCAAGGGCAGTGTGATCTTTCCGTCAAAAGCATCGGCCAAACCGTCGAATACTTTTTGCCCAGAAGTTAGGTCTGTGAGCTCAATATGCGCCGCGAGTTTCTTGTTACTCGTGGCGTCAAAAGCGGTACCCTCAAAGTAAAATGTTTGGACGGCTTGTAGTTCTGAAGGGAGTTCAAAAGTGTAAATGTCAAGTGCGCCATAACCACCTTGTCGGTCGGAGGCAAAAAAGGCGATGTTTCCTTGTGCGGAAACGAGCAAGGAATTTTCATCGAAGCGTGTATTGATCGGATAACCAAGATTGACGGGTTTGCCCCAGTTGCCTTTGGCATCTTTTCTACTCATAAATAAGTCAGAGCCACCAAGGCCGATGTGGCCCCGAGAGGCAAAGTATAAGGTTGTGCCATCCGGATGAATTTGAACAGATTCTTCGTTTGATGGCGTATTGATGACATTTGGCAGTCTTTGCGCTTCAGACCAAGCTCCGTTTTCAAGCAGGTAAGCGACATAAATATCGCTGTTGGCTCTACCTTCTCTGGTTCTAACAGCGCGAATAAAATAGAGCGTCTGCCCATCGGCACTCAAGGAAGGTTGGGTTTCCCAATTGGCCGTATTGACACCTCCGGGTAAATTGACTGGGGTTGACCAGCGCCCGTTGACTTTTTGGGTAATGAAAAGGTCACAAGATCCTTTGCCGGTGCGGTTTTCGCCGTAATTCGTTCCGGATGGATCGGTACAAGCCACAAAAATGATGGTCTTGCCATCGCCGGATATAGTTGGCGCACCTTCATTCCAAGAGGTGTTGATATTGCGCGGCATAGGGGAAGATAGCTCCCATTTGGATGAATAGGCATTCCAACTTGAAATATAGAAGTCTTCTTGTTCATCGTTGGCGCCCATTTCGTTGACGTGTGGCAATCTTCGGGTAAAGAGTAGGTTGCGTCCGTCAACGGTCAGGGTAGGGTAATATTCGGGGTAGGGCGTATTGATGCCCTCGCCTACGTTGCGCGGTTCAAAAGCTCGAGGATTGTTGATAGCTGCGATAGAAAATTCAGCACTGGCTTTGATTTGATAAGCTTGTGCTTGAAATTTTTCGTTGGCATTCGGATTTCTTAAATAGGTATCGATGGTTTGCAGCGCTTCTTTGTAGTTGCCAACAGTGAGTTGACAAATGGCTAGAAAAAAATGGGTATTGCCACTGATGCTGTGGGTGGGGTCTATTTCTAGTGCTTTTTGATAGCAATACGCTGCATCGGCGTATTTACGCTGGTACTCTAAAAATTCAGCTTTCAGTAAGTAGGCTTCCCAAAAGTTGGGGTCTTTAGTGAGCGCGGAATTTAAAAGTACAATCCCTTGTTCGTAGTTGGGCGCACCTGTATGCGGATTGCGTTGTTCGGTAGGTGCTTTTTGGGCAGCTTCGAAGAGCTTAATGGCTTTTTTACTTGTGCTCGAGTAGGGGAATTGTGCAAAAACCGGCTGAAGCGCAAAGAAGAAAATGAAGAGCAATAACTGTTTAAACCTCATGGAATCTGCATGTATTTATGCGTCTGTAACGAGATTTTCCAGTTTTTGTTGCGTTTGATGTAGTCGATGATGAGCGGCAGAAAGCGCTCTTGCTTTTCCCATTCGGTTTGGAGGTAGAGCTTACAAGATGCTGAAACTTTGGCGGCATGTTGCTCTGCCCATTCGAAATCTGAAGGGTGCGCAATAACCACTTTGAGTTCTTGGGCCAACGTGTAGGCTTCGGCAATGGGTGCCTTGAATTTTTTGGGCGAGAAGCAATACCAATCTATTTGCCCTTTTAACGGGTGAACGCCCGCGGTTTCGATGGCAATTTCATAGCCCTTGGCATGGAGGGCACTGGTGAGTTCGGTGAGGTTGTGCATGGTGGGCTCACCACCAGTAATGACGACAAAATCTGTTGGTGTTTGCCCTACAGCTGCGACGATGTGGTCAATGGTGAGGTATTGATTGGGTGAGATGTCCCAACTTTCTTTGACATCGCACCACACGCAGCCTACATCACAACCTGCTAAACGGATGAAATAGGCTGCTCTTCCGCTGTGACTTCCTTCGCCTTGTAGGGTGTAGAAGTGTTCCATTACGGGCAACGTTGACTGTTGTATCATTTGGTAAAGTTACCTAAAATGTTAAATTTGTTGTAAATCATTCACATGAAAGCACACCTACTATCCGTAATCTTACTGACGACATCCCTACATGCACAGCAAATCGGTAACGCCGGATTCGAAAACTGGGACAACCTCAGTTCGAATCAAGAGGAGCCCACCAATTGGTCTTCTTTCAAAACGGCAACGGGTAGCTTCGCGACGTTTGCATCCAAGCAAGTAGAGCGTTCAAGCAATGTGCGCTCGGGCGCTACAGGTAGCTATTGTGCTAGAATTTGGTCCAAGAGTACCTTGGGGATTGTGGCTAATGGTGTCGTCACAACTGGCCGCATGAATATGGGGAGTTCCAACTTGAGTAGCCCAGACAACTATAACTACACGGTATTGAACGACGCTGCTTTCTCAGAGGCGCTTACGCTGGCGCCCGACTCCATCGTTTTTTGGGCGCGTTACACCGCTGCTGCAACTCAAGAAGCAGGCATGCATGCGGTAATTCACGATCAATTTGCCTTACAAGATCCAATTAACGCGGCCTCCCAACTATTCGTCGTTGCCGACGCCGATTTTCAGTTTTCGCCAACTAACAACACTTGGACGCGCTTTTCCGTTCCATTCAACTACACGGTCAATACTGGCTTGGCGCCTAAATTCATCCTGTTGACTTTCACCACCAATCATATTCCCGGCGGAGGCAGTGCCAATGACGAGGTGTTGATTGACGACGTTGAATTGATATATAACCTTGTAGGAACGGGGGGTCAAAATGAAAATCAAGGCCTTCTTATCTCTATCGATGAAAATAAGCTGGTATTGATTGAAGGTTCCAACCCTCAAGAAGTTGTGGAGATTTATAAGTTGTCTGGTCAGTTGCTGCAACAAACGACCGTTTCACAAATCAACGGAATGGCGCTCCCTTCCGGATTCTATATCATCCGTTGCGCGGGAACAGGTGCCAAAATTTATGTGCCCTAGTTGGATTTGAGGTAGTGGCGCAGCCAATTCATGGCGCTCAATGTGGTCATTTCTAAGTTGCGTTCGCGGTTGTCGCCAAACTGAAAGCTTTGTGCAACTGTGCCGTTGGGGCCACTCAAACCAACCCAGACCAAACCTACAGGTTTTTCAGTGCTACCGCCCGTTGGCCCAGCTACTCCGGTTGTAGATAGACAATAATCAACGCCCAATAGCCTGCGTCCGTTGGCTGCCATTTCTAGTGCAACAGCTTCACTGACGGCACCGTGTTGCTCTAGTACATGGGCATTTACTTCTGCAATTTTGACTTTGAGCTCATTGGAATAGGTGAGTAGCGCTCCTTGGTAATAAGCCGATGCGCCTGAAATACGCGCGATGTGTTGGGCAAGCAAACCTGCAGTACAACTTTCTACCGTCCCTACAGTGGCGTTTTTCGCTAAAAGTTGTTGGCCCAGCGCGGCTTCAAGTGTGGTGTCGCCGTAGCCAAAAATATGCGCTGGAATGCGCTCTTCTAACTCCGAAAAAAAGGCATCGATGAGTGCGGCGTTTTCGTTGCCGGTATAGGAACTCAAGCGCAGCTTCACCATTCCGGGAGCGGGGAGATAGGCCAAACCTAAGCCGGCTGCTCTCACGCGGTCTTCCCAATCGGCAATTTGATCGGCTAAAAAGGACTCTCCAATGCCTTGCGTATGCATGGTTTTGTGGTAGAGCGTGGCACCTACAAAAAGCTTTTCAAGTAAAGGGAAGGCTTCTTCGGTCATGATGGTTTTCATTTCGTAGGGCACGCCTGGTAAAGAAATGAAGATGACTTTGTTGTGCTCAAACCACATCCCTGCAGCGGTGCCGAGTCGGTTTTTGAGGATGGTAGCTTTTGTGGGCAAAGCCGCTTGTTGTACATTGACCTCTAGCATGGGTTTGTTGCGACTGGCAAAGAAACCTTCAATTTGTGTAAGTGTGGCCTGATGGATTTCTAGCGGGCTGTCAAAATAGCTGGCTAATGTATATTTGGTGAGGTCGTCTTTGGTGGGGCCGAGCCCACCGGTGATGATCACGCAGTTGGTGTTGGGCATGATACCATCTAAAGCCGCAACAATAGCCTGAGGTTCGTCGGCAATGGTGAGGCTGCGTTGTACGCGAAATCCGCGGTTGGCCATTTCTTGACCGATCCAGGCAGCATTTGTATTGATGGTTTGTCCGATGAGTAATTCGTCGCCAATGGCAAGTACTTCTACTTTCATGCTTTTTTGAATTTGGCAATGGCTTCTATGTGGCCGGTATGCGGAAATTGATCGACAAGCGCATACTTTTCGAGCACATAACCTGCTTCAGCGAGGGTTGCTGCATCTCGGGCTTGAGTAGAGGGGTTGCAGCTGATGTACACAATGCTATCTGCATCGAGTGCAATGACTTTTTGGAGCGTTTTGGGTGCAATACCAGCGCGCGGCGGATCGAGCATAATGCGCTTGATTTTACCTTGAAAATCGGGATATTCCCTAAGGAATTTACCGACATCTGCTGCAAAAAACTCCACGCTGTGGATGCCGTTTTTGGCTGCATTTTGCTTGGCGTCTTCGATGGCTTTTTCGACGATATCTACACCAATAATACGCACATCCGGGTTGCGTTTGGCCATCAGTTGGCCAATAGTGCCGGTGCCGCAGAATAAGTCCATAGCGATGTCTCCGGGCTCAAAAGCGTCTTCAAAGAGGTAGTCGAGGGCTTTGTCGTAGAGGAGTTCAGCGCAAGATGGATTGGTCTGAAAAAAACTTTCCATACTGATCTGAAAACGCAAACCAGCTAGTTCTTCTTCAATGACTGCTTGCCCAAAGATGAGTTGTGAATGACCGTTCTCTATTTTCGCGCGGTCGGCGACGTTGTCGTTGATGGTGTGCCAAAGCCCGGCTATTCTGCCAGGATGAAGGACTTGCAAGAAACTTGCAAAGGCTTGCACGTCAAAGTGTTCAATTCCTTCATTTGAAGTTACTAAATTGATGAGTAATTGGTCATTGAGAAAGGACTTGCGCACCACAATATGGCGAAAGAAGCCTTTTTTTTGAGGTGGATGCCAAGCTGGAAGACCTGTTTTTTGAAGAAAGTTGCGCAGTTCTTTGAGTTGGGTTTCCCACTGTTCGTCAAAAAGTCCGCTTGCTTTATTGAGGCTCTCAACTTTCCACCAGGTTCCGCGGCGTTTGAAGCCAAGCGCAAAGGCGTCGTCGAGTTCTTCATTGGTGTTGAGGTCGTGCTCAATACAAGAAAAGCTGTACTCCATTTTGTTGCGGTAGTGGTAGTGCTGAGGCGACGAAATAAACGTATCAAATTTGGCTTTGACGTCATTGAGCCCACTGAGTTTGGAAAAAGTAGTCAGGGTACTTTCTTGCTTAAACGCTTCTTGGATGGCCACTGGCACATGAATGTATGGGCCTCCAGAAATTTCTTGAAAATCAGAAACAGTTTCGATTTCAGCGCGTTGAAGTACTTCAAGCAATTTAGCTTCTGCAAAAGTTTTGCGCTTGGTTTCGATTTTGGCCCGAACGAGCTGGCCTGGAAAGGCGTTGTCTACAAATATGACAAAAGGACCTTTGTCTGTCTGAATTCTTGCGATGCCTCGGCCTCCAAATGCATAGTCTACTATCTGAAGGTCGATTTCTTGAGCGCGTTGTAAGATCATATCATGCCGCGAATTACGCCGTTTTCTGCTGTTTGTATAAATCCGATGATTTCTGCGCGAAGCGGGCTTTCAGGCATGGTGTCTTCTACGATTTTGATGCCTTTTGACACGTTGCTGTTTTGGACATAAAGGATGCGATAGATGTCTTCGATTTCTCGGACTTGTTCTTCGCTAAAGCCGCGTCTTCTGAGACCTACAGAATTGACACCCGCAAAAGATAGCGGTTCTCTGGCTGCCTTTACATAGGGCGGAACGTCTTTTCTGATCAGTGAGGCACCGCCAATAAAGGCGTGCTTGCCAATGTGGGTGAATTGTTGGGCTGCGGCTTTGCCTTCTAGAATGGCCCAGTCGTCTATGGTGACGTGGCCAGAAAGACCGGTGTAGCTCGCTAAAATGACGTTGTTGCCAATTTGGCAATCGTGGGCGATGTGCACGTAGGTCATGAGTAGGCAGTTGTCGCCGATGGTGGTTTTGAGTTTGTCGTTGGTACCGCGGTGAATGGTGACGCACTCGCGGATTTTAGTGTGATTACCGATTTCTACTGTGGTGTATTCGTTGCCGAACTTGAGGTCTTGTGGAATCACGCCAACACTAGCACCAGGGAACACATCGCAGTCTTCGCCAATGCGTGTACCTGGGTAGAGCACTGCATTGGAGTGGATGTGGCAGCCATTGCCAATGATGACGTCCGGATGAATCACGGCAAAAGGGTCAATGCGCACATTCTGCCCAATTTGCGCATCTAGAGAGACAGAGGCGAGGTTGGAAATCATTCGGCTTTGTCTTTGATGATTTGTGCAAGCATGCTGGCTTCTGAAACGACCTTGCCGTTGACGTAGGCTGTGCCGCTCATTTCAACGAGGCCTCGGCGAATAGGTGAGGTGAGAACGAGTTCAAACACAACGGTATCGCCCGGGACCACTTTTTGCTTGAAGCGGACGTTGTCGATTTTCATGAAATACGTGGAGTACAAATGAGGGTCTTCTACCTGAGAAAGTGCATAGATGCCACCCACCTGTGCCATAGCTTCAATTTGCAAAACACCCGGGAATACGGGGTTACCTGGAAAATGCCCCGTGAAAATCGGCTCGTTCATGGTGATGTTCTTGACGCCAATAATGGAAGTTGGATGGATTTCCATGATTTTGTCTACCATCAAGAAAGGATAGCGATGCGGTAGCATTTGCTCGATATCTTGGGTGGTGTAGAGTGGGTCTTTTGTGAGGTCGAACCCGCGACCCGCAAGTTGTTGTTTCTTGATTTGCTCCTTGAGCACTTTTGCAAAGCGTACGTTGCCAGAGTGGCCGGGTCTTGCGGCTAAAATGTGTGCCTTGATGGGTTTGCCAACGAGCGCGAGGTCGCCGACGATATCGAGGAGTTTGTGGCGAGCGGGTTCATTTTCGCATTGCAACTTACTGGAGTTGAGTACGCCAATGCTGTCGGGGCTCACTTGTAGTTTTTCTTTGCCCAAAAGCTCTGCGAGCTCATCGAGTTCTGTTTGACTGATGTCTGCGCGGTCTACGAGGACAATAGCGTTATCGAGGTCTCCTCCTTTGATGAGGTTGTTTTTGGCAAGATATTCGAGCTCGCGAAGGAAAACAAAGGTGCGGCAATGCGCGATTTCTTTGTTGAATTCACCGATGTTGTACATGCTGGCGTGTTGGGTGCCGAGTACGGGTGAGTTGTAATCGACCATGACGGTGAGGCGGTATTCTTTGTCTGGAATAGCCAGAAATTCAATGCCTTTGTCGAGGTCTTCCCAAGGAATGTTTTCGCTGAGTTCAAAATAGTCGCGAACGGCGTCTTGGTCTTGGTAGCCAATGGCTTCAATTGCCTGCACGAAAGGCAA
>JACCDQ010267340.1_pt1 | contig 10996 bp, 8 predicted proteins | sample 7446031 | NCBI WGS metagenome assembly JACCDQ01 (sample SAMN15323442, study PRJNA562643) | freshwater metagenome | isolation source: river surface water | place: USA:Blue River Watershed | collected 2017-08-17
AATACGTACCAAACTTGATTCTATCGAAACATCGTTGCAGGTATTAACGCAACCACCGTCGATAGGTATACTACCAAACACACCGCCACCTGATTTCTTACCACCGGAGAAGATGTGAAATTTCGTTCTGACATTGACATAGATTTTGCTGATCGTGAACAGGCACTTGACCTGATTGATGCTATACCCGCAGGTATAATTCGAGACGGTAAGTTAACCAAACACAACACAGGTGTATATGTTACAGATATACCAGTTGATCCATTTACAGGTTATGCTAGCCTAGACTATAATGACGCCGAAGCCCGCGGTTATATCAAACTAGATTTTCTCAATGTAAACTTATATAAACAAGTTAGAGATGAACAACATTTAATAGAACTGATGCAGGAACCGGATTGGGCCAAACTATATGATCGTAAGATTTGTGAGCAGTTGATACACGTAAACAATCACTACGACACCCTGCTTAAGATGCCAGAACCTGTGGATACTATTCCTAGATTGGCTATGTTCTTAGCAGTTATTCGTCCAGGAAAATATCATTTAATTGGTAAAACTTGGAAAGAAGTTAGTGCTACGGTATGGGACAAGGTTGAAGGACAATATAGTTTCAAAAAAGCTCACGCGATTGCTTATGCGCAGTTAGTGGCAGTAAATCTTAATTTACTCGACGAACAAGCGTTATCGAGCGGCGTTTAGAACGCTTCTGTGCAATTTCTTTGAGACTAACATAAGGACCATGCTGTATAGCTACGTCCTTGCTGTTAAATGTTTTCAAGCAAACTCTAAATTCTACCCAATCCTGCTTTAAAAACACATTGATAGGCAACAGTCTGTTGCTTTCCCACCACCACTGATCTGCTAGTTCTAAATAACGCTGCTTTTGTTCTAGAGTTTTAAGTAGAGCAAAGTCATAAATTGTGGTAATTAATTCGTCTGAATTTTGAATGATACCGATATAATCGTTGCCGCCATAGGTTACGAAGCTTAAAAAAGGGTATTGATCTAATAAATGCTTGATGCTGTCTTCCATATAACCACGATAAATATACTAAAGGAATCAATGTAAAGTGCCATTAATCACAAGTTATTTATATCAAAATATTTTCACTGTTCAACTTCTGGACTACGGTAATGTGGCTATACAAAATATAAGGAATCGTGTCGTGTATCAAAGACCAATACAAATCTATCGCGGAGCAGACAATCCCGTTACTATTAAGTTTAAAAACCAAGATCAGAAGTCAGCTAATATTGCCGGCCTAACATTTTATGGTTATATTGTTGACTATCTTAAAGGCAATGTTGTTGCTAACGTGGCTGTAACAGTAAGTAATGTCTCTACTGCTACTGCTAATATTATGCTTACTGATAGTTTCTTAAATACACTGCCACAAAACAAATACAAACTGGCGTTTTTGGCCAGTGATGGCACATATAATACTCCTGTTTACTCAGACGATAACTTTATGGTCTATGCTGAAATGAATATCAATCCAGCATACAACACAGACATGTTTACTACTAGCACCACAGACTACAGTGGTGATGTTGATTTAGGTACTCTATAGAATGGCATATCCTTCACCACGACAACTACAACTAAGACGCGGCAATACTGTTACAATCAGCAGCTACACAGGCCCACTCGGTGAAGTTATTATTAACACCGATAACTGGGGCCTGTATATACAAGATGGTGTTACAGCGGGTGGACATCTCGTCAGTGCTGGTGGAAGTTATGGTAACACTACAGTAAAAAACTATCTAAATAATTTTGATGGTAATATTATTCCAAGTGCTAATGTTACATATAGTTTAGGTAACATCACACATCAATGGAATGATCTATATGTTAGCAACAATACTATCTATGTAGGTGGCGTACCATTAAGCATTGATAACACCGGTAACCTTACAATTAATGGCAACACAATTCCTACAGTAGCCTATGTTAATACTGCGGTAGCTAATGTTGTAGTTGATCTGAGCAGTTACGCATTAAACGCAAACGTTACAGCAGCTAATGTAGGTATGAAAGGGTATGTTGATCAGGGCAATACTATACAGGCTGCGGCTATTGTAGCAGCTAACGTAGGTATGAAAGGCTACGTTGATGCTAGCATCGGTAATATTGCTCCTGTATACGGCAACGCAAACGTAGCCAGTTACCTACCAACATACAGTGGCAGCATCGGTGCTAACATTAGTAAAGCTGGGTATACTTGGACATTTGGTACAAATGGTAATATCACATTCCCAGACGCAACTGTGCAGACCACAGCAGCTAATCCATCTTATATTAACTCAGTAGTATCAGTGCAACTACCAACATTATTATCAACCTATACAGGTAATATTACTGCTGACAATATAACCATAACTGGAAATCTTGTGTTAACTGATGGTGGTAACATCATCCAACAAAACTTCTACGGTAACACTGGACAGTTCTATGGTGACCCTACTACAGGCTTTGGAGCATTCTACGCAGGTAAAACTGGGTTTACACCACTACCACAGACTATTGCTCAGGTATCAGCCAACTACAACAGTTATGCGCAGGTAAACTTAGAAAATACTAATGCAGGTAACCAAGCAACAGCTGACTACGTTGTTACAGCTGATATTGGTACAGACACTACCTACTATATAGACATGGGTATCGCTGGTAGCGGGTATGTTGGTTTACTATCTAATAATAGTCTAGGTACAAGCCTATTCCCAAATGATGCTTACTTATATACACAAGGCAACACAAATGTATCAGTGGGTGGTAACTTGGTTATTGGCACCACAACTAACTCACGTACAGTTAAAATCCTAAGTGGCGGTACTAACGATGAGCATATTGCTGTTCAGATTAACCACCCGTTATCTGACAGAACTCTAGAGGTATTTGGTAATATCTACAGTCCAACCATTGACACGATTAATAATGACATCGCGGCTGCTAATGCGGCTTGGGCTTTTGCTAACACTATACAATCACAACAAATTGCCGCAGCCAATATAGGTATCATTGGTTATATTGATCAAGGCAACACAATACAAGCGGCTGCTATTACAGCGGCTAACGTAGGTTTAAAAGGTTATGTTGACTTTGCTAATACTGTAATGAAAGCCTACGTCGATGGGCAGATTATAGCGGCCAATGCCAATGTTAGCAGTAGTGGTGGAACTAACTATTCAAACGTAAACGTAGCCGCTTATTTAAGTACTGCAACAATTAATACCACAGGCAATATTACAGCTGCATATATCAGCGGTAATATTTCAGTTACAGGTAACGTAACAGGTACAAGTCCAAATGTAACTATCCAAGCCGGCGCATACAATTCAGTCTTTGATAACCAAGGCAACGTTACAGTTCCTAAATTATTCTCAACAGGCAACATACAAACAGCAGGATACCTATTTGGTAACGGTGCTTTCTTAACTGGTGTAGTAACCAGTGGTGGCAATGGAACTAATTACAGTAATGTAAATGTTCAAGCCTACACTGAAACGATGGGCTTTAAGAATTATAGTAACGTTAACGTAGCCGCTTACTTAAATACTACAGGATATAATTTATATTCAAACGTAAACGTGGCTGTTTACCTAGCAGGGTCAGTGGGTGATATTATCCCAACAAGTGCTTACTCAAATAATTTGGGTAACGCGGCTAAACCGTGGGGAAACTTTGTTACCTACAACCTGGAGTTAGCAGGCGGCTACTTAAAAACAGGTGGCACTGGTGGTATAAGCGGGCAAGTGTTAAAATCTACAGGCAGTAGTAATCCACCAGCTTGGAGTAATATTGCTGATGTTATTTCTGGAAGTGGCGCACAGATCACAGTAGCAAACTTAAAACTTTCTGCAAGCGGTAATATTGTATTCGCTGACGGCACAGTTCAAACTACTGCGGCTAGTGGCGGCAGCAACTATGGTAACGGTAACGTAGCTAGTTACTTGATTACTAATGGTTATGTAAACACTAACAGTGCTTATGCTAATGCTAACGTAACAAGCTACTTGCCAACACACACAGGCAACGTTGGTGTAAGCAATTTATTAGGCACAACACCTAATGTAACATTGGTTGCTAATAGTTACTCAACTACCTACGACATCTACGGTAACGTAGCATTTGGTAACGCGGCTTATCCTGTTCAGATATTCACTACAGGGAACATATCAACCGCGGGATACTTAATCGGAACTCAACTTAGAGTAACAGATACTAGAGATAATGCGTTTACCACAAACAATTCACTATATGTCTCTGGCGGTGCTACTGTTAATGGTAACATCGCAGGCGGTGGTAGAATTGTAGCATGTTCATTTGCTTCGTCTGATAATATTAACTCGGGAGCTATCCAAACTAATGGTGGTATTGGCGCCTGGGGCAATTTGAATCTAGGCGGACAAGCTGTAGTTGCTGGTAATGTAACAGTCAACGGTATGGCAGGTATAACTATGCCAAATCGCCCAGCGTTCCGTGTTAATGGCAGTGCTGGACCTACACAAACAACCAGCAACGTTAACCTTAAATCACCGCAGACTACTGTGATATTCAATCAAGGTAGTTATTACAATGACACTACAGGAAAATTTACAGCACCAGTGGCAGGTATATATCAAGTGAGCCTGACCGCTCGTGTTACTGTTAATAGTTCAAGTCAGATTGCTGTGTTGAAAAACGGTCTAAACAATTCAGGCAATGTCGTCTGTTTTTGGGAGGCAGATACCAACACAGGCACAGCCACACACTTTGGTGTAAATGGTACGATCCAACTTGCGGTAGGTGATTATCTAAGTGCTAATATCTTGTTAGGTAGCGTAAATTTTGACGGCAATGACAACTGGTGCGTAACATACTTAGGATAATATGTTAATTCAAGGCGTAACACTTACGGGAACTTATATAGTTGATGTTAGTTATGTAACTGATGGGCTAGTGCTACATTACGATCCTAGCAACACTTCAAGTTATCCAGGTTCAGGCACAACAATATATGACTTAACCGCTAATGATCGTGACGGCACTATGTCTAACATTACCTACGTCAGTCCTTATTTTTCGTATAACGGAACGTCGTCACAAGTATCTATTGCCGACAATGCTTTACTAGAACCGGGATCAGGGAACTGGACTATGGAAGTTTGGGTAAATCAAAATGCATCAGGGAACGACGTTGTTCTTGGTAAATTTGACCCGGGAGGAACAGCCCAAGATGTTAGTTATAGCATACGAACCACTGGCACTTCATATTATGCTCAATTAGGTAGCGGTAGCGGCTCGGGTTCTACTTTGTATATAAATAGCACAACCTTTGCTGGTACTCTCAATACATGGTATCAGTTGGTTTATGTGTTAACCAACGGTGCTACTAAAACATTAGAAACATTTGTAAATGGTTCAAGTATTGGTACAGTGAGTCATAGTCTAGCTAGCTTGTTAAATACCTCAGCTAACTTGTATTTAGGTAGTTATAACAATGGCGAATATGCTCAATGGTTTGACGGCAAGATTGGAATAACCAGACTCTACAACACCGCATTGACTGCTGCACAAGTTCTACAGAATTATAACACTAACAAGGGATTATACGGTCTATGATAATCAATGGTGGAACAATTAACGGTGGAACCATATATGATCTAAGTGATCTATTCCCGTTCTTAAATTTTACCTTTACATCAAACATTGTTGGTGCAGGTGGTCCTACCTTAGGCAACTTGTATAACACCTACAGCAATGCAGGCAATACTTGGATAACCAACACAGAATATTTCACAGTGCCCAACAACTGGCGCGGATTCCAAGTTTGGACTGTTCCACGCACAGGACCTTATCGTATTACAGCCGCAGGTAGTCGCAGTGGTATAGCCACAGCGTGGACATCTAATGTTCTAGCAGCCAACGCATTTGGGCGCGGCGCGGTCATACAAAGCGTGTTTAATCTACAACGCGGTCAAAAGATTACATTAGTAGTAGGACAGCCTAGTGCTAACACCACTTCTACAGGTTACACCGCTCCAGGGGGCGGCGGCGGAAGTTTTGTTATGTTAGGTAATATTGCCAGTGATGGATTTGCTAACGTTATTCCGTTAGTGATAGCAGGCGGTGGTGGTGCTTGTGGGGTTTGGAGTAGTAACACATTAGTATTCCCAGGCGGATACGGAGTAACTACTAAGCGTGGTGGCAACAGTGCTGGCAACAGCGGAGCAACAATTACATCAAACCGTGCGGGTGCTCCGGGTGGCGTAAATGGCCTAGGTGGTAATACACACGTCAATGTTGCTGGTACAGTCAGCACCAATAGCTACGACAGTGGTGGAGGCGGTGGCTGGTCAGGCAATGGTTTTATTTGGAGTGCTGGCACAGCTTGGTCAAGTAATACCAGTTTCCTCACTAGTAGCGGACAAGGTGGTGGAGCAGGTAACAGCATACAATTTAAGGCAGTGGGCGGTATGAGTGCCTCATCTTATACTCCACCTGCTACTAGTTACGGTGGCTTTGGTGGTGGTAGTGGTAGTGGCCCAATTACTGGCGGCGCTGGTGGTGGTTATTCAGGTGGCGGTGGCGCCTTCTCGTTAGGCAATCCAGCAGTAGACTCTGGAGGCGGCGGGGGTAGTTATATTGACAGTAATGCCACAAGTGTTGCTACCAGTGATGGCTTGTTTGATTTAAGCGGCACATTTAATGGTGCAAGTATTACCAACTTGGGCTTCTACAATAATACCGCAGGATACATCAGTATCGTTAAACTCTAAACTGCTGATAAATACTTAATATTTTATTAGGTATCAGACATGATTTTATCCAACGTAAACATAGGTACAGGCCCTAGTTCAGGTGACGGAGACCCGTTACGCTCGGCCTTTGCTACAATCAACACAAACTTTCAAACAATTACAAATAATGTTAATGCACTGACTAACAGCGTTAATACAGTAGCAGGCCGCACCGGTAATGTTATACTAACTACACAAGATATTGTTGGTATAAACTACTACGCTACAAACTCTGCTGTATCTTCGGCCAACTTGGCAATGCGAGGCTACGTTGATAGTAAAATCACTGCTAATATTGCATCATTAGTAGATTTGGCACCTAGCACTTTAGACACACTCCGAGAACTAGCAGATGCTATCGGTGATGATCCTAACTTTGCTGTAAATGTTGCTTTAAGTGTTAGTAATGCAAACACTAAAATGCGTAGTTATGTTGATGGACAAATCCTTGCTGCTAATGCAGGAGTTACATCAGCTAACTTAGGCATGAAAGGTTATGTTGATAGTCAAATTGGCGGTACTTATAGTAATATAAATGTGCAGTCATACCTAACAACAAATAGCTATGCTAACCAATCATATGTAAATCTAGCTAATGTTAATATGAAAGCCTATGTTGATGGGCAGATTGCAGCATCAAATACTAGTGCTAACACTAGTCAACTTTGGAACACTGGCTATACAATGAGCGTAGCATCATCCAATGGTAATGTAACATTACCTCGCGGTGCAACCTTAGGTGCTAACGGTACTACAGCAGAATTTAAACCTGCAGCGGGCGGAGTCTTACAGTTAAGAAGTGACAATAACTACAATAGAGTGCAGGTTAATGATACTGATGTATCAATCTACGGTGGCGATAGCCATTGGACGTTTGACCTAAACGGCAAACTAACCTTACCGAGCGGTGCTAATATCACAGCCTACGTTGACGGTATTACTACTATCCGTGATGGTGAAGGTGTTGAAATTGATCTTAACGTTAATAACGGATTTAGCACTACCTTAGCCAATGGTACCAGAGTATTAGCTAATGCTCACGTATGGACTTTTGGCTTAGATGGCAACCTAACTGTCCCTGGTAGCATTATTCCATCAGCTAACGTCTCTTATAGTTTAGGTAATATTACACACCAATGGAAAGACTTGTGGGTAAGTAACAATACAATTTATATCGGTGGCGCCGCATTAACTGTAGCTAACGGTAACTTGTTAATCAACGGAAACGGTGTTTCTGGTGGTGATACATACGGTAATATACAAGTAGCTACATACTTACCAACCTACACAGGTGACATTACTGCTAAAAACATTACATCAGCTGATGACATTACTATCACTAACGCTAGTGGTGGCAGTAACGTAGCAGACATTTATATTGAGTCAGCAGATGATATTTTCGTGCAAGCTAAGAATCGCACTATACCAGGCCCAATCGAAGGTGGTGATCTTAACCTGTATGCTGGCAGTGGCGGCGCAGATGACGTTACAGTTGGATCCGGAGGTGGCGGTGACATACAGCTCTATGCTGGTCACGGCGGAGCAGGTAATGTTAACGTTGGATCTTTTGGTGGTACTATTAGTATAGTCGCAGGTGACGGCGGTGCTGGTAGTGCTACTTCCCGAGCAGGCGGGGGTGGTGGTATTAGTATAACAGCTGGTAGTGCCGGCAGTAATAACGGCGGAGCTGGCTACGCTGGTGGTGGCGTCTTCATTACAGCAGGTGATAGTTCAGATCCCACATTTGATCGTGGTAGCATTGTGTTAACTTCAGGTGATGGTGGCGATGAAACTACTGTAGGTGGATATGTTCAAATCAACATACCGCAAGTTGGCACTAATCCTGGTGGCCAGTGGGTCTTTACTGGGGTAGGAACGGTATTTGAACCACCGCCTAACGCTGAAATCTTTAATCCTAGTGTAGGTAACCTTACATTAGGCACAGTGGGTAGTACTATCATTCGTAACATAGGCGGAGTTACCACTTACGATTGGGTATTTGACAATACTGGCAACCTAACACTACCGGCAGGTGGTCAAATCTTAGACAGTACTGGTAATATATATGCTAGTGGAAGCAGTTATGGTAACGTAGAAGTAGCCACATACTTACCAACTCACACCGGTAACGTTCAAGCAGGTAATGTAAAAGTTACATCAGCATATAGATTTGCGTCAGGTGCAGTAACAATTACCAATGGCGACAGTCATGTTGAATTAAGCCCAGACACTGGCACTAACGCATTAGCAGGTGTAAAAGTTGGTGGTAACGGTTACATTCTTGGTCCTAACGCTTCAAGAAACATTACCTTAAACTATGGTAGTGCTAGCGGTGTGGTCGGCATGCAGTCTAATGTTGTTATAGGTACAGGCGGTAGTGGTAATCTATGGGTTTATGGTAACGTTATAGCACGTGATGTCACAGCAAGTAATATTTCAGCAAGTGGAACCAGTGGCAGAATTGGTTACATAAACGGTGGGTTTGTTCAACAAACAACATCAAACGCCAACGGTGTTTCACTAAACACTATCAGTGGTAACATCCAACTAATGGGTATAAATCTTGGTGTAAACAGCCTACATACAGTTGCTTTTAGTAATAACAAACTAGAAGAAAATGATATGATTTTAATAACACACCATAGCGGCGGCGTTACTAATTTTGCTGTAGGGGCATATTATTTTAGTGCTGGCACTGCTCTTATTTGGATACGTAACATTACTGGTGCTGATACTGCTACTGTTACACCAATGTTGAAATTCGCTATCATCAAAGCACCTGGTGCTTAATCAAATATCTTGACATTCAGCTGCTAGTATGCTAAAATACTAGTATGCTGAGTATAATTTCTGACTTTATTAAAGGTTTATTGCCCGCAAAGCGCAAAACAACCCCTACGGGTTGGACCAGCTTTAATGCACCTTGCTGTGTGCATAATGGTGAATCAGCAGATACACGCGGTCGCGGTGGCTTAACAGCTAATCAAGATGGTTCAGTAAGCTATCACTGTTTCAATTGTAACTTTAAAGCCAGCTATCAACCTGGACGTCACTTAACATTCAAATTCCGTAAACTCCTACGTTGGTTAGGTGCTGATGAAAATGACATCAAACGACTAGTAATTGAAGCTATTCGTATTCGTGAACTAGTTAATCCAGAAGAGGTTAAACTTGAAGCCGAAGAAAAGATTGAGTTTAAAGTACGTGAACTACCTGCAGATGCAATCAGTTTTAATCAGTTCTTATCATTTCATATATTAGATAACTTTCAGAATGTGCCGCCACTGTTAAATTCAGCGGTTGACTATGTCAATAGTCGTAAGATTGACACACAAAAATATGACTTTTATTGGACTGATAGCACAGAACATAGTCTACACCAACGTGTAATCATTCCTATGTATTGGGAAGGCAAGATCGTTGGCTACACTAGCCGAGCTTTTGTTGATGGAGTTAAACCAAAATACTACAGTCACTATGAACCTAACCTAGTGTTCAACTTAAATAATCAATTGCCTGATGCTAAGTTTGTTATTGTGTGTGAAGGACCATTTGATGCTATGAGCATAGATGGTGTTAGTGTAATGAGTAATGACTGTAGTGAAACGCAAGCAGATATTATTGACAGTTTAGGTCGTGAAGTTATTGTTGTGCCAGATGCAGACAAAGCAGGTGCTAACCTAGTTAAGCGAGCTATTGAATATGGTTGGAGTGTTAGCTTTCCTGTGTGGCAAGAAGAGTGTAAAGACATCAATGATGCTGTGGTTAAATACGGTAAGCTATTTGTATTAAAAAGCATTATTGATAGTAAAGAATCAAGCAGACTAAAAATTGAATTAATGAGAAAACGGAAATATAACTGATGTATTATGACATAGTTCAAATTGTTCAAGATCACATCGGGCATAATAATTATGGTGGTGTGATTAGAGGAGAAATAGCAAAAATTGTTACGGAGGCTCCTATACACGAGCACAAGGAACAATATATTCACCAGTATCTAGATAAAATCATAGATAAAACCCTGTTATTAAATACATTCCATTCAAAATTTGTATTAATTTATGATGAATCATTACAACTAGAGATTTTTTTATCTATACATTCTTGGTTTATCAAACAATGTTGCAACATTAATAATGTTTGGTTCATTACTAATCATACTGTTGGTTTAGAAAAATGGTATAATCAATATACTGAATTATTGGGC
>JACCDQ012185569.1_pt1 | contig 10996 bp, 10 predicted proteins | sample 7446031 | NCBI WGS metagenome assembly JACCDQ01 (sample SAMN15323442, study PRJNA562643) | freshwater metagenome | isolation source: river surface water | place: USA:Blue River Watershed | collected 2017-08-17
CTGCATCTGGCGAAGACGCTGCTCATGGGCGGCAACGTGCTGCTGCTCGACGAACCGTCGAACGACCTCGACGTCGAGACGCTGCGCGCGCTGGAAGACGCCCTGCTCGAGTTCGCCGGCAGCGTACTGGTGATCTCGCACGACCGCTGGTTCCTCGACCGTATCGCCACCCACATCCTCGCGTTCGAGGGCGAGTCGCAGGTGGTCTTCTTCGACGGGAATTACCAGGAATACGAAGCGGACAAGAAGAAGCGCCTCGGCGAAGAAGGCGCAAAACCGAAGCGCATTCGCTACAAGCCGCTGCGGTCCTGACGCATCGCTACGCCCCCATGAGCCGATGGGGGCGTAGGTCGGTTGTCGTAGGGGCTTCCGGGAGGTCAGGAAGTCATGGTGCAGTACTGGTCAGGATCAGGCTTGTTTCTAGTTTGCTGATGGAGTTTCAAACAAGGCGAATGCCTTCAAGGCCCTGACGACTTCATGATGGCCGTTGCTGCTCGCCACTTCTAGCGCGTTACGTCCATCCTGCGTTTGCTGCATTGCGAGGGCTGCAACGCCTTCCCAATTGAGCAGGTACTCCACGACGTTCAAATGCCCCTCCAAGGCAGCGAGGTGCAATGCATTGGAACCATAATCATCCACTTCCCCAGCCAGAGCGGCGCCATGTGACGACCTGATCAGGTAGTCGACCACAGGCAAATGTCCGTTCTCGGCAGCGATGTGCAACGCATTGGAACCATACTCCTCCCTTTCCCCAGCCAGAGCGGCGCCATGGGAAGACTTGATCAGGTAGTCGACCACGGGCAAATGCCCGTTCTCGGCAGCGAGATGCAGCGCATTGAAACCCTTTTGCGTCTTTCCTTCGACCAGAGCGGCGCCATGCGACGACTTGATCAGGTAGTCGACCACGGGCAGATGCCCATCCCGGGCAGCGAGGTGCAGGGCATTGAAACCCTCCTGCACCCTTTCTCCAGCCAGAGCGGCGCCATGCGACGACTTGATCAGGTAGTCGACCACGGGCAGATGCCCCTTCTCGGCAGCGAGGTGCAGGGCATTGGCACTCCACTGCGTCTTTCCCTCGACCAGAGCGGCGCCATGGGACGACTTGATCAGATACTCGACCATGGGCAAATGTCCGTTCTGGGCAGCGAGGTGCAGGGCATTGGTACCCCACTGCGTCTTTCCCTCGACCAGAGCGGCGCCATGGGAAGACTTGATCAGATACTCAACCACGGGCAAATGTCCGTTCTGGGCAGCGAGGTGCAGGGCATTGAAACCCTTTTGCGTCTTTCCTTCGACCAGAGCGGCGCCATGGGACGACTTGATCAGGTAGTCGACCACGGGCAGATGCCCGTCCTCGGCAGCGAGGTGCAGGGCATTGAAACCCTGCCGAGTTTTTGCTGAAAGGATTTTTGGATCCTGCTGCACCATCAAGATCAGAGGCTCGAGCTTTCCGCGAGATGCCGCAACCAGCGACGGACAAGCCCCGGATGCATTGACTTGGGCAAGTTGCTCCTGCGCCGAACTCAGCCCGAGCAGTAACAGCACCACGGGGGTCATTCCCTTTTTTACAGCATGCAGCAAGGCGGTGTCTCCGTTCGCTGCGCACTGCATCGCTTGCTCATTCGCGGAAGCCAGCTTCAGCAAGCGCTCGACGAATTGCAGGTTCTGACATTCGATGGCATACCAAAGCGCATTTTTGCCCTCGTGATTTACAGCGTTGGCGATTTCGGCGGCAGCCTTATGCCGTAAAAAAGACTCGACTATGCCGTGGTCGCCGGCAGTGATGGCTTCTTGTAATGCTGCGCGGTACGTGTCGATGGTGAGGTTGTCGACTTCCTTCAAGGCAGATCGCACGACAAGTACAGGCGCCTTTCGCGGCAGGATGGCAGCCGGTTGCGAATCGGCCCGTGCCGCGTATTCGGAAGAAGTCGCCGGCCGCGACGCCTGACGCATCACGGGTATCGGAATGACGCGGGCGGCAGGTAATCCGGGTACGTTATTAGCTGCTGCTTGCCTCACCAGTGGAAACGCTGATGGCTCGGAACCGAAAGCTGTAAAAGCGGTGCGTCTCATCGAATTCTCTTCGTAAAATTGGAATGGCTGGTTTGTACCGCAGGTGCTATGGCAGTTCACCCCATCAAGCGCCCGCTTCTCATGACCTTGCCCAAGCACGACCTGATCACCCGGAGGGTTCCTCGACCGCATTGCAGCGCACATCCTCGCGTTCGAGGGCGAGTCGCAGGTGGTCTTCTTTGACGGGAATTACCAGGAATACGAAGCGGACAAGAAGAAGCGGCTTGGCGAAGAAGGCGCGAAGCCGAAGCGCATCCGCTACAAGCCGCTGCGGTCCTGAACTAGTCGGACAAACCTCTGCCCGGGCCCGCTTGAGGGCCGGGAGCGGGGGCACCGAAGCCTTTGGCACGCAGTAGCGCGGCAATCTGCGCGTGCTTGTTTTTCAGCGCCACAGCCAGCGGATCGCGCGAGGCAACCGCCGTTCGTTGCTGCAGATAGCCGGGTGACTCCAGCAGCGCCTTCACTACCTCGGCATGGCCGTGTCTGGCGGCGACATACAGCGCGTCATAAGCTTCAGCGCAGGTTCGTCCCGCCATTCCCATCCCATGCGGCGACGCCAGCAAGAGGCGCACCACCTCCGCATGTCCCTGCTGCGCGGCCCTCAGCAACGCATCCGATCCCGCCTTGTCGGTGCCGCGGGCAAGCGTCAGGGAATGGCTGGAAGCCAGCATCACTTGCACAGCACCGGCATGACCCTTGTAGGCAGCAGCAATCAGCGCATTGACGCCATTCTTGTCGGAACTCGCCGCCAGTTGCCCGCCAAATGCCGATTCCAGCAGCCTTTGCACGACAGACGCCTGTCCGGCGGCGGCAGCGTACACCAGTGGCGAGGTACCGGCCAGCAGCGATTGCTCCACTTGCTCGCGGGCCGAATCAAGCTGGAGCAGCATGCCCACGATTTCGTGCAACCCCGAACAAGCGGCGACCAGCAAGGGGGCGTTGGTCGTTCCGGCTCCTTGCAGCGCCTGCTTGCTGCCCGACGGCAGCGCGAGCAGCAGGCGTGCAGTCACCGTGTCGTTGTTGCTGATTGCGTAACCCAAGGCATTGAAGCCCTTCGAGTTCACGGTCATCGCAACGTCAGTGGCATCCGGGCGGGCCAGCAACTCGGCGACGGACGCCGTGCGGCGGAACTTGATCATCGCGCGCAAAACAATTCCTCTCTCGGCAATTGACGCTTCGGCTCGGTCCACCATGACTGGCCGCCCCGCTGTCTCGGCCTGTTGCTCGACGGGCTTCGGCCAGACGATCGTTACCGGCACCTGTCGGACATGGGGAGCAAGCAAAGGGATGCGGTGTAGCAGGTTTTCCTGCTGCTGCTCCGGCACCACGATCGTCTGCGCCCGCAAGCGGGAAGCAGTTTCACTTGGCGGCAACGTCGTTCTCGAATCTGCGTGGCTCGTACGCTTCACGGGCATTCCTCCTTAAAATCAAAGCCTCGTCTGTACCCCCGACCTGCGAAGGGGTTCCGCCGCACCTGACTCCGCCGGGATATTTGATGACAACAAACCTCCGCGCCGCGCCGATCGCCGCGCTCGACATTGGCGGTACCAAGATGGCTGCCTGCATTGCCGACGCCAGCGGCCCGCTGCTGCGCGTGACGCAGGCGACGCTGAAGTCCGGCACGCCGGAAGCGGTCGCGCGGCAGGGCCTGCGGCTGATCGCCGAATGCGGCGCGCTGCTGCAGATCGACCTTTCGACAGTGGACGCCGTCGGCGTCAGCAGCTGCGGCCCGTTCGAGACGCGAGACGGCTCGCTCGGCATCATTCCGCCAAACCTGTGCGGCGGCCTGCCGAACGGCGACGACCTGCCGAATGACTGGACCTTCCTGCCGCTGGAATCGGTGCTGCGCGAACGCTTTTCCACTGTCCGCATCGCCAACGACTGCGTGGCCGCGCTGCATGGCGAGCGCGCGTTCGGCGGCGCACCGGCCAATTCCATCTATGTCACCTGGAGCACCGGCGTCGGTTTCGGCCTCTGCGTCGACGGCCATATCCTGAACGGCAAGGGCGGCAATGCCGGGCATGCGGGCCATATGCTGCTGTCGGAGAGCTCCGCCGCGCTGTGCGGCTGCGGCAACCGCGGCGACCTCGAGGGCATGATCGGCGGGCGCAACTTCGGCAAGCACCTGGGCAAGCCACTGGAGCAGGTGTTCCGCGATGCGCGCGACGGTGACTCGGCTGCAATGGAGGCCGTGCAAGAAGCGGCGCGCTGGTTCGGCCGCGGACTGTATAACCTCGTCGCCATCCTCGATACCGAAGCCATTCTCGTCGGGGGCAGCGTGTGGCGTCATAACGAAGCGCTGCTCGCGTCGCTGGTGCTGCAGGAGATAGCCAGCCGCTTCGCGGCATTGACGCTCGGCGTGCGCGTGCAGGGTGCGACGCTGGGCGAACTGGTGACCGACATGGGCGGATTCGCGCTGGTGATGCCGCCGGACTGGATCGCGGACTGGTGCGCGCGCCGGCCGTGGGAAGCGATGCGGTCGGTGCCGTCGTCCGGCGCCTGAGCCCTTTCCCCGCCCCGCACGGGCAGGTCAAAGCCGCTACAATCCGGCGTCAAAAAAATAACGTCCGGAGACCGCGTGCCTTCCCTCTTCCCCGACCCGCTTGTCATCGACAAGCTGAGCAAAAGCTTCGGCGCGCGGCGCGCGGTCGACGGCGTCAGTTTCTCGGTCGCTCCCGGCGAATTCGTCGCGTTGCTCGGCCCGAACGGCGCCGGCAAGTCGACGCTGTTCCAGATGCTGTCGGGGCTGTTCGTCGCCGACAGCGGCAGCGCGACGGTGGCAGGGCATGACATCGGCATCGCGCCGATCCGCGCGCTGGCCGATCTGGCGATCGTATTCCAGCAGCCGGCGCTCGACCTCGACCTGTCGGTGCGCGCCAACCTGCGCTTCCAGACCGACCTGCACGGCATACCGCGCGCCGAGGCGGCCACGCGCATCGCGCACTGGCTCGAACGCTTCGGCCTGACCGGGCGCGCCGATGACGCCTGCCGCGACCTGTCGGGCGGCATGCGACGCAAGGTCGAGCTCGCGCGTGCGCTGCTGTCGCAGCCGCAGCTGCTGCTGATGGACGAAGCGACGGTCGGCATCGACCCGGCGTCGCGCGCATCGATACTGGCCGACGTGAAGGCACTGTGCCGCGAGCGCGCGATGGGCGTGCTGTGGGCCACGCATCTGGTGGACGAGGCCGAGGCGGCCGACCGCATCGTCGTGATGGCGGCCGGCACTGTGCGCTTCGACGGCGACGCGAAGACGCTGATGCGCAAGGATGGCCACGACAATTTGCTTGATGCCTTCCTGCACCTGACGAAAGCGGAGGGCCGCGCATGAAGCTGCTGCACGCACGACTGGCGCTGGCCGCGATCGCCGGCCGAGAAGTCCACAAGTTCCTGCGCCAGCCCGGCCGACTCGCATCGTCGCTGGTGCGGCCGCTGCTGTGGATGGTGGTATTCGCCGCCGGCTTCAGGCAGATGCCGGACCTCGGCTCGGTCATGCCCTTCGACCCCAACCTCGACTACCGCCTGTACATGGTGCCCGGCCTCGCGCTGATGGTCTGCCTGTTCAACGGCATGCAGTCATCACTGGCGATGGTCTACGACCGCGAAATGGGCGTGATGCGGCTGCTGCTGACGGCGCCGCTGCCGCGCACCTATCTGCTCGCCTGCAAACTGATGGGCGGCGCCTTCCTGTCAGTGCTGCAGGCGCTGGCCTTCATGCTGCTGGTCGTGATCTGGAACATCGGCCTGTCGCCGTGGCAGGTGCTGACCGCGCTGCCGGCGCTGGTAGCCGGCGCGCTGATGCTGTCGGCGTTCGGGCTGGTGCTGTCGGTCTACATCCGGCAACTGGAGAACTTCGCGGGCACGATGAACTTCGTGATCTTCCCGATGTTCTTCCTGTCGTCCGCGCTGTATCCGATCCGCCGCATGCACGACGCCGGCGCCGAATGGATCTTCCGCATTTCGTCACTGAATCCGTTCACGCACGCGGTCGAGGCGCTGCGCCATGCGCTGTACGGACAGGTGGCGGCCACCTCGTGGTTCGTGGTGATCGCGTCGACCGTGGTGTTCTACCTGATCGCCGCCGCCGGCTACGACCCGCAACGCGGCCTCGTGCGCTCCGCGCGCGGCGGCTGATCAGTCGATGTCCCGGCGCAGTTCGTCGGGATGTCCCTGTTCCTCTTCCGGGCATCGCATGAAGCGCACCAGATAGCCCTCGCGCCAGTCGATGCCCTCCTCGCCCAGGTAATTGTTCTGCACGTTGTAGGCCTGCTGCTCGCTGACGATGCGGCGCTGGCAGCTCGTGAAGTAGTCCGCGCCATGCGCGCGATACTGCAGCACATGGACCAGCTCGTGCACGATGAAGGAATTGTCCATCGGGTCGGCCGGGTTCAGCGACTCGCGCAGGTAGATGCGGTAGTTCTCGGTGTCGAACAGCGCGGCCATCGTGCTGCAGCGCGAGGGCTCGTCCGGGCAAACTTTCTCGGACAGCGCAGCAGCGGAGAGCTGCTCGATCGGCGGCAGCTCGGCCGGGTCAATGGCCGGCAACGACGAGTAGCGCACCGCGGCCGCCAGCAGCCGAGCGAGCAGTTCGGCAGAGAGTGTCATCGGTCTTCCTTGTTATTTTTTCCACCCGCGCTGCCGGTGCTAGAAGGATTCATGCCATCCCGAAGACCCGCTGTTTTCGTGACTGCCCGGTCACTGACTGCTCAAGTTTGTGACACCTGATCGGATTTGTGACAGCGAGGCAGCGAGCACTTGAACGTTTTGCGGGGTTTTGGGGCCGATTCGTGAGCAAAATTCATGGCATGGCCTTTGCCTTGACAAAACAGTTGCTTCAGCCCGGTTGCAACTCTGGCAAACGGGCAGGACTACGCAACCTTATAGCCAATTCGGCATAACCAAGGGGAGATGAGAGATGAAGAGGAAACTTCTTGCATCGGCGATCGGCATGGCGCTGATCTCGGGCTCGTCGGCATTCGCTGCCGGCGTGACCGACGCCATGATCGATAACGATGCCAAGTCGACCAATGACGTGCTGTCCTGGGGCATGGGCCCGCAAGGCCAGCGTTTCTCGACGCTGAACAAAATCAACACGACCAACGTCGCCAAGCTGGTTCCGGCCTGGTCGTTCTCGTTCGGTGGCGAAAAGCAGCGCGGCCAAGAGTCGCAGCCGCTGATCCACAACGGCAAGATGTTCGTCACCGCGTCCTACTCGCGTATCTACGCACTGGACAGCAAGAGCGGCAAGAAGCTGTGGAAGTACGAGCACCGCCTGCCGGACGGCATCATGCCCTGCTGCGACGTGATCAACCGCGGCGCTGCGCTGTATGACAACCTGGTCATCTTCGCAACGCTGGACGCCCAGCTGGTCGCACTGAACCAGGACACCGGCGCCGTCGTCTGGAAAGAGAAGATCGACGACTACGCAGCTGGCTACTCGGCTTCGGCTGCTCCGCTGATCGCTGGCGGCCTGCTGCTGACCGGCGTGTCCGGCGGTGAGTTCGGCGTCATCGGCCGCGTCGAAGCACGCGATCCGAAGACGGGCAAGATGGTCTGGATGCGTCCGACCGTCGAAGGCCACATGGGCTACAAGTACGTTGACGGCAAGGCTGTCGAAAACGGCATCTCGGGCACGACCGGCAAGACCTGGCCGGGCGACCTGTGGAAGTCGGGCGGCGCGACCACCTGGCTCGGCGGTTCGTATGATCCGGCGACTGGCCTGGCCTACTTCGGTACCGGCAACCCGGCACCGTGGAACAGCCACCTGCGCCCTGGCGACAACCTGTTCTCGACCTCGACCGTTGCGATCGACGTCAAGACCGGCAAGATCTCCTGGCACTACCAGAAGACCCCGAACGATGGCTGGGACTATGACGGCGTGAACGAATTCGTCACGTTCGAAATGGACGGCAAGCGCATGGGTGCTTCGGCTGACCGTAACGGCTTCTTCTACGTCAACGACGCGAAGACCGGCAAGCTGGAAAATGCTTTCCCGTTCGTGAACAAGATCACGTGGGCAACCGGCATCGACCTGAAGACCGGCCGTCCGAACTACGTGCCTGAGAACCGCCCGGGCGACCCGACCAAGGGTCCGGACGGCAAGAAGGGCAACGTCGTGTTCTCGGCACCGTCCTTCCTGGGCGGCAAGAACCAGATGCCGATGGCCTACAGCCCGAAGACCGGCCTGTTCTACGTGCCTGCTAACGAGTGGGGCATGGAAATCTGGAACGAGCCTGTGTCGTACAAGAAGGGCGCGGCCTACCTCGGCGCCGGCTTCACCATCAAGCCGCAGCATGACTACTACATCGGCGCAATGCGCGCGATCGATCCGAAGTCGGGCAAGATCGTCTGGGAAGCGAAGAACTCCGCTCCGCTGTGGGGTGGCGTGATGGCCACCGCCGGCGACCTGGTGTTCTACGGCGTGCCGGAAGGTTACCTGAAAGCGGTTGATGCGAAGTCGGGCAAGGAGCTGTGGAAGTTCCAGACCGGTTCGGGCATCGTTGCGCCTCCGATCACCTGGGAAGAAGGCGGCGAGCAGTATGTGGCCGTGGTCTCTGGCTGGGGCGGTGCGGTTCCGCTGTGGGGCGGCGAAGTCGCCAAGCGCGTGAACTTCCTTGAGCAGGGTGGCTCGGTGTGGGTGTTCAAGCTGGCCAAGTAATCAATAAAACGTTACTCCCGTCTGCAGGGGAATCCTGAATTCAAGGTCGTCTCCCCTGCAGCTTTGGCCGACGGTTCGCCGTCGGCCATTTTGCTTTTGGGCGCTGCGTTTGATGCGTCACGATCTGGACGTTATGTTTTACGCGATGTGTGTCACGTACTGCATGACGCAGGGACGAAAAAAAACCGGCGAGCTCGCCGGTTTTTTTTCATGCGTGTGTGCCCGTATATGCCGTCAGTTCGGCAGCTCGAAATGCGTCAGCTCCATCTTCACGGTGCCGCCTGACCACAGGATCGACGTCAGCGGCTCGTCGCGCTCGACCTTCACCAGTCCCACGCCCTTGCAGTACCACTCGCGGTTCGTGATCGGAATGTCCGAGAAGCCCTGCACTGCATCGATATACAACGGCAGGATGCCGACGCCAACAGTACGCGCGCAGTTCTTGAAGGTGCCCGCCGGTACCGTCACCGTCTCGCCCATCGCTTCGACGGTGTAGGTCATCAGCACCTTCGGCATCTTCACTTCACGTTGACCGAGATCGGTCTTAGGCCCCACTGCGAACGGCTGCGTCGGCACCATCCACGACGCGCCGACCGTCAGCGGCAGCTTCAGCACCGTGCGCGCATTCTGGTCCAGCTTCGCCTGCTCTTCGACATCGAGGCGCTGCGCAATACGCGCAATGCCGACTTTGTCCTTGCGCAGCCAGTACTCGGTGCCGATGCTGCCCGGCACGTCGACACGGCGCACCCAGACCTGGGTGCCATCAACGTAATCGATGGTGCGCGGCACGCTGATGTTGTATACCTCGCGCGTCAGCACGCCGTTGATGTCAAAGGCCACGTCGTATTCCCATTTCGCGCCCACGTCGAGCGGGAAATACGAATCGCCCTGCGGCTCGCTGCCGCAGCCCGCGACGACCAGCGCCGCGGCAATCAGAGAAAGACGCTTCATCATCACTTCTCCGGCAGACGGGTCGCCGGCGCATCGGAAACGCGCAGCTTGATCTTGTTATCGGCGTTCACCTTGAACCACGAACTGCCGCTGCCACCGCCCGCGCGCTCCACCACGCCGACCTGGCGGATGCCCTGGCGCGACTTGCGCTGTGCTTCTGACAGCTGACTGTGGTTCTCCTTCAGGTACGGCAGCTTGTAGGCGCGCGGCACGGTGACCGGGCGGTTGCTATCCAGCGGCGTCACCCACAGATAGATCGCGCCATCGATGCCGCGCTCTTTGTTCGGCTCTTCGATCACGGCGGAGACGATGGCGAATTTTTCCGGCAACATGCGCGGCGTCGGCCAGCCGAGCATGTCCTCAAACGTGTAGTTGGCCGCGAAGTACGAGACCGTAACGACCACGATCATCAGGATCTTGAGCGAGCGCTTCCACGCGGTCGCGAGGCAGAGCACCAGGAGCAGCAGCACAACGGCCACATACAGGAAGGTCAGCAGCAAAGAGGAGTTCGTCATGATTGCGGAACGAGTGATTTGGGTAAGGTGTTGATGTCGCGGACGCTGCCGTCCGGGTCGACAGTGAAGCGCACGGCGGTCTTTTCGTCGCCCTTGCGGTCGAGCTTGACGGTGCCGTAATACGAGACTTCGGCGCGCGGGTTGACCTTCACCACCGAAATGGTGGCTTCGACCGGTTCGCCGTTCTTGCTATCGTAATAGTTGACGTTGACGGTGTACTCGCCGGGCGAATAGCCACGGATCGTCACGACCTCCTGGTTCAGCGGGTTCACCACGTCCTTGCCATTGACGTTGATGGTGTCGCCGGCCAGGCCGCGATCGTCTCGGTCGAGGTGCATCAGTCCGGCCTCGCGCTGACGGAACCAGGCCAGTGCGCCGGCCGGGTCCTGCACGTAGGTGTCGATGTCGTTCGGGTTCATGTCCGGCCAGGAGATCGTAATGATGAACTCCGCCTTGGCCGGTATGTCGCCCTGCTTGGTCGCCTTCGGGTTCATCGCCAGCAGCGCGATGATGAAGCAGAATACGAACGCGATCAGGATGTTGAACAGCATGTCGTAGAAGGGGTCGACCTCCCCTTCGCGACGCTTCGCACGCAAACTCACGCGTTGTCTCGCGACTGCAGCAGAGGAAGGCGAGTCTCGGCGAACTCCAGCGCGTCAGCGAGAATGCCGTCGCCGCAGCGATCCATTCTCACCAGCTGCATACCCAGCAGCATGTTGGCGACCAGGCCGACTGCGGTGGCCAACAGCGCAATGCCAAGGCCGCCGGTCAGGGTCTTCAGGATGGAGGCCGACTGTGATGC
>JACCDQ010987483.1_pt1 | contig 10994 bp, 8 predicted proteins | sample 7446031 | NCBI WGS metagenome assembly JACCDQ01 (sample SAMN15323442, study PRJNA562643) | freshwater metagenome | isolation source: river surface water | place: USA:Blue River Watershed | collected 2017-08-17
GCGAAGTTGTAGTCCGGCGGCGGGCTGCTGGTGCTCCATTCGAGCGTGCGGCCGGTGCCCCAGGTGTCGCCGTACTGGTCGCGCAGCTGTTCGCGACGCAGGTAGCTGACGACGAGCTGGACCAGGAAGCAGGCGATGCCCAGCGCGATCAGCCCCGCACCGATGGCAGCGACCACGAACCACGGTTGCAGGCTGGCGTCGTCGAAGTGGCTCATGCGGCGGGTCACGCCCATCAGGCCGAGCACGTACAGCGGCATGAACGCGAGGTAGAAACCGACGAACCAGAACCAGAACGAGGCCTTGCCCCACCAGGCGTCGAGCTTGTAGCCGAAGGCCTTCGGGAACCAGTAGTTGATGCCGGCGAACACGCCGAAGACGACGCCGCCGATGATCACGTTGTGGAAGTGCGCGATCAGGAACAGGCTGTTGTGCAGCACGAAGTCGGCCGGCGGTACGGCCAGCAGCACGCCGGTCAGGCCGCCGATTACGAAGGTGACCATGAAGCCGACGGTCCACAGCATCGGCACGTCGAAGCGGATGCGGCCGCGGTACATCGTGAACAGCCAGTTGAAGATCTTCGCGCCGGTCGGGATGGAAATGATCATCGTCGCGATGCCGAAGAACGAGTTGACGCTCGCTCCCGCGCCCATCGTGAAGAAGTGATGCAGCCAGACCAGGTAGGACAGGACGGTGATGACGACCGTCGCATAGACCATCGACGCATAGCCGAACAGGCGCTTGCCGCTGAAGGTCGAAACGATTTCACTGAAGATGCCGAACACCGGCAGCACCAGGATGTAGACCTCCGGGTGGCCCCAGATCCAGATCAGGTTCACGTAGACCATCGCGTTGCCGCCGAGGTCGGTCGTGAAGAAGTTGGTGCCGGCGTAGCGGTCCAGTCCCAGCAGCGCGAGCACCGCCGTGAGGATGGGAAAGCTGACCACGATCAGCACGTTGGTGCACAGGCTGGTCCAGGTGAAGATCGGCATCTTCATCAGCGTCATGCCCGGCGCGCGCATCTTCACGATGGTGGCGATCAGGTTGATGCCCGACAGCGTCGTTCCGACGCCGGCGACCTGCAGCGACCACAGGTAGTAATCGACGCCCACGCCCGGGTCGGCCAGGATGCCCGACAGCGGCGGATAGGCCAGCCAGCCGGTGCGCGCGAATTCGCCGACGAACAGCGAGACCATCATCAGCACGGCGCCGCCGGCCGTCATCCAGAAGCTGAAGTTGTTCAGGAACGGGAAGGCGACGTCGCGCGCGCCGATCTGCAGCGGCACGACATAGTTCATGAAGCCGGTGATGAAAGGCATCGCGACGAAGAAGATCATGATCACGCCATGGGCGGTGAAGATCTGGTCGTAGTGATGCGGCGGCAGGAAGCCGGCCTGGTCGCCGAAGGCGACGGCCTGCTGCGCGCGCATCAGCAGCGCGTCGGCGAAGCCGCGCAGTAGCATCACCACGCCGAGCAGGATGTACATGATGCCGATCTTCTTGTGATCGATGCTGGTCACCCAGTTGCGCCAGAACGTGCCCCACAACTGGAAGCGGGTCATGCCGGCGATGACGGCGAGGCTGCCGAGCGCCACCATGGCGAAGGTGGCCAGCAGGATCGGTTCATGCAGCGGAATGGCGTCCCAGGACAGGCGACCCCACAGGAGAGATTCGTTGACAGGCAAGGCGGTGGACATCACAGCTCCGGGCGAGAAATAGTGACAGGGGCAGGGGTGGCACTGGCTGCGGCGCGGGGTTCGCGCTGCGCGAGCGCAGGGCCGGACCGGCACAGGTTGGCCAGGTCATTGCGGGCGGTGGCGTCGTCGATGGCCATCATCTGGTCCATGCAGGGCTTGCTGCCGTCGACGCAGCGATTCAGGATCGCGTGGAAGAGGTCGGCATCGACCGCCGCATACGTGCGCGTCGGCACCTTGGTACCCGGCTTTTCCAAAGACAGATAGGTGCTGCGATCGAGTTTGCCGCCGGCGTTGCGGGCATCAGCGACCCACTGCTCGAACGCGGCATTGTCCATGCCGCGGAAGGTGAAGCGCATGCCGGAGAAGCCTTCGCCGCTGTAGTTGGCCGAGCGTCCTTCGTAGGTGCCGGCCTGGTTGATGACGGCGTTCAACTCGGTGCGCATGCCGGGCATCGTGTAGATCATGCCTGCGAGCTCGGGAACGTAGAACGCATTCATCACGGTCGACGAGGTCAGCTTGAAGCGGATCGGCCGGTCCACCGGCGCAGCGATCTCGTTCACAGTGGCGATGCCCTGTTCCGGATAAATGAACAGCCACTTCCAGTCCAGCGACACCACTTCGACCTCCAGCGGCTTGACGCCTGCCGGAACGGCGCGTTTTTCATCGATATGGGTCAGCGCGCGATAGGGATCGAGCTGGTGCGTGCTGATCCAGGTGACGGTGCCCAGCGCCAGAATGATGAGCAGCGGCGCGCCCCAGATCAGCATTTCCAGTTTGGTCGAGTGGTCCCAGTCGGGCTGGTAATTCTCGGCCGTGATCTGGCGGCGGCTGGCGCGGTACTTCCAGGCGAACAGCAGGGTCAGCAGGATGACCGGCACGATGATGATCAGCATCAGCGCGGTGGACGTGATGATCAGGTCGGCCTGCTGGCGCGCGACGTAGCCGTGCGGGTTCATCACGACCATTTCGCAGCCTGCCAGCGGCGCGAGGGCCAAACCGGCGAGCAGTTTGCGGGCGGCGCACAGGAAGCGCCGGGGAGGGTGGGCTGGAGGCTTTTGCATGAGGAGACCGGTGCCCGGCAAACCGCAGGTTTGGTCGCGCACCAAGGACGAAATTTGACCAGGCTTGGATGCTAGGGTGATTCCCGGCAAGAATCGATTGGACATTTTGTCCCATCCGATGTCTCATTCGGCTCTGGTTGATCGGATAACTTGACTTTCCTGATTTTTGATGGCCCCTCGCTCATTCATTTCGTCCGCCGGCGATCTCGCCGACGCGCTCGGCTCGCGCAATCCTGACAATCACGAGGACGGCGCAGTCGCGCCGGGCGACATTGCCGTCGGCGTGATCGTCGGACGGGCTGCCGAATATTTCGATTTCTCGGTCTATGGCATCGCGTCCGCGCTGGTTTTTCCGGCCTTGTTTTTTCCGCAACAGGCACTGCTGCCGGCCATGCTGCTCAGTTTCGGCGTGCTGGCGCTCGGTTTTCTCGCGCGGCCGCTGGGAACGATTGCGGGCATGGCCATACAGCGCGCCTGGGGGCGCACAGGCAAGCTGATCGCCGCGCTGATGCTGATGGGCAGCGCGACCTGTGCGATCGCGCTGCTGCCGGGCACGGAAAAAATCGGCGTCGCGGCGGTATGGCTGCTGATGGCCTGCCGCATCGCGCAGGGACTGGGCGCAGGCGCGGCCTGGGATGGCCTGCCGTCCCTGCTTGCCATTCATGCACCGCCGAACCGGCGCGGCGGCTATGCGATGCTGGCGCAGCTCGGTGCGCCGGTCGGCTTTGCGATGGCGGCCGCGCTGTTCGCCGTACTGAGCTCGCGGCTGTCGCCGCAGGAATTCCTCGACTGGGGCTGGCGCTTTCCGTTCTTCGCAGCCTTCAGTATCAACGTGGTCGCGCTGTTCGCGCGCCTGCAGCTGGTGATGGGTGATGATTACAGCAAGGCCATCCGCCAAAGCCAGCTTTTCCCGGGCCGCCTGTCCGACCTCGGGCGTGCACAAGGTGTCAATGTGCTGCTCGGCGCCTTCGCGGCGCTGGCCAGCTTCGCACTGGTTCACCTCGTCACCATCTTCCCGGTGTCCTGGATCATCCTGCGCAATCCGCGCGCCATCGATGACCTGCTGTGGCTGCAGGTCGTCGGCTCGGTGCTGGCTGCGGCCGGCATGGTGCTCTCGGGCTGGCTGGCAGACCGCATCGGCCGCCGCCGCCTGCTGGCCTATGCGGCCGTCGGCATCGCCGGCTTCGGCGTCGTCGCGCCGTGGCTGCTGGAGGGCGGGCGCGTGGGCGAATACCTTTACCTGCTGGTCGGTTTTGCGCTGTTCGGCTTGTCGTACGGACAATCGTCGGGTGCGCTGGCGAATCATTTCACGCAGCGCGCGCGCTATCTGGGCTCGGCCCTGTCGTCCGACATGGGCTGGCTGCTCGGCGCGGCCTTTGCGCCGGTGATTACGCTGTGGCTGAGCAGCGTGTTCGGACTGGCGGCGATTTCGCTCTACCTGCTGTCCGGCTCGGTGGTGACGCTGGCCGCGCTCCGTTTTGGACGGCGGCGACATCTGTCAACGTAGGCGGAAGGATCCTGGGCCATGCGGGTCGCACTATTCGGGGCAACGGGCACCATCGGGCAGGCCACGGCAAAAGCCTTGCTGAACGACGGTCATGAAGTCGTTTGCCCGGTGCGAAGCCGGGCCGGCTTTCAGGGCAGCCTGACGATCGACAAGATCCGTGCGTTGCTGCCGGGCGCCGAACTCCGCGTCGGTGCGGCCGCATCGTGTTTCAGCATGCCGCCTGATTTTTTCCCGCGCGAGCGCATCGATGCCGTCATCTCCTGCCTCGCGTCGCGCACCGGTGCGCCCGCCGATGCGTGGGCGGTGGATTACCGGCTGAACGCCGACCTACTGAAGTGCGCGCAGGCTGCAGGCGTGAAGCACTTCGTGCTGCTGTCGGCGATCTGCGTGCAGAAGCCCTTGCTCGGCTTCCAGCACGCCAAGCTGGCCTTCGAGAGCCTGCTGGCCGAATCGGGAATGGCTTACTGCATCGTGCGGCCGACGGCTTTCTTCAAATCGCTGTCCGGACAGATCCGTCGCGTGCAACAGGGCAAGCCTTATCTGATGTTCGGCGACGGACGGCTCACTGCATGCAAGCCCATCAGCGACCATGACCTTGGCCGCTATCTGTCGCGCTGCCTGACCGAGACCGACAAGCACAATCGCATCCTTCCCATCGGCGGCCCGGGCGCAGCGATCACGCCGGTCGAGCAGGGGGAGTACCTGTTCCGGCGACTGGGCAAAAAGCCGCGTTTCAAGCGGGTGCCGGTCCGCTTGCTGGATGTCGTCATTCACGGATTGCGTGCAGGCGGCCACCTGCTGCCTGCGCTGGCCGCGAAGGCCGAGCTCGCAAAGATCGGCCGCTATTACGCGACCGAATCGATGCTGGTCTGGGATCCGGTTTCGCAGGCTTACGATGCCGGCGCGACGCCGTCCTTCGGCACGCAGACCCTGTTTGATCACTACGATCAGCTGCTCTCCGGCAGCGCGCAATTCGAGCTGGGCGACCACGCGGTGTTCTAGCAAACACCGGGTCGGCAAACTGCACCGCGATTGCGGCGCTTCTTCGCTCAGGCCTGAGCCGGCTGCGGCGATGCCGCTGGTGGACGCCCCGTCGAAGGCGACATGCCGGTCGCGGTATTCAGCCAGGGCTCTGGTTCACCGGCGTGCAGCCCGGTGAACCAGAGCCCGTCAGCAGCGGCCGTGCCGGACGCATCGAGCGCTTCGATAACGCCGTCCAGCCCGCCGGCCTCGTCGACCCGCGAGAACAGCAGCGTGCTGCCGACCGACACCGCATGCTCGATCAGGTGCGCAAGCTGATCGACGCCGCCGGCTGCATGGATGTCGAGGCGGATCAGGTCCGGCCGCAGCTGCTCGAGCTGTCGCGCTGCCTCGTCGACGCCGGTCGCCTGCGTCGCGATCCGGAAGCCGTTGCGGCGGTAATTGTCGACCACGAAGCCAATCGCCCACTGACGATCCGCACCTGCCTGCGGCAGTTGCAGCAGGATGCGCCCGACCGGCAGTTCAAGGGCGTCGAGGATGTGCCGGAACACCGCGCCATGGTTGCCGCTGACCGCGGCCAGCAGCCGTTCGTGCACGCCGATCAGCAGGTCTTGGCCGACATCGCCGAGCTGGCGGAAATAATTCAGCACATGGATCACGCGGCACAGTCGATCAAGCTCCACCGACTCGTCATCGCTGGCGGCATTGTTGAGCATCCGCCATACCGACAGGCCGCTGTCTTGCTTCAAATACGAGTGTGCGAACGCATCGAAGGCGCGCACCTCGCCGCCGATGTCGCGCACCGGCTGGAACACGCTGGTCAGTGCGCAGTGGAAGAACTGACCCTGGACGCGGCCATGGCCATCGGTCCAGAGCTTGGCATCATCAGAAACGCCGTTGGCAAGGCGGGAAAGATAGCGGTGCAGCAGCGGATAGCGCATGGTGGCGATCGATATCGGGTGACGGACAGGTTTCCGAGGCTATCAATACGCGCATCGAAGGAGAACGAATGAATCCGATTTTCCATATGCGAATTCCTGTCGCGATTGCAGCTACGCCGGGTAAATTTTTCACTCGACGGCACTGGCAGCCCGAGGATTTCAGGCCGGAACCGCGCTGGCATCGTGCTTGCTGCTGCTCAGGCATTGCAGCGCAAGCTGCGTGATTGAACGGAGACAACGATGCGAAAGACCAGCCTTCCGGCCTTAGCCGGTTTCATCGCGCTCGCCCTCGCGGCATCCGGCCCGCAGGCATTTGCACAGCAGGGGCAGGGCGATGCGATTGCGCCGCTCGCGCAGAACGATGAAGGCAAGCGTGACGAGCAGGCGCGCGCAGGCGCTGGCGACAAGGAAGACACCATCGGCCACCTGAAGGACGCCGCACGCGTGGTGAAGCAGATGGAGGCCGACCCGAAGCTGCGCTCGCTGATGCAGCAGGCCAAAGGCATCCTGATCGTTCCCAACTACGCGCGTGCGGCGCTGGGGGTTGGCGGCGGAGGCGGAGAGGGCGTGATGATGGCCAACAACGGCGGCAAATGGAGCAGCCCGGCGTTCTACGACCTCGGCGGCATCAGTGTCGGTGCGCAGGCCGGAGTCGAAGTCGGTTCGGTGGCGATGCTGCTGATGAGCGACAGGGCCGTGCAGAACTTCACGAAGGAAAACAAGTTCTCGATCGACGCCGACGCGGGACTGACGATCGCGAAATACACCGCGCGTGTGGGTGCTACCGCCGGGCGGGGCGACGTGGTCGTCTGGACCGACACCAAAGGCGCTTTCGCCAGCGCGGCCATCGGCGCCAGCGACATCCATTTCGACAAGACCGAGAACGCCGCCTTCTACAAGCCCGGCGTGACGGCCGGCGACATCATCGACGGCAAGGTAAAGAGCCGGCAGGGCGATGCGCTGATCGCGGCCATGCCGAAGGCCGGCGCATCGGCCAGCGGCAATTCGTCCGGCGGCAAGGAAAGCGGCTCAGGCAAGGACAAGTGAGGTGCAGGCGCGGCGCGCAGTCCATCGGCAGTCCTGCGGTGGCCTGCGCGCACCTTGCGCGCCGTGTGAACCGTCCCGGCGGGTGCTTGCGCTACTGACGATCGAGCATTTCGCGCATCGCCTGCAGTTCTTCCGCCATCAGGTTCATGCGGCGCTCCACCAGCGCCATCCGTCGCTGCATCATTTGCGGCGACATGCGGATGCCTCCCGCTCCGCCGGGGCGCGCCATGTCGCCGCCCATCATTCCACCGCCGGCTTCCTCCTGCATCATGCCCCGGCCGCCACGGCCCGTGCCCATGCCGCCCATCGGGCCCTGCATCATGTCGCAGCCGCTTTCCATGCCGCCGCGTCCGGCGGCCGGCGAACCGCCGCTGCTGTCCTGGCCCTCTTCGGCAGACTCGCCGGCCCCTGCGGCAGATCCGCCGGTGCCGGGCGTTGCCTGCGAGCGCGGATGATGTTCTTCATGTTCCGCCGCACCGCCGTCCGGCTGGGCGAAGACAGGAACGGCCACCAGCAGCGCAGTGGCCATCGAAAGGAATTTCATGCGGATCATTTTGTCGCCTCCGGACCGTCACAAAATCAGTTCGACGGCCAGCAGATGCGAAGGTGCAGGGCGGGTGTTTGAGCTTGGGTAAGTCCGGCGCAGCATGCCTGCTTGCTGTCATCAGCGGAACACGGGCCGGCCGCCGGCAGGCACGCGGCGGCAGACGTCAGCCCAGTTGCGATTGCAGCCAGCGCTGGATATCGCCGGCCGCCATCGCGCCGCTGACGCGCGCGACTTCGCGCCCCTGACGGAACAGCACCATGGTCGGGATGCTGCGGATGCGGTGCCGCACGCCGGTCTGCTGCGCGGCTTCGGTGTCGACTTTCGCAAAGCGCACCTGCGGCATCTGTTCGGCCGCCTTCGCGAACTGGGGCGCCATCATCTTGCACGGCCCGCACCAGTCGGCCCAGAAGTCCACTACCACCGGCAGGTCGGTGCCCTCGGTGAAGCGCGCAAAGCTGGCGTCGTCGAGCGCGACCGGCTCGGCGGCCATCAGCGCCGAGCCGCATTTGCCGCACGACGGCGCGTCATTCAGGCGTTCGTCCGGCACGCGGTTGCGCGCCAGGCAGTGGGGGCAGACCAGTTGCATGAAATTCTCCGGCGGATGAAATGCCGCATCCCGGGCGGGAGCAGGCTTGTTCCCGATATCGGTCCGGCAGCCGGTATTTCAATGGGCCGTATCGAAGCCATGCCGATACCGGCGGCGACGGAAATCAGCGGCACGCCTGCGACGACGCCAGCGGCAGCGAGAAATGGAAGATGCTGCCTTCGCCAGATTCGCTTCGAAAGCCGATCTGGCCGCCATGCTGTTCGACAATGGCCTTGCAGATCGCAAGGCCCAGCCCGGATCCTGCCTGCCCATGCACTTGCTCGCCGGCGGCTTGCGAGAAGCGCTGGAAAATGCGCGGACGGAATTCATCCGGTATGCCGCAGCCGCGGTCGGCGACGGACACGCGGACCTCGTCGCCGGCGCGCTCCAGCCGCACCTGGACTTCGGCGCCCTGCGGCGAGAACTTGATCGCGTTCGACAGCAGGTTGGCCAGCACCTGCGTGATCCGGCCCTCGTCGAAGCAGCTGACGGCCTCGTCGTCGGGCAGTGCATCGTCGAACGCGAGCGACACGCCGAAGCTGCCGGCATAGGTCTGCATCGCGGTCAGCGCCTGCCGCACCGAGGGCGCGACCGGCTGCGGTTTCGTGTTCAGGCTCAGCTCGTGCCTGTCCATCTTTTCGAGGTCGAGGATGTCGTTCACCATCTCCGCCAGCCGTTCGCAATTCTTGTCCGCGATGTCGAGCAGGCGCAACTGCGTGTCGGGCGGCGTGTCGGTGCGCGACAGCAGCAGCTTGATCGCGCCCTTGATCGACGTGATCGGCGTGCGCAGTTCATGCGACACGGTAGCGATGAAGGCGGACTTCATTGCGTCAGCCTCGCGCTGGCGGGTGATATCGCGAATGATCAGCGTGAATGAGGTGCGGCGCTGCACTTCGGTGCGGCCAATCCGTATCTCTGCATCGAAGGGCGCGCCGCCGGCCGACTGCAGTGTCAGGTCGCCATCGAGCGTCTCCTGCAGCCGATGCGCGTGCAGCATCGAACGCAAGGCGTCGTCGACGCGGCCGGCTGCGGCCGGCGGCAGCAGGCGGCGCAGCGAGGTACCGATCATGTGGCGCGACGGCACACCAAACAGTTGCTCGGCAGCGCGGTTGAAGGTGTGGATAGCCAGGTCATCCTCGACGGCGATGATGGCGTCGGAACTGCTGTCGAGCACCACGCGCAACCGGCGCGCGGCGAGTTCGGCCATCAGGCTGGCCTCTTCGACCTCGCGCAAGTTCAGCTCGCGTTCGGCCCAGGCACCGAGGTCGGCAAGCATCATCAGTTCGTCGTCGGACAGCTGGCGCGGCTCGCGGTCGATCAGGCACAAGGTGCCGAGCGCGCGCCCGTTCGCCGACTTCAGCGGCATGCCGGCATAGAAGCGCAGCTGCAGCTCGCCGGTCACCAGCGGGTTGTCGGCGAAGCGCGGATCGGCCAGCGCATTCGGTATCACGAACGGACTGTCATGGTGGATCGCGTGGCCGCAGAAGGAAATATTGCGCGGCGTCTCGGTCGCATCGATGCCGGCCGCCGACTTGAACCACTGCCGGTTCATGTCGACCAGCGACACCAGCGCGATCGGCACCCTGAACAGCCGTTGCGCAGCCTGCGTGATGCGGTCGAAGCGGCGCTCCGGCGGCGTGTCCAGCAGGTCCAGTGCGCACAGGTCGGCCAGGCGCAGCGCATCATCGACGGGGATGGGGGCTTCCAGCATGGTGGTGTTTGTTCAGGCAGGTAAGGGCGGCGAAAAGGATGCTTTTGCGGGCACGGTCGTTCATGCACGCAGGGACAGCGTCGGGATACGGCTACCGCGCTGGCTCCGAGGGTACTGCGCCCGCCCCCGATGAAACGGCGGAACAGCGGGGAAAAGCCGGCGCTGATCGCGAGCAGCCCCAGCGATGTCGAGGGAAAGCGGCTCAGGACACTTTCGACACGGACGCAGGGCGGTCGGAGTTCTCGCCGAACCACGCGACAAAACGCGCCGGGCTCAGCGGGCGGCTGATCAGGTAGCCCTGCAGTTCGGTGCAGCCGAGCGCCTCCACCGCGTCGCGCATCGATGCGGTCTCGATGCCTTCGGCGACCACCTCCAGTGAAAGCCGCCGGCCCAGCATGATGATTGCCTCGGTGATCGCGCGCGACTCGGGTTTGTCCGCCAGCTGCCAGATGAAGCTCTTGTCGATCTTGATCTTGTCGATCGGCAGCCGCGACAGGCAGGACAGGCTGGAATAGCCGGTGCCGAAATCGTCGAGCGAAATGCCGACGCCGTCGCCGCGCAGGTCGGCCAGCAGGGACGTCACGCGCTCGGGCTCCTCCATGATCGCCGTCTCGGTCACCTCGATGTTCAGCGCCGACGGCGGCAGCCGGTGCCGCGCCAGGCTCTCCAGCAGCTTGCTGCGGAAATCCGCTTGCCGCAGCTGCTGCATCGACACGTTCACCGCGACCGGTATCGGCGGCAGGCCGGCATCCAGCCATTGCCGGTGCTGGCGGCAGGCTTCATCGATAACCCAGTCGCCAATCGGCACGATCTGCCCGACCGCCTCGGCGGCGGGGATGAAGACATCCGGCCCGACGCCGCCGGCCGGCCAGCGCAGCAGTGCCTCGACCGAGCGCAGCTGGCCGCTGTGCGTGTCAAC
>JACCDQ010790888.1_pt1 | contig 10993 bp, 11 predicted proteins | sample 7446031 | NCBI WGS metagenome assembly JACCDQ01 (sample SAMN15323442, study PRJNA562643) | freshwater metagenome | isolation source: river surface water | place: USA:Blue River Watershed | collected 2017-08-17
GATGAGCGCCATCGCAAGTAACAACAGCTACGGCTTCGGCATCTTGAATACGGTCGGAAATGCTTTGTGCTGAGAATCCCCCAAAAATAACTGAATGTATGGCTCCAATTCTTGCACAAGCCAGGGTAGCAATAGCCAATTCGGGGATCATGCCCATGTAAATGCAAACGCGATCTCCCTTCTTGATGCCATTGTTTTTAAGGACTTGGGCAAATTGCATCACCTTGAAGTGCAATTCTCTATAAGTAAGCACTCGATGGTGATCATCTGGGTTGTTGGGTTCAAAGATGATGGCGGGAACATCCGCTTTATCGGCCAGATGTCGATCTAAACAATTTTCTGTAATATTTAATTTTCCGCCTGAAAACCATTTAGAATGTGCCTGTCTAAAATCCCATTCCAAAACAGAATCGTATTTTTTCTTCCAAGTGAAATGTTGTGCAATTTCGTCCCAAAACTCCAAGGGATGTTCAACGCTTTTATGATAGATTTTGTCGTATTCTTCTCTCGACTTAATTTGATACGGATAGCTCATGATTCGTTGCAAAAATTAATAATAAATGTTTGAAATACGATTTGTATTTCGCAAATAGTGCAAAAAATAAGAGTATTGTGATCAAAATAGAGACGAAATCCGTAAAATTCGAATGGAATGATGCGGATTTCGTTTTGAAAACGAGCTTCGCGTTTAGGGATTTTTAAGCCTTTTTAACGAATTCGCTTTTCAGGGCCATCGAACCAAAACCGGGTATTTTGCAATCGATATTGTGATCGCCGTCTACCAAACGTATATTGGTAACTTTGGTTCCAACTTTGATGGATTTAGAAAATCCTTTAACAGGTAGGTCTTTGATGATGGTAACGGAATCGCCATTTTGTAGGATATTTCCATTAGAATCTTTTACCACAGGGCCATCTTGGTCGTTGGTTTCGAGTGAAATTTCTTCTGGATTGAATTCATGTGCGCATTCAGGACATATCCATAGAAGTCCAGAAGGATAGGGGTAATCGCAGCCGCAATTGGGGCAAATAGGGTCTTGGCTCATAGCTGAAAATGAAGAATGTAGTACGTTAGTTAGGTGATTTTTGAGATTATAGGGGTGCGTTGAATTGGGTTGAAATTATAGATATCCCATGTTATTATAGATATCCCATGTTAATGAGGTATTGCGCAATGTCATTTTCGTCTCTGCCAATGCTGGAGTTGAGGGAGTGCATTCGATTGTCTTTGAATGTAAGTATTTGATAGGAATGGGAGGTGGCACCTTCTGCGGTAGCGGTTGCCACAGTAATGCCGGTTAATAAAGAAACGCTATAGGTGGTAACGATGGTTCCATTTTGCGCAACGGTATTCTTGGTAATGTTTCCAACACTTTTAAAATCCTGTTGGATATTGGAACCAATAACTTGAACCATAGCGGAGCGATTGCGTTGTACGAGCGCATAGTTCGAATTATTGCTCATGTTTACGTTGTTACTACCTCCGAGTCCTCCGTTTCCGCCATTGCCCATTCCAGCAGTTCCGCCAGTGCCTCCAGTTATAACCGTAATACCAGAATGGTTCATGGATGCGTTGGGATGGTTGTTTACAATTATAGCGGTCATAAAATTAGGAACAGGATGTTGTGCTACAAATTTATTTGCAGCATTGGCATCTAAATAGCCATTTATAAACAGTCCGTTTTTTACTATGTTTTTTTCGAGGGAGGTTCCAATTCCTACGGGTAGCATACCTCGTTTACCGGTGGCTGCAAAGTAGAATTCGTAGTAATTTAAATTTTGAGGATTGGGAGCTTCTTGACTGGAAATGTATCGAATCCAAATGGCATCTGTTCCATCGAGGTTTTTTAAAGTACCTTTAATTAAACTGCCTAAGAATTTACTTTCTTCAATGAATATACAAACGGGTTTACCAATGTAAAATAACGTGTCGAGACTAACAATTGCTTTTTCTTTGGAAATGGATTTTTGAACGGCAATTTCATGCTTGATAAGTTCCTTTTCGGAGTGTTCTGTGGTTTGAGCAACGGAGGCAGCGCTAACGCATCCCCCGAAAAACAACACTAAACGGTAAAAAACAGGGTTGATCCAATTCATTTTCCGAAGATACTTCAAAGGATTAAATAAAAAAAGGCCGTCGAATTAACGACGGCCTATACGCTGCAAATAAAATCGATATTATCACGAAAGACAATACGACTTTTATTTGTCGATGGATCCAAGAACGCGTTTCATGAATGCATTTAACGCTTCTTTCTTCTCTACTCCCTCCAAGGTGGATTTATGTACTTCGAGAGCTCCGTACATGTTTGAAATCAATTCACCAATCACATCAAGCTCTTCGTCTTTAAGGGAAGAAAGTTCTGTTAAGTGTTCAAGTACCGCGATGGTTTCCTCGATAAAGTCAGCATCGTTATTATCGATGAACTCCGTTAAGTGTTTAATGATCGGTAGTTTCATGACAACAATGAATTAGGCAATTTTTGAAATGAGTTCACCCAAAACTTCTGCTTTGTTGGTTTGAGTTTGGTCTACCAATTGACCATCCACAAAAGCAGCAAACGTTGGCAAATTGGAAACATTGGCTAGTTTACGGGATTCAGGATTTTTCTCCGCATCGATGATTACAAATGTAATCTCTTCGTTTTCGGAGGAATATTTCTTGAATTTGGGCTTCATGATTCGGCAATTGCCGCACCAGGAAGCGGAATACTGTACCATAACTTTAGGGTTTGAAGCAATTACTTCTTGAAGTGTATCTGTTTCTAATTCGATCAACATGATTTTTTATTTTAAGGGAAGTTAATAATTATTTTCCAAATCAACGCTGCTGTATATTGGGCAACAGCGTTGATTGAAGTTGGGGGAGTATTAGTGTTGGCTCAAATAACCTGCTACACCGTCGCGAGTTGCAGACATAGCATCTTTACCTTCTTCCCAGTTTGCAGGACAAACTTCACCTTTGGTTTGAACGTGGGTGAATGCATCAATCAAACGTAAATATTCATTCACGTTTCTTCCTAACGGCATGTGGTTAACGCTTTCATGAAATACCGTTCCAGTTTCGTCGATCAAGTAGGTAGCACGGAAAGTAACGTTTGAACCGGTATATAATACTGTATCTAACTCTTCATTGTATTCTGAAGACTGGATGTCTAAGATGTCTAATACACTTGAAAGATTGCGGTTGGTATCTGCTAAAATTGGGTAAGTAACACCTTCAATTCCACCGTTGTCTTTAGCTGTATTTAACCAAGCAAAGTGAACTTCGTTGGTATCGCAAGAAGCACCAATAACGATGGTATTGCGTTTTTCGAATTCACCCAAGGCAGCTTGAAAAGCGTGTAATTCTGTTGGACATACAAAAGTGAAATCTTTTGGGTACCAGAAAAGAAGAACTTTTTTGTTGTTTTTAGTAGCTTCTTCGAATACATTGATGGACAAGTTGTCGCCCATGTGATCAATCGCGTCTACTGCGATATTTGGGAATTTTTTTCCTACAATTGACATTGTTCTGTTCGTTTAGTTTATTTAACTGCAAAAATACAAAAACCTCAGATCAAATACTGTGACTTTTGTGCCAAATTCGGTAGAATTATATAAAACAAACGACGAACGTATCTAATGGTTGAACCCATTAATTGTGGTTAGAAATTGGGATCGGTCATCATGAGTCCTTCCACGTATTTTGAGGACTTGGAAGTTTGCAGAGGAATCAAATCATCAATTATAGGCGAATTCGAAGGCGATTTTAATTCTACAATTGCGTATTCGAGATTTTGATGATTTAATTGCGTTTGGCAGTTATAGAAACTCAAATCCGTATCTATGGTTAAGCGCACTGACTCTGAAGCATCCATAAAATAACGTCTCAAATATCGGTTTATCATTGAGGGTTGATGTTGTACGATTTCTAAAAACAACGTATTGGAATCATCAATCAGTTTTTTCTCAAACTGTTGGAACAAAACCCGAATTTCACTGAGGTTATTCCACTGAAACAAACCCAATTTTTGTGAAAATTTTTGGTTTACATCGTCTACTTTATCTTTGTATTCAGCCGTAACTTTAATATCTCCAAATGCTTCACCGTACCAACGAAATCGAAGTTTTGTACGCTCACTAAATCCTTCAATATTGTCGTTAAGATGTTCCATATCTAATTTATCGCAATATAAATTATTGATCCATCTGGGGTGATATATGGGGGAGCAACCGTGAGCAATAAGCAGGGTCTCAATTCGGTCGATATCCATTAAAGGTACAGTGAATTTACGTTCAAATCGATGATCGGTTTTAAAGGCTTTCTGTTCAAATGGATTGAACCAGGAACGCAATTTTGATATGGAGAAGTTCGTTGACATCGTTTATCCTTTTTTTGTGGCTCTACCAAATTGTTTGCCGTATAACATGGATTCCACATCGGTAACCGTTTTTATTTTTTTGCCCCTATGTCGGATTTTGGACTTTTTTTGAATAAGGTAATTCACTGAATTAATATTGAAATCGGCAGTAAAATGTGCTTGACCATATTCCGGTTTTTTCTGAAACACGGCAATTTGTAAATCATTGTTTTCTAACCGGTTTCGTTTTACGGTTAAATTCGATTGATCTTTACTCACAAAAGCAATTGCTGAATTTCGAATGGTGTTTTCTATAGCGTTGAACACACTTCGTTCTCCGCATGAAATCGCTTTATCATGAATATTAATGAATTCGTTGTGATGAATTTCCATGATGCTCCCAGAGCCATCAACTCCATCGTTACCAATTTCTTCAAACCAATTGTTTCGCACAATACCGTTGGAAAAGTCCGAATCAAAAGCATCACTTAACACATGATGGAAATGTGAGTTTTCTATAATGAAGTCTTTGCAATCAAAAATATTCAGGATGTCATCTCCCAATCGATTCTTCGAAAATTCACAGTGGTTAATCCGAACTATTTTACTTCGGTGAATGGTCAATCCAGCTGGAGTTCCGTGAATTCCGTTAGACAAACTGGAGAATCCTTCGAATTGAGAATAGTTCAGATTACACAATTCAGGAGATTGGATAAACAGCGATCCGCGTGTGCCCGGTTCTACGGTAAATTGTATAGGTGAGTTCAACGTTCCTGAAGCATCAATATTTCCCCAAACATATAAAACGGAATTTTTCCCTGTAAATCGAATTTGGGTGCCCGGCTGAATCTTCAAAGTTGTGGTATTAGGAATGTTTACTATACCATGTATCATTTTAACGCCACTCCATGTAATGGTTTGGTTTTTTTTGTTAAGTGGGTTTGTGCTTTTTTCGCTGATATTTTTATAGTTTATATCCTTAGTTTCTTTGGAATTGGCTAAAAATTCGGAACGCAAATACAGTAAATCTGTGATCCATCTCCGTTCTTTAATTTGATCCGGTCTCATAGATTCATAGGGTAATTGTATTCGAGGCTCTTTGAGTTTGCTTTGTAGTGCTTTACTTACGAGAATTACATATTGGTCAATTTGTTCAAACAATTTTGGATCATTTTTTTCAAGCCAATTCAGATAAGCACAAGGAAAGTTAGGGAGTTTATCGGAAATGGTTTCATTGAAGAATTGGATGTGTTTCTTGTAATGCTTAATTCGATTTTTCTGAGTGTTCGATTTTATATCGAATTCAAGTGTAAGTCGATCTTCGGGCGCAATTTCGCGAATCAAAGGTTCGAAAGTATGATTTACGGGATTGTAATACCAGTGCAAGTTGATATCAACCAAATGATGCCAAGATTTCATTACAACACCGATGGCAAAAACACCTAAAAATTTATTTTTATCTATTTTAGGGAAAAGCTCTTCGTGATTGTGGTTGAATAAGTTGGAAATGTATTTTTTCAATTGATTTGTTTTAATCGAATCGTCCAATTCCACGTTAAACTCCATATCGATGTTCTTTTCCATTAATCCAGGTAGATGCTTAAGCGGACCCGCAAATCCTTTTTCGAAAATGACGGATTCACGGCGTTGATTTCTTTCAATTAAGTATTTTCCTATATCATCTTCGCGAAGCAAATACATGGGTTTTTGTTTTCGAAATTGCACAATTACAGGCGTATATCGAATTTGAATCCCTTGAAATAATTCATGATACAATTCATTCGCTAACGGGTCTGCCACATGATTTCGAGTGCCCGGAACCAAAAGATTTATGGACTTTTCGCCGAACAAACGATGGTCGCCATTAAGTTTTAACTTCATCGAAAAATAGTCGAAACTGGAATGGTGATCGCTCCACATACCGGTCATGGAAATTTTGGACTTCATCCACTTTGGATTCTGAGCATTCAAGTATTTTACCCTACAACTGAATTTGTCCTTCTTTTCAACCCAAGGAGAACCGTCAATATTGTGTTTGTTTCGATATTGTTTGTTCCATTCAGCAGTCATTTCTGAAAATCGATTGGGGGGCATGTCAATTTTCAACGTATCGGGAACGGGTTGAGTATAGGTATATGGATTGACTTCGAAATAATCTTTAAGCAGCCATCCTTTATGAATTAAATCGTGATTGAATCCTTTTTCAATTAGCTGGCTAATATGTAAATTATAATGACTTAATGATAAAACTTCAAGCAACAAAAATCCCCCGAAAATCAATAGGATAATGAAAGTATAGGCGGATTTTTGAATGTTTTTGCGAAAGTTCATCGATAATTATATCGTTAAAATAGATTTGTAATGTGTTGAATTTGAAGCATTTGAACTGTTGAGTGCATAAAAGCCATGAACCAAACTGAATTCAAAGATTTGCAAATCTTATGCGTTCGAAGTTGAGATTTTAACCAAGGGGTTTTGAACGCTGAAGTCAGTTAAAATTTGATTGACTTGTGCAACGGTTTGTAAATTGGCATCTTGCAACTTGAATAACAATCTGTAATGAGTGTGATTGGAGTTTTCATAGTTGGAAAGTGCAGTTACAGCCGGAATTTCAGAGATTTTTGACATACACGACTCTGCTTTTGCCGATTCAGATTCAGTGAAAGTAATGAGTAAAAAGTCGGAATGTAAACGCTCGGATTTAACAGCACCTTTAAAACGGAATACAGAAACCAGCGAAAATACAATAACACACAAAGTAGATATAATGAATTGTTCAGCTGCCAATGAAATAGCTATAGCTGTTAGACCCAACAGGAAAATTATTTGCTCCGGTTCTTTGATTGCTGTTCTGAATCGAATAATTGACAATGCTCCCACCAATCCCAAGCTTAGAGCCAATGAAGATTTAATCGTGGTAATAATCAAATAGATGGATAGAGAAAAGAACAGGAAATTAGACGAGAACAATGTTCTGTTGGAGGTTACTAATGCGTAATTTTTAAATAGAAGTTGAAAAACTACCGTGTAAATAATTAGGAGAACAAGTCCCAGGCTGAAGTTGGCGTAATTTACTGAACTGAGTAATTGAGTATTCTGAAATAGCTGATCCATGACGATTTAAGTGGTCAAAAATAATTAAATCATCATTATAAATTAATATTTAGATTAAATTCCTTTTAATTTGACTTGCTGAAAATACAATTTTTTAATAATTGCATCGGCCAATCCTACTTTAGGAACTAATATGTCATTGCAGTTCGACCATTTCATTACACTCAAATAAATATGCATTGCAGGTACAATTACATTGGCTCGATCTTCGCGGATATTGAATAAATGAATCCGTTCATCAATGGGCAATGTTGCCATTTTCTGATGTAATTGTTTGATAAAATTGCGACTTAGTGGTTTTCCTTCTTTTTGCTTTGAAATGGAAAAAATTTTGTTGATATTTCCCCCACTGCCAACCAATTGCATGTTAGATTCAGGGGTTGCATGTGATTTGACAAATGCTTTCATTTCTTGCCAAGCATCGTCATAGTTAAGTTTATTTAGTATACGAATCGTTCCCACATTGAACGATTGTTTAGCAACAATAGCTGTATCGTTAAAGAGGGTTAATTCCGTGCTTCCTCCACCTACATCAATGAATAATTGTTGTCCTGAATTAATGGTGTGGTTTTCGAGGAGAATTCCCGCTTCTTCATCGCCCGAAATGATGTCGATGTCAATTTTGGTTTTTTTGCGAATGGTTTTTTTGATTTTTGAACCATTTTTGGCGTCTCTCATGGCCGAAGTAGCGCATGCTCGATAATGTTCAACTTTGTAAATTTCCATCAGATTTTTGAATACCTGCATGGTTTGAATGAACATTTTTGTTTTTTCGGGGGATATGAATCCGGTTTCGAAAACATCAAATCCCAGTTGCAATGGGATTCTTACGAGATTAAGTTTGGTGAAATCTGTATCGGTTCCACTACCGTAAGGATCCGCCTTCATTATCAAAAGACGAGCGGCATTAGAACCAATATCGATACTTGCTAGAATCACAGTGAGAATTAAGAATGAATATTCTCCAAATAAACACTATGTCTGGGACTTTGAATGGAATTTATGTATTATTTTTTATTAACAACACGTTTTGTATACAAAGCTAACAAGCTCAAATTAATACATACAGTTGAGTTAGCATGTTTAATATGAGCTTGTTAGCTTGTGCTAATGGAGTAATTATTTCATTCAGAGAAATTGTACTTGAAATGTTGTTAAAATGTATTTTGGGAGTTTCTCAAAAAACTTCAGAAATAGATGATGAATATTGGAAAGCATCTTGAATTTGAACGTAATTTTCTGGATCTGCACAAGAGGAATAAGCGTATTTGGCAAATTCAACACGACTACTTTCAAAGCTAAATACCAACAACATTTCGCGTATTTGCCATGAACTAAGTGAGTTACTATTAGCAATATTCTTTGCTAGAATTAATCGATCAGAATCGAAAGAAGCGCATTTTAATACGTTTAAGGAACTATAGAATCGATCATTATCCATAATTACGGATCCACAATCTTTATGTCCTCCTTGAAAGTTGCAAGAAATTGCTGGGCAATTACGTATTGCTGCAGGTTTGCAAGCCTTATGAGAACGAGGAGGTTGTTGAATATGATTGCATCGATTCGGCAAGCAAGAATTACCGTGGTTGCAAACTCTTGGTGGTGGATTGCAAATCCCACAAGCTGCTACTCGGTTTCTTCCGTGCTTAGAGCAAGAAGAATGAGATATTACGGGTTTCTGTTGATTGCAGTTTGCAGAATGATTGCAGGAAGATAATTGATTTCCGTTTGAATGATGTGAATGATTACTTGATTGTAAATTCACTTGGACCTTAACCTGAGCGGAAGACGAATGCTGATGTCGTTGAGCTGATGCAATTGAAAAAGACATCAAAGAAATCATGCTGAATAGAATTGAGTTTTTCATGGTGTAGCCTCCTTGTTCGTTAAGTTTAATGGTAATTTTATTTCCAAAATTCAAAAAGCGTGCCACGATTTTAAGAAGTACGTTCATCGAAAAGTTGAATCGACCAAATGAAAATATTTAATGACACAATAAAAAAGTTTAATTTTGTGCGGTTGGATGCTTAAAAGTCTGAGAAAATATCATGTTTTATTTGCCCTTTTAGGCCTTTTCGCGGTGTCTTTTGGATATGTGAATCTATCCAAAAATCAGGTTTCGAATCCTGTAGTTCAAATCGAAGATGTAGAGGTTGAAGAGGCGAATTTAGAGGGGTTGACAGACATTGCTCATGGTTTCTTCACTGTGCTTTTTTTATGGCTTATCATTGCTGATTTCAGCGCTCCATTTCAAACATTGTTCAAGCAACTGAAAATTGAATTTATCAACCAACTCGCACAGTCCATTCATGCGGTTGGGCATTTCCTGCGTTTTCATCAAATCAAGTTAGGATTTTAATTTGCATCAGAATTGAGAATTGTTTCAGGCTACACTAAGTGGTCTGTTATGATTTTCTTTAATCCAATTCCCATTTGGGAGTTGAACTTAGACTTAGTTGAGAGTAGAATTTGGACTTAGTTGAGATTTGAACTCAGACTTAGTTTTCAATTCAAGGTCTAAGTATTTTGATCAAATAAATCAATTTGATACTAATGAAAAACGAAAAACAAATTAAACATATATCGCTCCCCGCCGAAGGTTTCGCCGGGTTGAAGCAAAATTTTAGTGCCGATTTTATGTCGGGATTTTTTATTTTCTTGTTGGCATTGCCCTTGAGTTTGGGCATTTCAAAAGCCAGTGAGTTTCCTGCAATCATGGGACTTATAACTGCCATGATTGGCGGATTGGTGGTTTCTTGGATTGCAGGTTCAAGATTAACGATAAAAGGACCAGCAGCTGGATTGATTGTTATTGTAGCAGGTGCGGTTGCCGAGTTCGGGAAAGGAGATGCTCTACTGGGATGGAAATTGGCCTTAGGCGCCATATTCGTAGCAAGTGTTCTTCAAATATTGTTTGGATTGATTCGGTTGGGTTCCTTAGTTGATTTTTTCCCTTTGAGTGCTATTCATGGAATGCTGGCGGCAATAGGAATAATAATTATCAGTAAACAAGCTCATCAAATTTTCGGTGTTGTTCCTAAAGATAGTTTAGGGCATGTATTTTCAGAACCCTTGGATTTAATTCGAGCCATTCCCAAAAGCTTAATTCATGCCGATCGGAAATCATTAATCATTGGAGTAGTGAGTTTGCTAATCGTATTTTTATGGCCCTTAGTTAAACATCCCATTCTTAAGAAAATACCCAGTCCCATTCTAGTATTAGGAATAGCCATACCCTTATCTCAATCTATTCATTTGGATTCTAAGTACTTGATTCATTTTGGAGATGATTTAATTCATACCCTAAAAGTCAATATTCAATTTGGTGGGATGTCTGAAATGGGCGTTTTTATGAAATATGTTGTCATGTTTGCATTGGTTGGAAGCCTAGAGAGTTTACTCACGGTTAAAGCTATTGATGCTATGGATCCATTTAGAAGAAAATCCAACGCAAACAAGGATTTAATTGCCGTTGGGGTCGGTAATATGATAAGTTCCATATTTGGTGGATTACCAATGATTTCAGAGGTAGC
>JACCDQ011030819.1_pt1 | contig 10992 bp, 7 predicted proteins | sample 7446031 | NCBI WGS metagenome assembly JACCDQ01 (sample SAMN15323442, study PRJNA562643) | freshwater metagenome | isolation source: river surface water | place: USA:Blue River Watershed | collected 2017-08-17
AGCTACAAGGGGCCGGCCTGCCCAATTTCCTTATGAATATGTTCTTTGCCTGTGCGGGCGGGGCCTATATCTATTATGTGGTAAAGTTTTTCACCCCCGTACATTCCGGGGTCATACCGCCATCGCTGCTTATCATTATGCTTATCGCGGGCACTGGACTCATCTATGCATCCAAGTATGCGGCAGTGCGTTTCAGCGGCTGGGCCTTCCGTGTTGAGGGTATTACGGAGCATTATTTATTTAATGTGTTCCTCATTAATAAAGTGTTGGCGGTCACTTTGATACCCTTTATCATAGTGCTGGCATTTGCCGACCACCAGTGGGCGCAGCAGGTGGTGGTGGTGTCTTTTATTACCTCTGGTATTTTATTGTTAAACAGGTATGTGCGCTCCTGGCAGGTGTTCGGCTCGTTCTTCCAATACTCCAAATTCCATTTTTTTATGTACCTTTGCGCCTCGGAATTATTGCCGCTGGCCGTGCTGATGAAGTTATTAGTGAAAGGGCTTATGTTTTATTAACTAATATCCTTACCAGTACAATAACCCCCGGCGCAGCCCCTGACAAGAATTGTATATGGCTAAAGTTGAGCGTTCAAAAAAGAATGGTGCCGAAAAAAAGGATCTGAAGATCAGCCGTATATTGATCACGCAGCCACGCCCTGAAACGGACAGATCGCCTTACTTCGACCTTGCCAAGAAATATGACCTGACGCTGGATTTTCATGCTTTTATCCGCGTTGAAGGCCTGAGCGGCAAGGATTTTCGCAAGCAGCGCGTGGATATCGCCGAATATACCGCTATCATCTTCACCAGCAGATACGCAGTAGACCATTTCTTCCGCATATGCGAGGAGCTAAAGGTAAAGGTGTCGCAGGATATGAAGTATTTCTGTATCACTGAGGCCGTCGCGTTGTATCTCCAGAAATTCATTCTGTATCGCAAGCGCAAAGTGTTCTTCTCTGCTGATGGCAGCAATGGCGGCCTGCAGGATGTGATCACCAAGCATAAGAACGAGAAATACCTGCTGCCTGTATCGGATAGCGGCAAGAACGACCTGGCACTGCACCTGCAGAAGCACAATATAAAGTATGCCGACGTGACCCTGTATCGCATGGTGTCCAACGACATCGCGCCGGTAATGAAGGACGCGTACGACATGATCGTGTTCTTCAGTCCGTTGAGTGTGCAAACGCTTTTCGATCATGACCCTGCATTCAAGCAGAACGGCACGATGATCGGTGCATTCGGACCCACCACTTCTAAGGCTGTGGAAGACAGCGGCATGAGGCTGGATGTGAAAGCGCCTGCGCCTAATGCGCCATCTATGGTATCTGCGCTGGAGCTATTCATCTCTGCGGGCAAACGTTAACCAATTGAAAGATATCGGCGTGGCACACTGCTAGGTGTGCCACGCTTTTTTATTTGCAGTCCTGCCCTGTCAAACAATGCTACCTTTGTCGTATGGCGAACAGGTTAGCACACGAGCAGAGTCCCTATCTTTTACAGCATGCCCACAACCCGGTCGATTGGTATCCCTGGGGCGATGAGGCTTTTGAAGTAGCCGCACGGGAGCATAAGGCCGTGCTGGTGAGCATTGGTTATGCAGCATGCCACTGGTGTCATGTGATGGAGCGCGAGAGCTTTGAGAATGAAGAGACCGCGGCCTACATGAACGAGCATTTCGTTTGCATCAAGGTAGACCGCGAGGAACACCCGGATGTGGACCACCTGTACATGGACGCCGTCCAGGCCATTGGCGGCAGCGGAGGCTGGCCGCTCAATGTATTCGTCACACCGGAGCGGGCGCCCTTTTATGGCGGCACCTACTATCCGCCGCGACCAGCGCACAACCGTCCTTCATGGCTGCAATTGCTGCAGCACATGGAAAAAGTATGGCGGTTGCAGCAGGATGAGGTGGCCACGCAGGCCGACCAGATGCTGCAGCACCTGCGCCAGGCATCTTTGCGCGTAACACCTGCAGCCGATACTACGATAAACGAGGAGCTATGCAAGCAGATAGCTGAGAACCTGCTGAAGATGGCCGACAAAGAGAAGGGCGGCTTTGGTAATGCGCCGAAGTTCCCCGGCACCATGGCCATCAGCTACCTGCTGGAGTACCATCGTTTCACAGGCGATGAGCCTGCATTGCAGCATGCGCTTCACAGCCTGGATGCCATGATAGCCGGTGGCATATACGACCAGTTGCGCGGTGGCTTCGCACGCTATTCTACCGATCGCGATTGGCTGGCACCGCATTTTGAGAAGATGCTCTACGACAATGCGCTGCTGGTGCTGTCGTTATGCGATGCTTACGCGATCACACGCAGGGAGCAATATCGCACCACCATCATAGAGACCATAGCCTTCGTGGAGCTGGAGCTGCGCAACGAGGCTGGTGGTTACTACTGTGCGCTGGACGCGGACAGCGAAGGAGAAGAAGGCAAGTATTATACCTGGACCTGGGAAGAATGGCTGATCCATGCGCACGATACCACTGGCTTTGCTGCAAAGCATTTCGGTGTGTTGCCTACAGGCAATTGGGAGTGGACGAACATACTGCACCTATCGCGCAGCATATCCGACATAGCTACCGAAGAGAACGTGCCGGAAAGCCATGTGGCTGCAGCCATTGAGCAGGTGAAGGCGCACCTGCTGGCAGCGCAGAAAGAGCGCGTGCGTCCACTCACCGACGACAAAAGCCTGCTCTCGTGGAATGCGTTGATGAACATCGCGCTCTCGCGTGCCGGAGTAGTGCTGGATGAACCCGCCTACCTGCACCGCGCGGCGGAGCATGTAGAGTGGATGCTATCGGCGTTCGGGCAGGAAGGGCAGTTATTGCACACATGGAAGAAAGGAGTGGCCCGGATACCCGCCAAGCTGGATGACCTTGCCTATCTCATACAGGCATTGCTGCAGGCAGCCGCTGCCACCGGGAAGAACGACCTTATAATAAAGGCCGGTGAACTTACTTCGCACGTTATCAATGAGTTCGGAAGGGAGGATGGGTTCTTTTATTACACCCCGACAGGGCAAAAAGACATCCCTGTGCGTAAGGTAGACCTGTATGATGGCGCCATTCCATCGGCCAATGCGGTGATGGCCCACAACCTGTGGCTGTGTGGCATGTGCATGGAGCACTTCGGGTGGATGGAGCAGGCTGAGATCATGCTGCGCAATATGGCTGCTACGGCATCGCGCTATGCCTATTCATTCGCTTATTGGGGGCAATTGCTGCAGCGGCGCCACCAGGGGATAAAGACCGTAGTTTGCTCCGGCCGCGAGGCGGGGCAAGCCGCCCGCAAGCTAACCCAGGGCTTCGTACCACACTGTTTCTTACTCACTTGTGAAAAAGAAATATCCGAAGTGCCCGTGCTCACAGGAAAAAAAATTGACGGTGATCTGTATATATTTGTATGTTCTGAGCGGGCGTGTCTGGCGCCCGTAGTGAGTGTGGAAGAAGTCCTTGACCTTATCTGAGGGGTATCCAATGAAGCTGAAAAGTGCGAATATTCAGGTCCGCTGAGGGTTTGAATAATTAACATTTTTTCCCCCGAAACTTGTATTTTTCGAAAAAACTTTGAATATTGTGCATCGGTTTTGTGAGGTGGGTAAGATCGTGGATAAAATATTAGTTGCAAAAACTGCAAAATCAATAGATAGTAGTATGAAAAAAACTTCCCTGACGGTCTCGGCAGCTACATTGTTAGCCCTTGCAACAAGCTGCGGAAACCCGGGCTCTAATGGCCAGCTTGTGGGTGATCAATCTAAGATGAATTATAAGGCGCCGTTGCCTATCGGTATGATGTATATCCCTTCGGGCTCGTTCAAAATGGGCGCCAGCGATGAGGATATACGCGGCCGTAACGACGCGACGATACATACTGTGCAGATGACCGGCTTCTATATGGACGCTACGGAGATATCGAACCAGGAGTATCGCCAGTTCACCAACTACGTCAGGGACTCGATCGCGAACGTGATGCTGGGCAACTTCAAAGATATGCCAGATGGCAGCCAGCGCGTCGATTTCAAGCGTATCAACTGGAAGGATCCTGAGATCCAGGATCAGCTCGCAGCTATGTACATCCCGGCTGAACAGTCGGGATGGGGCCGCAAGGAGATCGATGCCCAGAAACTGGTATACACTTACCGTATCTTCGACTACGCAGCGTCTATCCAGCACCCCGGCGAATCTCGTGAGAAATTCAATGTGAACTTTGATGTGCCGGCTTACCCGGACACTACAGTTTGGATGCGCCAGTTCAACTACGCATTCAACGAGCCGATAGCTATGCAGTATTACTGGTTCCAGGGCTTCAACAGGTATCCTGTTGTGGGTGTGAACCAAAAGCAGGCTACTGCGTTCTGCGTTTGGCGTACACAGATGTGGAAGTCAGAGCGTGAGAAACTTCGTATGTACACAGAGAGCCGTTTCCGCCTCCCGACAGAGCAGGAGTGGGAGTGGGCTGCACGTGGTGGCCGCAACCAATCTCCTTATCCATGGGGTGGTCCTTACATCATCAACAAAAAAGGCTGTTACCTGGCCAACTTCAAACCCCTCCGTGGCAACTATGCTGCAGACGGTGGCCTGTATACAGTACCTGTTGACAAATACAACGCGAACGACTACGGTCTGAAGAACATGGCCGGCAACGTATCTGAGTGGACAAGCTCTACCTACTATGGTGGTTCTTACAACCAGATGGCCGATATCAACCCGAATGTGAGCTATACTACCAAGGATTCTGATCCGGCTTATATGAAGCGTAGGGTAGTACGTGGCGGCAGCTGGCGCGATGTATCTTATTACCTGCAGGTAAGCACCCGCGACTTCGAATTCGAAGATACTGCGAAGGCTTACATCGGTTTCCGCTGCGTATACACCGAAGTGGTACCAGCCCTGAGCAACAGGCGCCCGATGAGGTAATGATCACTATGACCTGGTAAATTTCGATCAACACACACAATACAAACTAAATTAACAGAAAAGCTAAACCGGATAAAAAATGAATTCGATCACATTGTTTTTTGAAACCGATAAAGGTAAATATGTAAAAAACCTGATCATCGGCCTTGGGGCATCGGTGGTACTGCTGGGAGCACTTTTTAAGATCCAGCACTGGCCCGGTGGTGGTATCATGCTTACCGCAGGTATGTGTACGGAGGCATTTATCTTCGCGATGCTTGGTCTGCTCCCACCACACCCAGATTACTATTGGGAGCGTTTCTATCCGGATATCACTAAGAACCCACACGTTGAGCTGTACGAGAAATATGGCAAGGACGCACACAAGCAAAAAGGCGCAATAGGCAAGTCTATGGATAAGATGCTGGAAGAATCCCAGATCAACCCGGACACGCTGAAGAAACTGGGCGAGAACTTCCAGAAGTTCGGCCAGACAGTGAGCCAGATGAAAGATATCACAGACGTTACGGCAGCTACTGGTGCTTACTCGCAGAGCGCACGTGACGCAGCTAAGGCGCTGGGTGAAATGAAAGATACTTTCGCAGGCGCTACAAAGACAATGGGTGCGTTCAACAGCGCAGCTGATGATACAATGAAGTTCCACGACCAGGTGAAGGTACTGTCTAAGAACCTTGGCTCTCTGAACCAGATCTATGAAGTAGAACTGACAGACGCGAACAACCACCTGAAGGCTATGAACAAGTTCTACAGCAACCTGGTGACTGCTTCTGAGGCTATGGCTTCAAGCGCTAAGGACGCAGCAAGCACTAAGGAGCAGATCGGTCTGCTGGCTAAGAACCTGACCGTGCTGAACCAGATATATGGCAACATGTTGTCTGCAATGCAGGGCCGTTAATAGTAAAGAAGGAAATAAACACAATTACTAACGATAGTAAAAGATAAATAATGTCTATACCTAAGGAGCCGCGGCAGATCATGATCAACCTGATGTATCTGGTGTTGACAGCCCTGCTGGCACTCAACGTATCGAATGAGATACTTAACGCCTTCAAGACGTTAAGTTCAAGTATCGACAGGTCGAATTTATCCATCGAGCAGAAGACCAACGAGGTATATCAAGCCATCAAGGAGAATGAAAAAGCTCCCGGTCAGGAGGCAAAGGTCAGGCCTTTCAGGGAGAAAGCGGATGAAGTAGTGAAGAGGTCTGATGATCTGGTGAAGTACCTGAATAACTGGAAAAAGCGTATCGTAATGGAAGCAGGCGGTTATTCTGAGCACGACAGCACTGTACCGGATAAGATGGATAACATCGATGCGACCACGTTGCTGCTGGTTGAAAAGCATGGTGCTGACAGCCTGAAGAATGAAATAGAAAAACTGCGCCAGTTCATGCTGGAGCAGGTGAGGCCATCGGATTCTGCGGCTATGAGTAAAGTGATGCCACTGGCTATCACACCTGCAGTGAAGAACGACCATAATCCTAGGGCTGATTGGGGTGTTGAGAACTTTGAGCACATGCCGGCGATCGCTGCATTGGCGCTGTTCTCCAAATTCCAGAATGACGTACGCGCCAGCCAGCAGTTGGTTATCAACCGCCTGTTCGAAGAAGCGCACTTGAAGGATATCAAGTTCGATACTATCGGTGCAGTAGCCGTTCCTAAGACCAGCTATGCACTGGAAGGTGACAAGATCGAAGCATCCATCCTGCTCGCAGCCTTCAACAAGGCGAACAAGCCCGAGGTAAAAATGCTCGGCGGTGGCGGCTCGGTAAAGCCTGCACAATATGGTGTTGTGCCTTGGGAAACGATAGCAAAAGGAACTGGCCTGCAGACCGTTCGTGGTAAGATCGTACTGCAAACGGAGAATGGCCCGATAGAAAGGGATTGGAAGTTCGAGTATGTGGTAGGTACTACTGGTGCTTCTATGCAGCTCGATAAGATGAACGTATTTTATATCGGCGTGGACAACCCGGTCACTGTTGCTGCGGCTGGTTACTCAGTAGAGGACGTATCACTCAATATTCCCGGCGCGAATATCAGGGACTCATCGGCTAAAGGGCACTATTTTATCCGTGTAGATAAGCCTGGTACTGTACAGGTGGATATCAGGGCGAAAACAAAAGAGGGATCTGTCAAGTCTGTAGGTGGTATGGCAATACGTGTGAAGCGCATCCCTGACCCCGTTGCCAAGTTGGGCGGTATCGTGAGTGGCGCAATGCCAGCCTCGACGTTCCGCTTACAGATAGCTCCGGCTGCTGTACTGGAGAACTTCGAGTTCGATGCCAAGTTCAAGATCATCTCTTTCTCTTTCAGCATGCTGCCAAAGGGTAGGGATATCGTTGGTCCATTCACAGCCGAGGACCGTGGTGGTACAAGGTTCAGTAAGAATTCAAATATTGAGAAGGCAATACAGATGGCAAGACCTGGCGACAAAGTGTTCATCGAGTCGATCAAGGCTGTAGGCCCTGACGGACAGACCAGGACTCTGAGCCCGATCATATTGTCGTTGAATTAATTAACTTTAGAAAAATTACAGAAGGATATGACCATTCTGAGATCATACAAACTAGCGCTCGCCACCGTACTTTTATCCGGCAGCGTATCGTTTGCCCAAACCGGCGCTACTGACCCCTCGGTACCAGCATCTTACCCGGGAGCCAATAAGGACTGGTTGCCCTCACGCACTCCAGACGGCGCATATGACCGCATTCCTGCTAAGGACCGCTTCAGGCAGCCTATTCCATGGCAGCCTATCCGCGAGACGGACATCCTTTGGAAAAAGCGAATCTGGCGTGAGATAGACACCCGTGAGAAGCAGAACGTAGCGTTCCGTTACTCGGGTGATGAGCATTCCGGTGGCGGTATGTTCATTGAAATACTGATCGACGCTATCAAGAAAGGAAAGATCGTAGCATACAGCAGTATGTCTGACGACCGCTTCACCACTATCCTTACCAAGGAGCAGCTGATGGAGCAGGTAGCCGGTAAGATGGATACTCAGTACATCGAAGATCCCATCACTGGCGAGCAGATCATGAAGACCCGTATCACGGACTTCAGGCCTGAGACCATCACTAAGTACAGGATCAAGGAAGATTGGATATTCGACCGTAACCAGGGCCAGATGGTGGTGAGGATAGTAGGCCTTGCACCAGTGGTAGACAAGTATGGTGATGACGGTATCTATCGTGGTTCGCAGTCCATGTTCTGGCTGTACTACCCGGATATCCGTGGTCTGCTGGCCAACTACGAGGTCTTCAACCCGCAGAACGACATGTTCCGCGCTACATGGGATGAGTTCTTTGAGAGCCGCATGTTCTCCAGCCGCATCACTAAGGTGAGCAACCCATACGGTACTATCGTTGGGTCTACCGGCGAGAGCCTGTCTGAGCACCTCAGCCCGATGGAAGCGCTGCACGAAGGCAAGCGTATCTCTGAGGAGATCTTCAACAAAGAACATGATATGTGGGTGTATTAATAGCACGCCGCGTACCAACAATACTTTGCCTGGAGCCCCCGTACACACGGGGGCTTCTTAACAATAGAGAACCTTCGTAAATTGCCCCGTAATAGCTATGACCACAACACAACGACCGATACTGGAAGTATGCCTTTCGCCGGCATTGCTGCATCTCTATGATACCAATGGCGCTATCGTAGTGATCATTGACATCTTCCGGGCCACGTCTACCATGACCGCCGCCCTGCACAATGGCGCCAAATGCATCATACCTGTAGCATCAGTAGCGGAGTGTATAGAGATAGGCAAGAGCATACCTGGCAGCCTCACTGCCGGTGAGCGGGATGGAAAGGTGGCAGAGGGGTTGGCACATGGTAACTCGCCACTGGAATATCCTACCGATTTTGTGAAGGGCCGGACCCTGGTGCTGACCACCACAAATGGCACCCGCCTGCTGCATATGGTGCAAAATGCGGCTGAGATCGTAATAGGTTCGTTCCTTAATCTTACCGCGATCAGCGAGTACCTGCTGGCCCAGAACAAGAAGGTATTACTCGGCTGTGCATCGTGGAAAGATAAATTCAATCTGGAAGATACCCTGTTCGCAGGGGCTGTAGCAGAACGGTTGAAAGACGCATTCGATATCAACTGCGACGCGACAAGGGCAGCTATGCACCTGCACCGTTGTTCGGGTGGCAGGGATCACATCGAGTTCCTGAAAGACAGCTCCCACTACAGGCGACTTTCCGGCTTTGGCCTGCAGCAGGATATGGAGTACTGCGTGACGCCCGATCTGCACCCCATCGTACCCCGACTGGAAGGCAATGAGATAGTGGTGGCGCCACCTGTTCCGGCGGCCATTTAAACACTTCGTCCCGTCAAAGAATAGTACCTTTGTGACGCTGTTGCATAGGTATTTTGCAAATAAATATGCATTTTTCTTACTAACGCAGGAGCTGAGATCTGCGCCTAATAAGGTGTACCGGCGTTCTGAGCCCGCGCGGTATATTATCTATACATATGACGACCAATTTTATGAAAAACCTAAGCCTTACCTTCTTCACGCTGCTATTATCAGTCGTTTCTTTTGCGGCGTTACCCCCGATAACGGGAACGATGGTATTGTGTGACGGGTCGACCACCACGCTTTTCAATTCTGTGACCGGTGGTACCTGGACGTCAGGTACTACGGTAGTAGCCACTATAGGCGCTTCAAGCGGTGTCGTGACCGGTTTGTCTGCCGGTACGGCAAGTATCACTTATACGGATGGTGTGAGCTTCGCTTATGCTACCGTCACCGTTAACCCATTGCCGTCGGCGATCTCGGGTCCGGCCATTACATGTGTTGGCAACAGTATCGTACTGACTAATGCTACTGCAGGCGGTGCCTGGAGCAGCAGTTCACCTACCGTAGCCACTATTGCAGGTACTGGTGTACTGACCGGCGTTGCGCCAGGTACCACTGTCGTATTCTATACGCTCCCTACTGGGTGCATGACCAACATGTTAGTGACGGTGAACCCGGCAGTAGCACCCATAACCGGTGTTCCTACGGTATGTACTGGAATGACCACTACTCTCAGCAATGCCACACCGGGCGGTTTCTGGGCAAGCAGTAACCCGGCTATAGCAACTGTAGGTGTAACCACCGGGCTTGTGACCGGCACCAGCGCTGGCATTACTACTATAACCTATTCAACAGGATGCGTAGCAATGATAACTGTGACCGTGACCAGCAGTCCCGGTACCATTACCGGTCCTACGACAGTATGTGCGGGCGCTACCGCTACTCTGACGTCATCATCTGGCGCTGGCGGCACATGGACCTCTGGTGCTACCGGGATCGCTACGGTAGGTACCGGTACCGGCATTGTTTATGGCACTGGTGTGGGCACTGCCAATATCACCTATAATACGGCCTGCGGCATCACCAGCAGGGTAATGACCGTTACGGCTTCCTGTTCCGGAACGCCGGTACCGGGGGCTATCACAGCCAGCGCCGGTACTGTGTGCAGCGGCAATGCTGTAGTACTGAACCTGCCTACCTACACGCCAGTGTGCGGTCACCTTATACAGTGGCAGTATTCAACAGACGGTCTGGCGTGGAGCAACCTTCCCGGTGCTAACACAGTACCTTATACCTACTATCCTACAGCCGCATATTACTACCGCTGTACCATCACTTGCGCAGCAGGTGGTGCCTCTGCTTCATCTGGTCCTGTACATGTGAACATCAATTTCCAGATCGGCTCACATTCTGTCATCAGTTCGCCGTCTACTACGTGTGATCCATCGCATTTCTACGTGACCGCGTGCGGGGTATCTCCCACATTCACAGTTGTTACCTCATTTGGCGACGGCACAAGCACCACAACGGCCATGTCCACCACAGGTGTGAGCGATGCCCACGTTTATCACAACTATTCAATGCCGGGTACGTACACTGTGAAGCACACGCTTTTCAATGGCGCCACCCCGGTAGATACTGCGTCTTTTAGCTACAATTACCTGTTCTGCCGCAATCTCCCGATCAACTTTTACAGGGATAACAACAGTAATTGTGTGAACGATGCAGGCGATGCTGCGAACCTGGTACCGGTGACCATA
>JACCDQ011815780.1_pt1 | contig 10990 bp, 11 predicted proteins | sample 7446031 | NCBI WGS metagenome assembly JACCDQ01 (sample SAMN15323442, study PRJNA562643) | freshwater metagenome | isolation source: river surface water | place: USA:Blue River Watershed | collected 2017-08-17
CCGAGCTGCAGTGGCTGGCCGCGCAGCTGATGGACGAGCTCAAGATCGCACTCAACGAGAGCGAACGCCGTCAGGTCATCCAGGGCATCCAGGACGAGATGCTGGGCCTGGGACCGCTGGAGCCGCTGCTGTCCGATCCGGGCATTTCGGACATCCTGGTCAACGGACCGCAGCAGACCTGGATCGAGCGGCGAGGCAAGCTCGAGCGGAGCAGTGTGCGCTTTGACGACGACGCCCACCTGCGCCGGGTGATCGATCGCATCGTCTCGCGCATCGGCCGCCGTGTCGACGAGATGAGCCCGATGGTGGATGCCCGCCTGCCCGATGGCTCGCGGGTCAATGCCGTGATTCCACCGCTGGCAATTGACGGCGCTTCGCTTTCGATCCGCCGCTTTGGCGGCGATGCGCTGACGCTGGCCGAACTGGTGCGCCTGCAGGCCCTCACGCCCGGCATGGCCGAGCTGATTTCGGCCATGGTGCAGTCGCGCCTGAACGTGCTGGTTTCGGGCGGAACCGGCAGCGGCAAGACCACCCTGCTCAACGCCATGTCGGCCAGCATTCCGGCAAACGAGCGCATCATCACCATCGAGGATGCGGCGGAGCTGCAGCTGCAGCAACCCCATGTGGTACGGCTCGAGTCGCGTCCACCCAATATCGAAGGCGAAGGCGAAATCTCGCAGCGGGCCCTGCTGCGCAACAGCCTGCGCATGCGGCCGGACCGCATCATCCTGGGTGAGGTGCGCGGCGCCGAAGTGCTGGATATGCTGCAGGCCATGAACACCGGACACGACGGTTCGATGACCACGCTGCATGCCAATTCGCCGCGCGATGCGCTCACCCGCCTCGAACACATGTTGGGCATGGCCGGGTTGCAGATCGATGGCCGGTCCATGCGTCAGCAGATCGGCTCGGCACTGTCGGTGGTGGTGCAGGTCTCCCGGCTGTCGGACGGCCAGCGCAAGCTGGTCAGCCTGCAGGAGATCACCGGGACCGAAGGCGATGTGGTCAGCATGCAGGAAATTTTTCGCTTCGAACAGACCGGGCTGGATGCCGACGGCCGCGTTCGTGGGCAATTCGTCACCACCGGCATCCGGCCGCGCTTTGCGCAGCGCCTGCGCTCGCGCGGCATCGCCCTGCGCGAAGACCTGTTCGAACCCGCGAGCTGGAGCGTGTGATGGGAACCCTGGACATCCGCTACTGGAGCTTCTTCGCATTGGGCCTCTTGTCGCTGATGCTGCTCATGGGTGCGCTGAGCCTGTGGTGGCAGGCCCGCACATCGCAGCGCAGCCAGCAGCGGCTGCCAGGCTGGCGTCAGCGCACGGTCGCCACCACCACCGCCAGCCGTGCGCGCGCCAGCCTGCGCTGGCTCAGTGCCAGCCCAAGACTGGAGCAGCTGCTCGAGCGTCTGCCGGGCATCGAGCGCTACGACCGCTTTCTGCAGCAGACCGGCTGGCCCGTGAGCAGCGCAGAAGCTTTGCTGGGCAGCCTGGCGCTGGCCAGCATGGTGCTGGTGCTGTGCATCTTGATGGGCTTGCCGTTCATGTTTGGCGCTCTGGGGGCACTGGCCAGCGTGGCGGTGGCGCAAGCCACGCTGGTGTGGCGACGCCAGCACCGCGCAGCGCAGCTGGAGCGGCAACTGCCCGATGCGTTGTCGCTGATCGCGCGCTCGATGCAGGCGGGCCACGCCTTCAGCAGCGCACTGCAGATCGCCGGACAGGAAAGCCCCGCGCCGATGGGCAGGGAGTTGCGCGGCGTGTTCAGTGAAATCCAGTATGGAGAAAGCCCCAACGAAGCCCTGGGCCACTGGGCTGAGCGCGTTGCTGGCGACGATGTGCGGATTTTTGTGATCGCGGTGCGCATCCAGAGCGAAACCGGCGGCAACCTGGCCGAACTGCTGCAGCAGACGGCCGCCCTGATCCGCGAGCGCCAGAAGCTGCGCGGCACGGTACGGGTGCTGTCTGCCGAAGGCCGGATATCGGCCCTGATCCTGACCCTGCTGCCCTTTGGGCTGGGCGCCATGCTCTCGGCACTCAACCCCGATTTCATGGCGCAACTGTGGACCGATCCGCTGGGCGTGCGCTTACTGACCCTGGCTTTGGGCCTGATGGCCTTGGGCATGTTGTGGATGTGGCGCCTGGTGCGCGTGCAACCCTGACCGGAGAACGCACATGAACTTGTCGATTTTGCTGACAGGCGCCCTGGTGTTCGCGGCATGCAGTGCCGCGGCCTGGACGCTGATGCAAAGGTTCTGGCCCGATGCCGGTGCACAGCGCCTGGCCGGTGCACGCGATGAACGCGCGACCTTGCCGCCACGCTGGACGGACCGCCTGCCCAAGCGGGTTCTGATCCTGCTGGCCTGGCTCAGTCGCTGGAGTCTGGCGGACGCCCCTGCCACGCAAGACACTGCAGCACAAGCCCTCTCGACAGGCAAGCTCACACCGCTGGGGCTGCAGCTCGTGCAGGCGGGCTGGCGCTCGCGCCACGCGCTGTGGGGGTATGGCGGCAGCAAGACGGTGCTGCTGGTGCTGCTGCCTGCCCTGCTGTCCTCGGTGGCCTGGTCGTTCGGACTGCGCACGGGCAGCCTGCCTTGGTGGGCAGCGCTGCTAGGGACAGCGGCCGCAGGCTACCGCCTGCCCGACACCGCGCTGCACTGGCAACGCGCGCGCCGACAGGAGAGGCTGTTTCGGGCATTTCCGGATGCGCTCGATCTCATGCGGGTGTGTGTGCAGGCGGGGCTGGGCCTGGATGCCGCCATTGACCGAGTGGGCCGGGAAATGCGCCTGGCCCATCCGATCCTGTCCGAAGAATGGCGTCTAACTGGGCTGGAGTTGCGCGCGGGGGCATCTCGCGCCCAGGCTTTGCGGCACCTGGCTGAGCGCGTGGGTCTGCCCGACATCGATGCGCTAGTGACAATGCTGATACAGGCCGACCGCTTTGGCACCCGCATGGCCGATGCGCTGCAGGTGCATGCCGATGCCCTGCGTACCCAGCGTCGTCTGCGCGCAGAAGAAGCGGCAGCCAAGCTGCCGGTCAAGCTGCTGATCCCGCTGGTGTTCTGTATTTTCCCGGCGCTGCTGACCGTGATGCTGGGGCCAGTAGGCATCAGCCTTTACAACCATTTCTCCAGGTCCGGCTGATCGGTTTCGCCGCACCAGGCGTCACACCAGGCGCCGCATGCGCCGATAATCGCGGCTATCAGAGCTGCGCCATGAACGACCCCCCACCCCTGCTTGCCCATGAATGGATCGCCGGCCTTGAAAAAGGCCTGGGGGTGATCGAAGCCTTTGATGCCGATCACCCTCGCATGACCTCCACCGAAGCCGGCGAGCGCTGCGGCATGACCCGCACCGCGGCACGCCGTTACCTCAAGACGCTGGCCCACCTGGGCGGTGTGGATACCGACGGCAAACAATACTGGCTGATGCCACGCATGGCGAAGGCGCTGAAATTGATAGACAGTGCGTGCTTTACGGGATGATGGTCGCGGCACGATTGACTCCAGTTGACCCGTCTCTCTGTATTTCTTGATGCCAGCGTGAAGTACGAGGGAATCACCTCAACGATGCCAGAGCGAAGCCAGTCAAAAACGCCTGCAGCCACTCAGGCGTGATTTTTCCTGAAATCACTTTCAGATTTTCAGGCAAGTGTCGCAACTGCTCATGCAGCTCTTTAGCATTTTTCGCAAAAATGACCGCGTGCAGATCATTATTCGGTACAGCCAGATCATGGAGAGCCTTCGCCATTTGGATGATCTCAATTAGAGGCATATCAGCGTCTATCAAGAGCAGATTCCGATTGCGGACCGACATCTCCATGAGTGCACCATGCAATGACCCTCTGGATCGGATCTCAAATTTGAGCCCGCAATTGTCTAATTGGGCAGCCAATTGCTCCGCCCAGGGCTTCTGATCGTGAACCAGCGTCACGATGCAGAAGTTTTTCTCGCCTTTGCTGGGCCGGCCGGTCATCGAAATTTGATCCCGGTAGGCAAGGATGGATTCGACGGCAATGCGTCGATGACCTCCATCGGTTTTCCACGCAACCAGCTGGTGGTTGTCTGCCAGTTTTTTGACAGACGTTGTAGATAACCCCAGCATTTCTGCTGCTTCCTGCGTGCCTACAAATTTCGCTTCGATTTCTTTTTCGCGTGCGAGCATAAAGGTTGCAGACTCAGATATGGATCTGGTACGTCAAAACGCGCTGCCATCTGACGGGCCCACGGGCGAGCATCGAAGACGATGCAAAAAATAGCCCATTTGCCTATCCATGATGTGTTTTCATTTCTTGCAGTCTGCGAATCGCACGCATGCCCGTGTGATATTTGATGGTCTCGGTATAGAAATGGCTAGCGCTGCTCTGTTGAGTAACCGCTAACAACTCACCAACCTGACTCATCGACAGAGACATGATCGTGGCCAGCTGCGATTCCGAAAAGCCTCTCTGCTGGATCAAATCCAGCAGCTGCATCGCTTGTTCACGAGTCCAGAGATGCACATCGGTATCCAGTTTCTTTAATTTTTGAAATATCAAATAAATTCATCTGATGAGCAATATGTCCAATCGGACAGGTTCAAGCATGCGTCGATCAAAATCAGTGCGCTTGCAACGGCAACTGCAAACGTACTCTGGCACCACCGGGGCTGGCCCTGTTTTCGAAAGTCAGCTGACCGCCGTGCTGCTGGGCAATCCTTTTACACATGGCCAAACCAACACCCATGCCATCGGCCTTAGTCGTAAAAAATTTCTCTCCTATCCTCGCAAGAGCTTCCGGCGTGAACCCCGGTCCATCATCCTCAATCAGGACCTCAAGACGGTCGTCTTGAGAAGAGAACTGCAAGGCGATATTAGTCCTAGCCTTGGATACATTGGCATCTACGGCATTCCGGAAAAAATTCAAAAATGCCAAAGAAAGCAAGACGCGGCTGCCCGACACCTGGGTGTTCTGTCTTTCGCCTCTGATTTCAAAAGCCACTTTATCCTTCGAAATGGAAAACGTGAGCAGCTGAATCACATCCCGAACAACATCGGCAAGATCAACATGCTCAAATCTGGCTTCTACTGGCTTGGCAAAGCTGCGCACACTTGCAATGATGGATCTGGCCCTGAGAGCGTGTTGGTCAAGACTTCTGATGGCGCTTTGAATCTCAGCATCATCAATTTGGATCTTGGCATTTCTGGCCTTGATGATGCTACTGTCCAGAAGGATTCCGGTAATTGGCTGTCCTAGTTCATGCGCAAGGGCTGAGGACATTTCGTCCAGGCTTCGCTTGTGGTGGTAGTCCGCAATACGCTGACTCAAGGCCGAAGACTGTTGCTGCCGAACTTGTTCCCTGGCGAGATCCAGAGCCCGCTGGCTTGCACGCTCCAGATAGATACCCAGAATGGCCACATTGCCCAGCACCGCAGTGGCCACAATGCCAATCTGAAGCAGAATATTTTCTGGCCCGTTGACCACGGCTTCAGGCAAAGAAAAACCCAGCAGCGAACTCACCATCCGGGCGATAACCAGGATCGTGAGCATCGAAAATACGCCGAACAACCAGCGGGCGTTCTTGCTTTTTTCCTTGCGAACAATTTGCCACGCCAGCCCGCTGGTCCAGGCCAGCAAGAGAGCTAACCACCAAGATGTCCAGTTGAAGCGCAGGTAAGCACTTTCGGCGATGTTTCTGAAATATTCATGCGGCGCCATGATCATCAGGAACAGCAGCAAGACAACCGCCCACGGAGGACGATCTCCCAGCTCCTTGCGCAAGGCGTGTATGTGCAGCAAGTTGCCCAGGACCAGCATGCTGTTACCGACAAAATAGGATACGAATGGATCCAGGCTTTGCCGCAGGCCAAGGAGAACGAATCCCATGCCGAGCGCCATACTTCCTCCGAACCAGACAGCAGGCGCGTCAGCACCCTGTCCCTTCAACATCAGCCAGGCCGCCAGTGGTACGAGAATAAAGAGAAAGCCTGCAGTCAGGTAGGCTGTTGGGACGTCAAAGGACAAAGGGTACATACAGTTCCGCGCTGATATCCTGCGCTGCTTGGTTATGCACTGCTCTTATGTCGATGCAACCCGCGCAAATTTCGGCAAATCATGCCAGTCCGAACGAATTCGGGAATTTATTAATTTTCCCAAAAACTCAATAATTCACAAGACGCACTGCCCCAGGGTGTCCAATTGGACGTATTGGCATTTTTGTGATTTACTGAGATAGTTTTGAAATAGCCATTTAATTCATACAAGTCAACCGTGACTGCTCGAAAGATTCTGCTTGTCGAAGACAACGATCTGCTTTGCGCTTCGCTGCAGAAAATGCTGATGGCTTCTGATTTCAAGGTACAGACTTTTTCCACGGCTCAAGCCTTTGTGGAATATGTCAAAGATCATCTCGATACCGCTGCAAATAACAGCACTCTGGCACTCATGGATGTCAACCTGGGTTCGGAAAGTGGAATTGCTGCGCAGCAGGCCATCCGGTCAACCGCTCCAGATCTGCCTGTTGTGTTCATGAGCGCCTACCAGAATGCGAGGGATGTGAACCAGGCTTGGCGTGACGGCGCACTCAACTTCCTCTTCAAGCCTTTTACGCCGGCAGAGTTGATGCAAGCCATAGATTCCGCTTTTGAAAACAGCCTGAAAAAGCAGACCGCACACTTCTCCAGTGTCGACCCGGAAACAATACGCAAATTCGAACGATTGACGCCCAGACAGCGACAAGTGCTCAAGCTGGTGGCTCAAGGTTTTTCCAACACCAGCATTGCGGAAGAAATAGGCATCACGCCGCGCACGGTGAAAATGCACCGCGAAAGCATCATGCACCGGTTTGGATTTACCCACGTGGCCGATTTGATCAGGTTTCATGACTCCTGCAGGCATTTGCTCTGAATCATGTTCGTGCGTGCAGTTTTGAACATGTGCCAATCGGTCTGAAATACCCCATTTGTCCGGCGTGTCATGTCAGCGACGGCTTTTCAAACGCGAAGGTCTTTCAATCCGGGCTGTTGACCACTGCTCAGAGGAAAGAAACCATGAACCTTCGCCGCATCCTTGTGCAAGCTGCAGCACTGCTGACCTTGTTGGGCCTGTTTCAATGGACACACGCCCAGGACAAGCCTCTGGTCAAGGCGTTCGGGGTCACCCCGCCCAAATCTGTGGCCTACATCGGCAACAGCTTCTTCTATTTCAACAACGGCATCATCTCGCACCTGGCGCCCATGGTTGCCGAGGGCATGAAGGGTCACCCCTACCGGCAATCGATGATCACCATCAGCGGCTCCGGCTTTGACTGGCATGACGTCGATTCGTACTTCCGTCCCAATGCCATCGGCAAGTACAGTTTTGCAGCCGACAACAGCGTGGTGTTCAATCAGAACAGCGGCCCGCTGTTCGAGGCTTCCGTGCTGATGGATTGCAGCCAATGCCCGATTCATCCCACCATGAAAAGCGTGTTCCACGAGTACGCCAAAAAGCACAGCGACACGGTGCGCAAGCACGGTTCCGTGCCGGTGTTCTTCATGTCATGGGCCTACCAGGACAAGCCCGAGATGACGCAGGCTCTGGCCGATGCCTACACTGCCGCTGGCAACGCCAACCAGGTGCTGGTGATTCCAGCGGGCCTGGCATTTGCGCGATCGATTGCCGCTAAACCAGGCGTCAACCTGTACGCCCCCGACAAACGCCACCCCAGCGTGGAAGGCACCTACCTGTCTGCAGCGACCACCTATGCAACTTTGTTCAACCGCTCTCCAGTCGGTCTGAAATTCAACGCCGGCCTGAACCCGGAAGTGGCAGCCCACCTGCAGCAGGTGGCCTGGGACACGGTTCAACAGTATCTGGGACGTTGAGAGCGTACGACGCTAATCTGCACGAGGCGGCGGCGCTTGCTTGACCATCGTGATCACCCCGAACGGGCAGCGGCGTTCGCATTGGCGACAACCAGTACACCCCTGCGCATCGTGCAGACGCGAATGCTTGCGCCAGCCCTGCACCTGCAGGCTCAGCACATGCGGCGGGCAGGCTGCAACGCACCAGCCACAACCGGTGCAACGGGGGGTGTCAATTTCCGGCAGCCACATGAGCCGAGGGTACCGCCCTGGTCTGGCACACCACAGATCCATCCTCAGGGATGGGGCCCCCACGGGGCTGCAGTCATCAGCTTGTTGCTTTGTTCACGCAGCAGCGGGCGCAGTTTGCCGACGAAAGCCAGGAAGTCCGGATCTGCGAGAACGCCCGCCCAGAAGGCGCGGCGGTCGGCATCGTCGTCGAATTTCCAGACATGGATCAGCTCGTTGAGTGCCCCCACGTCTCCGGTGAAGTAGCCCACCAGTTTTTGCGGATGGCGCGCCAGAACCGGCCAGCCTTCATTGACGTACAGCGAAACCACCTCGCCCCTCTTGCCCACCACGACCGAATAGGTCCTCAATTCATAAATCGCCATATTGCAGCTCCTGTCGTTGATGGGGGTGATTAAACGTGAGTTGCAGATGACCGGCAATCATGGCCACCGCCTGGCTGACACACAAGAGACGCGGGCAGCCATGCCGGGGCGACATCCTGCCGCTGCTGACGCTATGCTGCAGGCTTCTGGATCCGGAGACACCATGCACCACACGACTCTGATGCAAGCCGCGCAGCAACTTTGGCAGCTCTGGCAAGCTGGCACCACGCTCGACCATCTGCCCGACAGCTGCCGGCCACGCTCGCGTGCAGACGGCTACGCGATCCAGGCCTGCCTGCCCGAAGCCTCCGGTCGCACGGTGCAAGGCTGGAAAATCGCGGCCACCAGCACCGCAGGGCAAAGCCACATCAATGTCAGCGGTCCGCTGGCGGGCCGCATCCTCTCGGGCCAGATGCTCGAACCGGGCGCCAAAGTGCCCACACGCGGCAACCGCATGAAGGTGGCCGAAACCGAAATGGCGTTCGTGTTTGCCACGGACCTGCCTGCCCGAGCCAGCGCCTATGCACAAGATGAGGTCATGGCCGCCGTGGCGAGTCTGCACCCGTCCATCGAGATCCCCAATTCGCGCTTTGCCGAGTTCACCCAAGCCGGCGAAGCACAGCTGCTGGCTGACAACGCCTGCGCCCACCAGTTCATCCTCGGTCCGCGTGCGCCACAAGGCTGGCAGTCGCTGGACCTGTCGACCCATCCGGTCACGGCACAGGTGACGCACCGCGACGGCGGTCATTGGGAGCGGCAAGGCAGCGGTGCGGCCGTGCTGGGCGATCCGCGCATTGCGCTGACCTGGCTCGTCAATGAACTGCGCGCACAGGGCATCGGCCTGCTGGCCGGTCAGTTCGTGACCACGGGCACCTGCATGGTCCCGCTCGAACTGGTCGAGGGCGACAGCGTTGAGGCCGATTTCGGCGTGCTAGGCCGCCTCGGCATGCAGTTCTCGGACTGAACCCGACTCAGCTGCGGATCACGCGGCCCAGGGCGCGCACCAGATCGGTCTGGGTCAGGATGCCGACCAGCCGCTTGTCGGCGTCGATGACCGGCAGGTGGTGGTGCCCCTGCGCCGAAAACAGCGGCAAAAGATCCAGCGCCTGGCTGCCGGCACTGGCCACCCGCACCTGGCGCGTCATGGCATCGCCCACCAGCACACCTTGTGCAAAGCGGGTGCCTTCACCGCCGGACGGGGCCTTGGCTTTGAGCTCGGAGACCCGGATTTCATGGCCGGCGTGGCGCAGCACATCCCCCTGCGTGAGGATGCCAGTGACCTGCCGGTTCTGATCCACCACCGGCAGGGCCTTGATCTGCAGGCGCTGCATCAGCGCCCAGGCGTCGTGCAAGGGCGCCCTGAAATCCACAGTCACCGGCTCGGGCGTCATGATGTCGCGGCACATCAGGCTGCCCCACAGGCGCTCGGAGGCGATGCCTTCTGCGCGCCGCAGCAGGCGCGCCAGTTCGTCGGGCGCTACATCCAGCACTTCCTTGTAATCCTTGAGGGCGGCACTGAGGTCCTGCTCGGACACCCGCACACCCTGCCCTGCTTCGGGCATGGCGCTGGCCACGACCCGATGTGGATAAGGATGACCGCTGAGGCTGTTGTAGACCATGCCCGCCAGCACCAGCAAGACCGAATTGGTCAGCACCGGAAACAGAACAAACGTCAGCGACTGCTCATGCATGAGCACCATCAGCAGCGCAACAGCGCCTCCCGGCGGGTGCAGACAGCGCAACAGCATCATGACCGTGATGGCCAGGCCGACCGCCAAAGCCGCAGGCAGCATCAGTCCCGGCAACCAGTGTGCACAGGCCAGTCCCACCAGCGCGCTGATCGTGTTGCCGGCCACCACCGGCCAGGGTTGCGCCAGCGGGCTGGCTGGCGCAGTAAACACCAAAACGGCGCTGGCGCCCACGGGGGCTACGAGCCAGATCGCCGGATCAGGGCTGACCCACAGGCTCAGGGCAGCGGTCAGCAGCACCCCCAGCATGGCGCCCACGACCGCGCGCACACGTTCGGTCGCAGCCGGCAGACGCGGCTTGGCCACGGACAAGTTCAATGACATCAGCTCGACCTGCGGGTCCAGGAGGGCAACGGGGCAGATCGGTGCAGCACGTTCTCATGCAGCCAGATGGCGCTGCGGCGCGCGCGTTCGGCCACCGTGTCCAGCGGCAACTGCTGGTAGTCGTCGTTGAAGACCTCGAAGCTGTAGTCGCCGCGGTAGCCGATGCGGTCCAGGCGCATCACCAGATCGGCCAGCTGCTCGCTGTGCACGCCCTCGCCTGGGAACACCCGGAAGGTGCGCGCTGTGGTCATGCGTTCTTCAAAGGTGGGCGTTTCCTGCCACATGAAATCCGACAGCTGCACCAGGAAAATTTTCTCGGGGTCGAGCTCCTCGATCGCATCGAGCGAGGATTTGGCCGCAAAGATGTGGAAGGAGTCCAGACCGATGCCCAGGTTCGGGCAATCGGCACGGCAGACCAGATCCCAGCTGACCGGGAACTCGTTGACGGTGCGCCCCCAGGACAGGGCCTCGTAGGCCACCTTGATGCCC
>JACCDQ012011745.1_pt1 | contig 10990 bp, 21 predicted proteins | sample 7446031 | NCBI WGS metagenome assembly JACCDQ01 (sample SAMN15323442, study PRJNA562643) | freshwater metagenome | isolation source: river surface water | place: USA:Blue River Watershed | collected 2017-08-17
AGGCGAATTCGACAAGATCGCAATCAGTAGCAGCGCAAACCAGACCATCACCTTTGCCACGCGACTAGGCAATGAGGTGTATTACGACACGCCACCAAACGGGCAAGTCACCGTGACCAACACCGGCGGCGCATTCACGCAGTCACAAAAGACCGTGACCAACGCAAGCGGGCAAGTGTTGGCGGCAAACACTGCGCGTCGATACCTGCTGATTCAAAACAACGATGCAAGCGGCGATGTGTATGTGACGCTGGACGGAACAACGGCGACCACGGCAAAGGGCATCAAGATCGCGGCGGGCGGCTCGTATGAGTGCCAGAACTTTTGCCCAACGGGTGCAATTAACGCCATCGGCAGCATTGCAAGCAATGCCAACGTGGTGGCAATCGAGGCGTAAACCATGCCGATCAGCGCACCACCGCCAAGCTGGGCAAGCATCAAGAACAAGCCGACAACCGTTTCAGGTTTCGGCATCACCGACATGGGTAGCCAATCGGTGAACTTTGCCAATAGCGCAACCAGCGCAACCAGCGCAACCAACGCAACCAACGCAACCAACGCCACCAACGCCACCAACGCCACCACTGCAACAAACGTAACAAACGCAATTGGCAATGGTCAATCTTGGCAGGATGTGACGGGTTCGCGTGCCGCTGGCACCACATACACGAATAGCACCGGCAAACCCATTCAGGTGAACGTTATTCGCGGCGATGACAATCAATCGGCCTATGTGAACGTGGGTGGCGTTAACGCGGCAAGATTCAATTATTCAGGGACTGGCACCGCAATCGTGCCCAACGGTGCGACTTACTCCATTGCAGCCGGTTTGACGTGGAGTGAGTGGAGAGAGCTACGCTAATGAAACACTACTTGTCACCAAACAATGAACTATTCGCATATGAGGCGGATGGTTCGCAAGACGCACTAATTCCAAAAGACTTTGTTGCGATAACCAACGAAGAAGCCGATTTGCATCGCGCGGAGCAAGCGCGTATTTATCGCGAACAAATGAGCTACGTTGAAAAACGGGCGCAGGAATACCCAAACTTTCGGGACTACTTAGACGGTATTGTCAAAGGCGACCAAGCGCAAATCGATGCGTATATCAGTGCGTGCCTTGCAGTGAAAGCGAAGTATCCAAAGCCAACCGGGGAACCGGGGAAAGAATAATGCGTTGCCAGTTTCAGACGTTACACCACCCAGCACCTACGGCAGCGCATTTGCAAGCAATGCCGGGCTGACTGCCAACACCGCGCAGCAAGTATTTTCGGCGGCGTCCAACACAAAGGGCGCGTGGGTGAACGCTGCCAACGCCATGAGTTATAGCAGCGCATCGGTGGGCACTCTTGCGCTCATCGCAAAGTCAAGCGCACCGGCAAACGTTGCAGACGGGGATGTGATCGCGCTATCGGGCGCGGGGGCGCTAATGACCGGCAATTTGGTGAACTACCTCACGCAAGGCAGGGTGTTTATACCGGCAGGCAAAGGGCTGTATTTCATTTCGTCGATAACTGAATCGGGCGGCACACGCTCGGCAACCTACACGCTGCTATGAAAAACAACTATGCACTCATCGGGGCCGCTGGCCTGTTGGCCTACGCAGCGTGGACGCTGTATCAGCAAAGCCAAGACGAAGCCACCGACACAACCGACACCATCGACGCAGGCAATGGCCTGCTCACCACCGCCGAGGGCGTGCTCACCGACACTAGCCAAGGCGCTGCGGAATTCGTGGACAACATAACGGGGGGATTCTTGAAAATTTCAGCAATGGCGCAAGTGCCGCGCTCAATCGTTGCACATCCAAACGTGCAAGCCATGCTGCGCGTGATTCGCGCAGCCGAAGGGACCGCCGATGCGGGCGGCTATTCGCGCCTGTTCGGTGGCAAGCAATTTAGCGACTTCTCCGATCATCCCCGGGTGACGGTGAAGGCAAGCGGCTACACCAGCACCGCAGCGGGCGCATATCAGGCGCTGTCAAGCACGTGGGACGAAACCAAACGCATCATGGGGCTGACCGATTTCAGCCCTGCCAATCAAGACCTGTTCGCGGTGGGCCGCATCGCGGCGCGTGGGGCGCTCGAGGATGTGGTGGCGGGGCGCTTTGACGCAGCCATTAAGAAAATTGCACGCGAGTGGGCATCCATGCCGGGTAGCCCCTACGGGCAACCGACCATTTCACTCGACCGGGCGCGGCAACTTTTCGCAAGCGCGGGCGGCGCGGCGGTGTATGCATAAACCAAAGGGGAAACCATGAAACAAGAAAACATGATCGCGCTGGGGCTGGCGGCTGTTGCCGTATACCTGCTCACGCAAACCAAGAAAACCACCATCGCCAAGTCGGGCGGGCTGACCGGCACCAACAAAGCGGTGAGCGAGATTTTCGACGCATCGGGCGGCGCGTTTAGCAACGGCTGGCGTTACTTCAGCGACGGAACCGCCATCGACCCCAGCGGGAATTACTTCTACGGTGGGCAAAAGGTGTGGGACAACCCGTTTAAGTCGGTTGCGCTGCCTGCGGTGCCAACGCTCAACACGCTGTTCGACGTATGAAAATTCCCAGCATTTACCTAATCGGCGGGGCTGCGGCGCTGGCTGCGCTGCTCTACGTGAACGCCAAGGGCGCAAAAGCCACCGGGGTGACATTGGGCACCGCCGGGGTGGACTTAGCCGATGGAATCGTCGCGGGCACCGTGGTGGGCATCGGTGAAAAGGTGGGCATTCCTGCCACCAACATGACCGCCTGCGAACGGGCCAAGGCCGAGGGGCGCACGTGGGATGCATCGTTCGACTGCGCGGCGGTGGACTTCATTAAATACCTTTGGAAATAGGGGGAAACCATGAAAGTGGCAAACATCATCAAGCGCCTGCGCGAACCATCGACATGGGCCGGGCTGTCGGCCTTGGGCCTTATCTTTGGACTGCCAGACGGAACCATTCAGGCCGTGGGGCAAATCTTGGGCGGCGTGGCGGCGTTGGCTGCTATCGTGCTGCCAGAAACGGGCGGCAATGCCTGAGTGGATATTTCAAATCATCGGCATGGTAGTGACCGGCATCGGCGTGTATGCGGGCATCAAGGCCGACTTAGCGGCCCTGCACGTGAAAGCGGATATGGCCCACGAAGCGGCGAACCAAGCCCACACGCGCATCGACGCGCTGCTCAATCGTCAGCGACACTAAAAGCGCGGGTGGCGGGGTTGCCGGGCCACGTAGACGAATCATTGGCGGCGGGGTCAACCTGCGCGGCGGCTTTGGTTAGCGCCACAATGCGGGCCTCATACTCGCGCACCACCTTTTGCAGCGACTTGATTAGCGGGCGCTCATAGAAGTGCGAAAGCAAATCATGCGGCGTGAATTGGTAGCCCTCTGGCGACCACAACACGCCATCGACAAAGCGCCAACCATCCCATTGACCACCCATGCCGGGGGAGCGACCATCAGCGGCGCGTAGCGCATTTAACGCGGCGCGGGGGATGGGCGACACACCGGACAACCAGCGGCCCAGCGTGGTGCGGTGAACCCCGCACACCGAGGCCGACCACGTGGGCCCGATGCGCTCGACCAAAACCTGCAATTCTGCCAAAGACTTATGCGACATTCTTGTTTTTTTTGTCGGAACTTTTGACACACCAGCGGGCGAGAGTGTAATCTTTTCCGGCGGGTGCGTGGGCGTGGTCGGTGTCGCATAATGTGTATTCCTGTTGCCTGTTTCGTGGGCGGCTGGCATCGCATGACCTCTGAGTAAACCCGCACCCGGCTGGGTGTTTCGGGACTGAATTTCACAACGTTTTGACTGTGCAACCTGCACCTGCGGGGCGCTCGTTCGCGCCTGCATGTGCATCGTGCACGCAATAGCCTGCGCCTATCAGCTTGGGCTTGGCAATAGCCACACTATCGGAGAGAAAAACGCCATAGAAACAATCAATTGGCCTTGCACATGCGTTTGGCATAAAAATTCGCACCTCACAAACAACAAGAGGCCCAAGCATGAAAACGACAGTCAAGATCAGCGCAACACGCAGCATCATCATTCAACCCGCGCAAGGCGGGGTGTCGCTGCAATCCGTATTCGTCAACCCTACCGGTGAAGTCATTTGCAACCTGCTGGCGGTGCTAACACCCGACCAAGCCGGTGCGCTCATCTTTGCCATTGAGCAAGCCTGCGAAGCCAACGAAATTAGCGCAGCGAGGGGGTAAGCCATGCGGCACTACATCCCTTGGCCTACCAAAGATGGCGGCTATGCCGTGGCCTACATGAACCACCGGGGCGAATTGATCGCGGTAATGGAGTGCCCCGACCTCAATTCGGCCTACGTTGAAGCGGCGCACATGACTGCGGCATCAATCACGCACGCTTTGCCCTACACCAACGCAAACGGCAACCGCTATTTGCGCCGGTTTCAATGATTCGGCTGGCATCACCTGAAAGCTGGCAACGCGCCCAGCTCGCCCACGTGCCGGGAGCATGGCGGGAGCGCGTGCGAAGGATGCACGCCAAGCGCCTGACGCTGGCAGAGGCATTGCCGTGGAATGAGCAAAGCGAAGCGCAACGGGTAGCAAACCTGTGGCTGCTGCACACCACCGAGCGCATGGCGGCGCTGCGGGTGCCCATCACGCTGTCAGATTCGGAACTGTGCGACATGGCACGCGAGAAGGCGGCAAAGGCGCTGGCACTCGCTGAAATTGTGCCGGGGGTGTTCTACACCGACAAGGGCGCACTTAGGCAGCGCATGGCGGGCTTTGTGGCCCGCTACGGCATCACACCACCGGGGGAAGAATTCCGGGACGCGCCTGCCATTGCACGCATGACCTGCCCGCTATGGTGGCGGCGGCAACTTCGCAAGACGCAAGCCCGCGCTATCGAGGCCGAGGCCATCCGGCTGGGCTACGTGCACAAGCAAGGCGAGATATACGCATCAGACGTAACGGTCGAACGCCGGGCGCAGCAACGCAAACGCAACGCCGACACGCTCGACGCCACCGAAGCGGTGAATCTCGATACCGGGGAGATTTACCGGCTGGCAGACCTTGCCGCAAAGAGCGTGGCAAACCCACGCATCCGGCGCGGCGAACTGATGACCCGCATCAAAGGCTTTGAGCACATCGCGCAAGGGCTGGGCCACGTTGCCGATTTTGTGACGCTGACATGCCCAAGCAAATACCACCCAAAGCGCACCGAGGGCAGCAAAGTGGTGGACAACCCAAAGTATCAGGGAGCAACACCACGTGAAGCGCAACACTACCTCACGAAAACGTGGGCCAACATCCGGGCCAAGCTGCACCGCCAAGGCGTGCGGGTTTACGGGTTTCGCATCACTGAAAGCCACCATGACGGTTGCCCTCATTGGCATTTGCTGCTGTTCATGGCACCCGACCACGTGGAAGCAATGCGGGCAATCGTTCGCGCCTATGCGCTGCGAGTGGACGGAACCGAAGCGGGGGCACAAAAAAACCGGGTGGACTTTGTGAGCATCGACCCGGCAAAGGGAACGGCGGCGGGCTACATCGCAAAGTATGTGGCAAAGAACATAGACAACGGCGGGTATCAGGTGCAGGGGGACGTTGAAGGCGGCGACCATGACGCCATCACACCAAGCCACCGGATTGAGGCATGGGCAAGCACGTGGGGCATTCGCCAGTTTCAGCAAGTGGGCGGGCCACCGGTGGGCGTGTGGCGCGAACTGCGGCGCATGGCTGAAAGCGAGGACATGGGCGACCCAGCACGCGAGGCGCGGGCGGCGGCTGACGCTGGCAACTGGCGGCGCTTTGTGGAAGTCATGGGCGGGCCAACGGTAGAACGAAAATGCTTGCCTTTGCGCGTCGCTTACACTCGGGCCGGGGAACGGTGGAATTTCCGGTTACAGATACCGTATGAGGCACCGCAAACCCGTTACGGGGAAATTGCAGCGGGCGCGGTGTTTGGCGTGATCGAAACAAAGCGCGGGCACGTGCATCAGTCCTGCCGTTACCGTTGGAGAATCCAGCACACCGGGTGCAAGAGTGCATCCGGTGCCGTGGGTTTTCAGGGTCAAGGCGCAGCCTTGGCCCCTTGGACTCGTGTAAATAACTGTTCGGAAGGGTTAGAAAATGGAAATGCGGAATCAACTAGCGGGCCTGCGTGCAGAGTGGGCGAAAGCACCGTTTACGGCAAAGGCGGTGGCGGGGGCATACATCACACCACTGCTCGACATGCTGGAAACGCTGATCGACAACCAAGAAACGATGCAAGCCAACATGCAAGCCATGAGCGACGAAAGGGCGGCGGGCATGGCGCACATGCGCGAGGCCATCGCTAAGGGCGAGGAAATGGGCGCATTGCCAGATTGGATGCTGACACCGCTAAAAACGGCGGCGGGCATGATCGAAGGGGGCAGCAATGAAGTTTGACCAAACCACCTGCGAAGAAGTGGCGAATCTCGAGGCCGCAGCCGATGCGGTGCAACTTGCCGCGCTGGGCGTGCATGAATCGCGCAACCTTACCGACCACACAAAAACGGCGATGCTGCGCGAACTCAAAGCCATGCATGAGCGCATCGGGCGCTTCGCGCAACTGGCAAACGATGCCGAAACGCTGGGGCGCAAGCTGGCGGCATCGGGGGTAGCGCATGGCTAAGGACCGCAACATTTTGGGCCACATCGACTGCCCGACCTGTGGCACCGCCAAGGGTATGCGCATCACCCACGACAAGAACGGCGACCCGTTCGGTTACTGTGAGGCCGAGTGCGGGCAACAGTTACGGGTAGGGGGCGACAAGCGTAGGGTCCGGCAATTTGTCGAACGCTACCCGTTCGCAGGCGCTGTAACGGTAACGGATACCGCACCAGCACCAGCACCAACACCAGAGGCAAAGCCTGTAACAGAGGCCAAGCCTGCACCACCGCCAAAACCGCGCAGCCCGTTTGAGGATGCGCTCAAAATGCTAGGGGGCCGATGATGGAAGAAAAAAAACCGACCATGAACCCGGAGCAAGCGGCAGACTTTGCCGCGCTGCAAGCGGCGGCAAATGACCAGCAAGCCGGGCCACCGGCACCGGGTGCGCAACCAGCGCCAACGGTAAACCTTGCCACCGACATAGCCGGGGCAATCAGCGTCACCGTGGCAACGCTGGCCCCCATGTTTCCCAGCCTCAAGCGCACCTACACCGAGGAAGTGACGCAAGCGGCGGCGGGGGCCATCGCTGCGGTGTGCAATAAACACGGCTGGATGCAAGGCGGCATGTTTGCCGGTTACGGCGAGGAAGTGGCGGCGGTGGCGATTCTGGCACCGCTGGCGCTCACCACCTATCAGGGCATCCAAGAGGACATGCAAGAGGCCAAGGCCAAGCAACGCGCCAAGCTGGAAGCACCCGCGCCCGCGCCGATCATCGGCACCACGGATGCGACTAGCAAGTCGGTGACGTTCGGCGCACCAGCGGTGCAGGAAGGGGCAACGGAGTGAAAACGCAAGACGGGCGGCTGTATGTGATCGCGGGCGCAAGCCGAAGCGGGAAAACGGCTTGGACGCGAAAACAAACCGCCAAGCTGCGCCGGGTGTTTGCGTGGGACCCCGAGGACCAATGGGCCGGGTTGCCGGGCTATCGCAAAATCACCAAGCGGGCCGACCTGCTCAAAGCGGCGGGCGCAGCCGGGGCGCAGCGCATTGCCTACGTTGCAGGCGGCGACCTTGCGAAAGAGTTTGATTTTTTCGCGGGCTGCGCCATGTATGCGGGCCGATACGTCGAACCGCTGGACGTGATCGCCGAGGAATTGGCAGACGTCACCACGCCCAGCAAAGCGCCGGGCAATTGGGGCATTTTGCTGCGCCGGGGATTGAAGCGAGGGATTACCATTTGGGCCATTTCGCAGCGGTGGAGTGAGGCCGACAAAACCGCTGTGGGCAACGCATCCGACTTTGTGGTGTTTCGCCAATCATCGGGCGACGATGTGGCCTATCTGTCGCGCAAAACCGGCATGGACGTAGACCAACTGCGCGGGTTAGTGCCGCTGGAATACGTCAAGCTGGACGCCCTAACCGGGCAAAGTGAGCGTGGCAAGCTGAAATTTTGATTTGCGAGGGGCCGGGTTACGCTGTAACCCTTACCGGGCCTAGCGCCCGGTTTTTTTTCGCCTAAAAATTCACCCCGTCAGCGCCGACCAATTAGGCGCGGCGCAAAAACTATGTGCAACTGTTCAAACGGGGAAACCATGAACCAATCCGATCTTATGAAGCTCGCCATCGCTGGCGGCATTTTGTTTGGCGCTTACAAATACGGCAATGCAATGGTGAAAGCCGGTGCCTTGGCTGTGGCTGCTGGCATCGTTGCCAAGCGCGTGCCTTACGTCAAAGACGTTCTTTAATCAACACCGAAGGGACGCAAAATGAGCGTAGGAAAACTTACCCGCTACGGCCTGCCATTCTCCAACGTGGTGGCATCCGGTGTAGCAACCAACAACATCACCCCCGGTCGCACCGTGGAAAATTTCCGCTTGAAGCTGGGCGGCACCACTTTTACCAAGGCCATGATTTCCCTGTTGCGCGTCAAAGCCAACGGCAAGATCATCATTGAAGGCACTGGCAGCGACTTGGACAAGATGAACGCCTACCGTGGCGAATCGACCAGCGCGTCATTCTTGGACGTGCAGTTTGCCGATTACAAAATGATCGCCGAACTCGACCGTATGGTCGGCGCATTCGACACATCGTTGGGCATCCAAAACATCACCACCGAAGTGACCATCGCGGGCGCAACTGCTCCCACGCTCACGCCTATCGTGGTGGAAAGCGCAGCGCAAAAAGACAATCAAGGCTCAGCGGCTCCGTTCGCACCTTTGATCTCCAAAGTCTTGCGCTATCCCTACAACATCGCCACCGGCGGTCGCCTGCCTGTGACGGTGCCGTTCGGCGCTCAAAACGGTTCGATCATCAAACGCCTGCACGTTTTCCACGGCGGCAACATGACCGGCGCAACCGTGAAGCAAGACGGTTTGGTGATTCACGAATCGGTCGCGGCTGAAAACGAGTTCGACCAGACCAAAGCGGGTCGCGTGCCTCAGACCAACGTTTACACAATCGACTTTGTGTTGGACGGTGGCATCAAGAAGGCATTGGACACACGCGATGCACGCAGCTTGGAATGGCTGTTCGACTTCAGCGCAGCCGATACCGGCACCGTTTACGTCGAATATCTCGACCCGCTGGGCAACCTGTAAAGCAAGGGGGCCGATATGGACGAAACCAACGGCTCTAGCTGGGAAACGTGGATTCAGGGCATCGGGTCGAAAGTAATCGGCTCGGCGGCTGACGCCAAGTTTTCCCAGCCATATGACATTCAAAAGCTGCGTTTGCAGCAATTGGGTGCGTATGGGCTTTACAACGAAGGTCAACCCGGCATGGTGCGTTACGGCGCTGGCATCGGCGGCATTTCCACCGGCACGCTGTTGCTGTTGGGCGCTGGCCTGTTGGCTGTCATGCTGTTGAAAGACTAAGCGCATGGCAGACGCTGATGCGGTTTTAGCCGGGGCATCCGTTGCGAATCCTTGGATTGGCGTAGCAAGCTCGTTTGCAGGTGGCCTAGGCAAAGGCCTAGGCTCACCGGCTGCGCCATCCAATGCGGCGGGGCGCTCGGAAGCGGTATTCGATAACTCGGGCTGGAACGTGACGTTCGGCACCGGGAACATCGATGCCAAGTCCGAGAAAAGCACATCGACCGGGGCGGGCAGCTTAGGCGGCAGCATGACCGACTATTTGCCATATTTCGCGGTAGCGGTGGGAGCAATCATCCTATGGCGAATGACCCGCAACAAAAAAGCCTGACCATTGAACCGGGCGAGTGGAACGCCGAAGCCGATCATTTGATCGGCCTCACGGTGCAACACGCAACGCCTGCGGATATTCGCCACCAAGTGCAACACGGTGGCGCTCGGCTTTTCTTCATTCGGCATGAGGGCGTCACCTGTGGCGCTTTTGTGCTGCGTGTGGATGAAACACCAAGCGGGGCCGAGGGCGTGATTGTGGCGGCGGCGGCGCACCTGCGCGGCGTGGACATGATCGGCAGCTGTATGCCTGCGATTGAATCGCTGTTCATTGGCTGCAAGTCGATTCGTTACCACACCGCAATCCCTGCGCTGGCGCGAAAGCTGGCCCGCATGGGCTACACACCGCGCGAGATTGTTTGCTTTAAGGAAGTAGAAAAAAATGAATTACTCGCGGCGTGAACTCTACGCACTAGGCGAAACACTAGGCGAAAGCGCAACCCGGCAAAAGCTGGGCGGCGGGTATGTGTGCGGCGGTGGCGGCGGCTCATCGTCCAGCACATCGAGCAACACCACCAACGTAGACAAGCGATTGGCGCTCGATTCGGGCGTGGGCATTTCGTCCGATCAATCCACGGTGAACGTCACCACCAACAACCTAGACGCTGGCATCGTGGGCAATGCGCTGGATAGCGTAAACAACGCAATCGACGCAGTAAGCATCGCAGACGCGACCAACTCGCAGGGCTTCACGCAATTGCTTGGCCTTGCCGACAAGATATTTCAGGGCGCGGGCACCATCCTGCAAAACACGCAGGCGACCACGCTGGCCCAAGTCGGTGCGCTCAACACGGCGCAAAACGACAACAAAGGCGCAATCGACCAAAAAACCATCATCGTGCTGGCAGTAGCGGGCGCTGCTGCGGCCTTTGCCTTTTCTCGGAAGAAGTAAACCATGCATATCACGCTCACAATGACCGCAGGGCAGCGAATCGAATTCGTCGAAAACGGCGATTTTTTCCGGCTCATGGCGGCGACTGCACCGATCACGGTGGAATACTACAAAAACGGCGCGGAAGTCGCGGAAGGCACCTCGGTGAGCGTGGGCTACGCCGAGCGATTCGACAAAGGCGAATTCGACAAGATCGCAATCAGTAGCAGCGCAAACCAGACCATCACCTTTGCCACGCGACTAGGCAATGAGGTGTATTACGACACGCCACCAAACGGGCAAGTCACCGTGACCAACACCGGC
>JACCDQ012018243.1_pt1 | contig 10990 bp, 11 predicted proteins | sample 7446031 | NCBI WGS metagenome assembly JACCDQ01 (sample SAMN15323442, study PRJNA562643) | freshwater metagenome | isolation source: river surface water | place: USA:Blue River Watershed | collected 2017-08-17
ATGACATTGGCGCAATTGCCAGGCGCCCCCACCGCATTCTTGCCCTCGTTGCCGGAAGCAACGACGACGATAGACCCTGCAGCCGCGGCATCGGTGATGGCTGCCTGCATATAGGCCGGGCAGGCGATGGAGGTGTCAGTAGCCAGGCTCAGGTTCATCACCATGGGGCCGTAGGCGTGCTTGGGAACGCCCGAGACGGAGCCTCCCGCAGTCCAACGGACGGCATCAGCAACATCGGACAGCCAACCGCCACAGCGCCCAAGCACGCGCACATTCAAAATCTTCGCTTGAGGCGCGACGCCCGCGACGCCTTGGCTGTCGGAGGACGCGGCCATGATGCCGGCAACCTTGGTGCCGTGCCAGGAGCTGGTGTCGGTGACGTTGCCAGAGCCGTCCGTGCAGAAGTCGCCGACGTCTGTTGGGTCTGCGTCACGGCCGTTCCCGTCACCCGCGGTTGTGACATCGGTGATGAAGTCATAGCCAGGCAGGATGCGACCAACCAGTTCGGGGTGCTGCACCAGGCCGGTGTCAAGGACGGCCATCGTGGTCTTGGAGCCCAACGTGCGAAGCCACAACGCCTGCGCGTTCATCCCCCCTTTGGCGCCTGCTTCCGAAGAAGTCGCGTTGAACAATCCCCACTGCGCATAGAAGTATGGGTCCGTCGGGGTGAACAAGCGTCGCACTCGAACGTCCGGCTCCGCGCTGAGCACGTTGGGGTCTGCCTGCAGGCGGCGAGCAACGTCTTGCGCCTTCTCCAAGCTCATCGACTCACCCAGGTCGTAGACGGAGGCCCCGCTGCTGAGCCGATGCATGAGCTTGAGCTCTCGCGGGCCCCGGGCATCCAGGGTCGCGGCGAGCTTGACGGCGGTGCCGACACCTTGGACGTGGGCCTGGGGCTTGAGGGTAACAACGAGGCGATGGGTAGATTGTTGTGCCCCTGACTGCGCCATAGCAGCGGTGGCCGACAGGACGAGCATCGTCCCAAGGAGATGTTTTTTCATTCCGAATGAAGACAGGTGAGTTGACCCGCTGTGTAGGAAACGACTACAGCGAGATTTGTTCAACCAGTCTACCAGAATCTAGCACTAAAACAAGTGCGGCTAAAATCGCCCGTTCGGGCTAGCCAATGGCTCGCCGCGTTGGAGCATTGCCAGACTTCTTAGTCCGCGCCATGGCTCAGGTGCCGCACCAACGAACCCGGCATGCACGCCTAAACTTTTGCAACTTAAACCCGGGACCGGAAGTTGATGGAGCGCGACACTTCGTTCGTGCGCCGGTCTTACCGCCGACGTTCCTACATAGTGAAGGGCAACTTACTCAAGAAACCATGTCAAATGTAAAGTACGACAGTATTCAAAACGACTACACCCCGATGCTTTGGCATTTTTGGTCCAATGGCGTTCGGGTGTACAACCCCTTTCTCGATGAAACCCGCACCCGGGCAGTCGACCCGTGTGAGCACTACGGCTTCGTTCCTGACGAGACGGGATGCAAAATCTTCTACAAAGATTGCGGCGACACCTTTGTCTACGTCGCGGTCGGGACCTCCCCTTTGAGCAGTCGCAAACTTCCGACTGAAGAAGACATGCGCGCCGACCTCGTGAATATCGGGGCCTGGGGACCTAAGCGGGACGAGCCGAACCTGCAGTTCATCGTTCACACGCTGCCCAACGAGGAAGCGATTGAACTGTTTGAGAGCACAGTCCCCGAAGTCCTTGCAGATTTGCAACCCACCGACAGTCTGACGGAGTCCTACGTTCGCCTATTGCAGGCGCACGCAGCGGCAGAGCAGGCAGCAAAGTAGCCCAATTCCTAACGGCCCGCCAACACCACGTTGGTGGGCCGTTTTGCTGCCTGCTCAGACTGCGCTAACGCGGAGCGGTTGCTCTTCGGCACACGCGATGTTCCATGCTCGCACGGCATCGTCCACAAGCGCTCTAAGCGCCGCATACGGGAGGCGGAAGAACTCCCGGTTCTCCGCCAAAGAGAAAGGCCACACCCAGATGGATGCGGCCTTCGAATGAGCCAGCCAAAGTGACGGGCCTTCAACACTTTAAACCAACGGCTAGCCCTGCGGGCGCTTCTGGGGTTAGAGCAGTTACAGCTGTCCTGCGATGAGCTGGGGCAGAGCGCTCAGGGGGATACGGAAGGCACTGGCCTGCGGATGTCCTCCGCCTCCGTAATGCGTCGCCATCTGGTCGACCTCAAACGGTGCGTTGGAGCGAAGGCTCACCTTGACGGTCTCGGCGTCATCCAGCTTCCAGATGACAGCGAACGTGCCGCATTGCGTTGCAAGCATGTTGCCGACGTCACTGGAAAACTCCGAAGGTGCGTTGACCATCAGGCCCTGGTGTCCCCGCAAGGTGATGGGCAGGGCCGTCTTGGCAATGCTCTCGCACAGCGACTTGAACTTGTCGTTCATGGCGCGGCCGCGGCCGATGAACCGAGCGTGTTCCTGCGGCGTCATGTCGAGCACTTGCTTCCACGCAAGGAAGTCGAATCCGACGGCATCCAGAGATGCCAGGTAGTCGGCCGAACCAGGGATGTCCCACTTCCACAGGTCTCTGTCCTGGATGTGCGCGATGAGCGCGGGCAGCTCGCCGCCGTGGAAATGCTCCCACGCCAGGCATGCGCCGGAGCGCCCCAGGTCGAAGTGCAGTTTTCCGCAGCTGCACTGGAAGCCGTGCAGCTTCTTCTGCGCTGTCTTGTGATGGTCGAGCAGAATCAGCTCACGAGCCTGAGAGTCCAGGCGTCGCATCGTCTCCCACTCGAACGAAAAGTCCAGGATGTAGACCGTTTTGCCGCTCACGTCTTCAGGCTCTTGCCCATAGGCGCAAGCGATGTAGTCAGCGCTGTCGCCCAGCTTGAGCCAAGCGCTGAAAGCCGCTCCGAAGCCATCGGGACATTGCCCATGGTAGAAAACGACGGTGTCTTTCACGAGGTGTCCTTGAAGAAGTTGATGTCTGACCTGTATAGCCAGCCACGTAGCTAAACAAGGAAGTTCATCCTCAAGGACATCTGATGCAAGTTACCGTACACAAGTGCGAAAAAACCGGTCGTCTATTCGAAGACGAGGCCGAATACAAGTCTCATCTGCGAGCGCTGAAAGCCAGCGAAAAAGCCGAAGCCGAACGCAAGGCCGCCCGCGCTGCTCAGGAAGAGCTGCTCAAGAAAGCTTCGGAGGTCAAGACGGTTGCGGAGCTGCTGGCTCTGGTCAATGAGCTGTCTGCCCTGCAGGCCCAGGTCGAGCGAGAAAGCTCGCCCTTGAAGTACCGGCTGGTGGATGCGTCCACCGTAGGCACTGCTTCCACGAGCATGCAGCTGAAGGTTCTGGCCATCAAGTTCGACACCCGCTTTGGCGGGTCCTCGACCCGAGCGCTCGAGCTCATTCCTGGCGTGCGCATGGGCAGTGGAAGTGGCACTGCGCCGCCTTCCGATGAGCCAAAAGCCAAGTCGGCCATGAACTACAGCGTCACGCTGGAGTTTGAGAAGCTGCCTGGGCTGAAAGCGACCCGCGACGCCATCCTGGGAGCCAGGAAAGCCGAGCGAGAGCACCTGCAGCAACTGCAGGTTGACGCTGAGGAGCTGTTGTTTTCAGAGAGCGCTACCTACCGCGACCTCAATGAAGAACTGGCTCAGGCGGAGACCAGCCTTGAGGCCCTCCGGCAGCGAGTTGCGGACCTTCAGGCCCAGCGCGACGGCGTTCACCGCAAGATGCAAGACGCGGTTCAGGCGCAATTCCAGGAACTGCGAGCCCAACAGCAGCAACCCAGCCTGCGGCGAGCAGAGCTTGAAGCGCTGATGAAAGTCGGCTCCATCTAAAACACTGCTTTGCCCCCTGCCCTACGTGGACGCAGGGGGCTTTCTCTTGTGGCGAGCCTTTTGTGCCCTTCGCTAGACAGTGGCAGGACATATTGAAAGGTTACTCATCCATGGACATTGCAGAAGAAACCACCACCCACGAAGTCCACTTTTCCATCGAAGGAGGCTTCTTGACGCAGCTTGCTCGTGACTTTGTGCGCGAGGGCAATTGGCGCAAGGCCTACTCCTTCCTGATGGACAACCTGCACGGCATGGACGCCCAGGTCGCGCTGGACATTCTTCAGGGAAAGAAGCAGCTCACTGGCGTCAATGACCTTGAGCTTGCCGATGACGATTGCGAAGCCGAGGTCAAGGGATGGCTGGACTTCCAGTTTTCCCAGTGCTTCAGCTTCGAGGGCCGGGTCTATCAGCCCTACGGGATGGTGACGGCCTACCGCCGCGAAGACTGGCGCCTTGCCCAGAAGATTGCCGCGAGGCAAGACGAAGACATGCTGCACAATCCGCTGTGGTTGAAAGCAATCGATGCGCTCAGCGACGAGCCTGTCGTCAAGAGCTTCAACGCCTGGGGCCACTACGACGAAGAGTTGAAGTTCCGGCCGGCGTTCTATGCCCGTCGCCGCGACCGAGACCTGTGCGCCTTCATCAATCTGACGGCGGCAGAGAATCGCCCCGTGCTGTTCAGCGAAGTTCGAAAGGACGTACCGCTATGGTATACCCTGCCCAGCTCCGCTGCCGATGCCGCCCGCGCTGCCTACGAAGACGGCGAGTTGCTGGACCTCAGCAACGAGGCGTTTCCGGACGATTTCGATGTCGAGGACGACGAACCGGCGGCCCAAACATCGCAGGCCCCTGCCGATACACCTGCCGCGCCGGCGATGACGCGCGAGCAGCAGCTGCAAGCCATCGAAGAAGACGAGAAGGAGGCCGAACGCGAAGCAGCCCGCTATGACATGCACCTGGAGATTCTGCGCCAGCAGATTGCCCACCAGGCCGACCATGACACGGAGTATGGCTGGCTGGACTTGAAGGGCTATGACGAAGACGCTGGTCAGAACGTCGAGCTGCGAGTTCCCCACCGGGCCTTCGTCTGCGCCGCCCTTGGGCGGGCGAAAGCGTGGCATCTGATGCCAGAGTACGACGCACGCTGCCCTAGCGGCTTGAAGATGTACAACGACGACCGGTACCACTCCGATGCCTGGATTGGCGCGGGACTGCGGCCGGAAGACGCCTATGACGATGACATGCCCAAGCAGCGCTTGTTCATGCGGGAGCTCTATGACCTGCAACGCAGGCTGCTGAGCTTTCCATTTGATGTGCTTGCCCGAGGCAAGGAGGACTACCTCAGCGGCACGGTGACGCATGACCCTCTCCAGGCCTCGAAAGACCGCATACTGGTCCTGAAGGCCGCGGCACCAGAGTTTGCTGACGCGGCGCTGCGCTCTAAGGCAGTCATCGTGGAGACGGGTTCCAAGCTCGCGCATCTTGTCATCGTGAGCCGGGAAGAGTCCATTCCGGTGGTTCGCATGGACCACGCAGTGGAACGATTCCGCGAAGGACGGCGAGTCAGCATCGACTTCAAGGATGGCAGCATCGAGCTGTCAGGTATCTGACGCGTTCATGCGCATTTGATTGGGCTCTGTTGCACCTGCAGCAGAGCCCTTTTTCACTTAGGCCTCTGCCTAAGACTAAATCCCTTTTCTGGACGGAGGGTGCCGCCCGGGCGAGATACCACGTTGAGGAGACGTCGATGCAACATAGACATGAAACAGAGGAAGAACACCGCCGGAGAGACGAACAGACTTGGGGCAATCTGGTGCTGCTAAGTTACTTGTTCCCAGGATTGCGATGGATTTGGCTGCCCCTGTGCCTGGCAGTCGGGGGAATCTGGTTCCTCAATGTTCTCGGGGAGTCCGGGGTGGCCAATGACCCAGACATCGTCTACGTTGGAAAAGACCCCCGTACAGGGCAAATCGTGGCCTCGAAAGGTTGCCGCCCGGAGCGGCGGCTGCCGGATGGGACGTGCGATAAGACCATCAGCATGGACACCGTTCGCAAAGCGTTTCCGCATTGGGGCTCGGCCCGGCAAGTACCTCTGAAAAACTGAAGTTGAAAAAAGCGCCGCACTTTGCAGTGCGGCGCCAAGAGCGCAGGACAGTACTTCAGGTTCAGAGACAGGTTCAGGAAATGCGCTCGTCCATCAGCTTATCGTAGGCCTTCTGACGAAGACCCTTCGTATAGTCACCGGTGTTTTATATGTCCGGGGCTGCGACAAGCATGGGCTGAATCCAGATGAGCTTTCGAAGGCTGTAGCCCGGGCCGTGCGCTTGATGCCGCCAATGGCCTTGCCGCCAATGGGGTGCCGGCCCCTGGCCGGTCCCTTCTTTCGGTCGAGCGAACTCGTGTCCCAGCACCTTCACGGGCAAGTGGCCAAGCGCCCACAACTTGGACAGGGCCCTGCGCTTTTCGGTCTCGGTCCCGTTCAGCGCCTGCTGGACCAGCCGCTCCGGCGCGCGGTCGGTCCAGGCCGACGTCGCCTGCTCCGGATACACCTTGAGAAAAGCCAACGCGTTCAAGACCAAGCGAAGGGCGCGCCGATACGCCTCATGCCCTGCCTGCATCCGGTGATGAAGCATGCGCGCCTGCTGGGCCAACTGAGGGCCGCCTTTGGCCCTCATGGTTTGCTCCGCCATATCCAGGTCGCGCAAGTCGTCCGCTAAAGCAAGGTCGATAGCCGTGTCGGCGGGCACCTTGAAATGTTCCTGCCGAATGCGCAAGTCATAGCGTTCCTGCCAGCGGTCGACCAAGGGCGTGCCTTCAGGGGCGCGGGCGCAGAGCACGACTCGCAGAGCCGTCTCCTTGCGGGAAATGACGTAGGCCCCTTCAAACGGGGAGCGTTCGTTGAAATAGAAGATTGGGTGCGCAATAGGCCCCTGGAAATGCAGGTAGACGGTGAAGTCGTCGTCGCCCAGGACGTCTTCGATGCGCATGTCGCCACAATCGGACCGCTCGAACGCGTGGGTGAGGTCCGGGGTCACCGTGACGAGCTTGCGACCGTTGAGCGCCCAGTCCAGCCAGGCCAGGACGCCCTGCACTTCCTGCGAGAACGAGCTCACGGCGTCCAGGGTCCACCCCCGGTCTCGCATCCAGGGCAGCAGATAGTCGCACGCAATCTTCTGAGAGAAGGTGGCGTTCAGGGCTTGGCGAGGCGCTGACTCGAGATGGGCCAACGTCATCCTCGCGTGCGAACGAGCCATGGCGTAGTGCAGCGGGTAGTGCGGATGCAGCATAGCCCCCAAGGATACCGCAAGCCAAGGCGCTAAAAACGGTCCTTAGACGGGGAATGCCTTGTCTCAAGCGCTGCGCTTTAGCATTTGTCATCCGGTTGAGTGTTGCGACGCTCCCGCTACTCGCTCTCGGCTCCGTCCGCGCAGCGGAAGCTCCCCAGTGCGCAAAAGGCCAGAGCTGGGCTGCTGAGCTGGTTCAATCCCACCGCTCCCGGTTGATACGTCTGCAGGAGCAAGAGGTGCCGACGCCCGAGTGGGTGCAAGCCTGGTTCCGCCGGTTGATTGAGGCCTCCGGCGCGGAGGGCCGCGGCGTACCCTGGAGGCTGCTCACCTTCAAGGAGTCGTCGCTGGAAGCCTACTCTGCGCTTGATGGGGGCTTGGCGTTCTCGCGGGGAACCTGGCAAAAGTTCCAGGAGACGCCCGAACAAGCGGCTGCTGTGATTGCCCACGAGATGACCCATGTGATTCGGCAGCACGCGTGGACTCTCAGCTGCCGCGTCCAGCCGTTGCTTGCGTCGTTGAGGGCGAAGGGCGTCGATGAGCGTGCGCTCCGCCATGCGGAGCACGTTTTCCGGACGACAGCGCATGCGCATGAGTTGGAAGCCGACCGAGGGGCTGCGGTTCTGCTGGCACGCACAGGGGCGCCGGCGGATGCGGTACCCCGTATGCTTCGCTCCCTGGGAGAACTGCCCGAATCATCGACGCACCCTTCCACGAGGCGCCGACAGGCGGCGTTTGTTTTGCAGGGCAAGTCCACCCACTGACCCGAAGAGCGCGCCGCGCAAGCCCCGTCTCTTCAGGCAAAGGGGCCAAGGTTGAAAGAAGAACGCGGGGTCGCGGCTTCCTCGAACCGCTTATCGCGCAGCCAACCACTGTCGGCAAACCTCCTTGAGTCGCTCGGTCCGCTCGTCAAGCTCGGCCTCTGCCTCGTCGGTCAAGCGGTCCAGCCAGGTGACCAGCTCTTCAAAGCTTGCCGCGACCGGAAGCTTCTTCTCTCGAGCCGCTTCATTGGGGTCTTCTATGTCCGCGGCATCGGCTAATTCCTGAAGCACCTCTTGCCCTTCCTGTTCGGTCAAGCCCCGAGCAAGCAAGACAGCCAAGCCACTGTCCGCTAACCCCGAAGTTTCCTTGGCCACGCTCCACAGTGCGGTGTCAGCCAGGGCAAGAGGGTCGTCTGCTTCGCACCGCACGCGCACATGCAAGACGCCCGCCTCGTCTCGGCAAATTCTGGCGAACTGGATTTCTTTCTTGGCACCAAACTCACGTGTGTCAAAGGGTTGACCGCTGCCAAACGCCTCGCGGAGCGCCTTTTCGTGCTCAGGGTACAGGTCCGTAATGCCCCAGTGCGCGGCATACACCCCGTTGAGCCCATCGAAGGGATATCGCGTTCCTGGCTCGGCCTTTCGAGGAGGGAGCCGACGCAGCTCCAACGTCGGGGCATGCAGCAAGCCTTTAGGGAAAAGCTCCATTCCCGAGTGCCGGGCTTGGACCATCAGCATGCCAACCAACGCTTGAACCGGGGTATCAAGGGGAAGCCGTTCAAGCCAAGCTGGAGACACCCTCAGAAGTTCGTGCAACAAGGCCGAGTCGGAGCCTTCCAGCGCCTGTGCTCGCCAGTGGCCAGCTTCCGTGCCGAGATGGAAGCGGCAGACCTCGGGCTTGGCGTCCAGGCCTTCAAAATATTCGTCTTTCGACATGTTCGGTTCTCAGGTAAGGGTCAGCAGACCCGGTCACCCGGACGAACACCATCACCTACGCGGCTCCCTGGCTGCAGGCCTCGGCGGACAATCTGCCCTGTGAGACGAAACCAGCTGCGGCACGTGTCCCTCACACCGGAAGGCACTTCCTTGACGCAAACCCGGGCACGATGACCGGGCGGAAAGTCGTCAGAACAAGGAAATCAACATGTGAATGGGCTTCATGGGCTCCTGCAGGTTGCGCATTGTGCCATCGTAGCCTACTTGAGGAGGGCGCGAGAGGCGCGTAAGGTGGCTTCGACAAAGAAACAGCCCGCAATGGCGGGCTGTGTGAAGAGTCGAAAAGCGCCAGGTCAGCGGCGCAAGATGTCCTCGAAGAACTGTTCTACTTCTTGCACAGACTCCGGCTCCGGCTCCCGGAGCAAGGTGAAGAACAGATTGCGTGCTTGCACCTGGTCCAGGCCCAGATGCTTCATGACGCGCATCAGTTGACGTCGAGCCCCCAATCCTTCGGCCTCGAGCAAGACCCGCGCCTCGTCTGGCAGTGAGAACGGGCCGTCAAAGCCACACACCTGCTTGCTTTGTTCGCAGGCATCCAGGAGAGAGCGGTCGTAAGCAGTGAGCGTATATCCAACGGGCATAGCATTCCTCAGTCGTAGACCACGTTATTCATGCGGAAAGCCAAGACCTCCCGAAAAGGCTCTTGATACTCCCGCAGGATTCGCGTGATGGCGGGGCCTGCCATGTCAGGGCAGTACGTCAGACAGGCCTCCGCGAGGCTGTATGCCAGCCAGTGTTCGGCGCTGCTGTGCACGTCTGCGTCATACGGGGTTTCCAAGCCAGGACCGGACTGCGCGGCCTTCAAGAAAGTCGCGGTTTGTTCGATGCCCCAGCCGCAGTACTCGAAGATGCGGTCAAACCGTACTTCGAAGTTCCAGGCGAGCGCGTCTTCGAAAGCAGCCATCTCCTCGGTTCGGGGGCGGCCGCTGGTGAACACGTCGATGGCCTGCAGCAGGAAGAGCCGCACCAGCTGGTCTAGTTGGTGTACGACCAAGGCGGGATGTTCACCCGAGCCGCCCCCCAGGACAAAGTTTTTAGGGCCGGCAGAGAAGTCAGCCGAGCCGCGCGGGTCTCCCAGTCCATGGTTGACGAGCACGTGGTACAGCGGGTAGCCCGCCAAGGTGCCCACGCGCCGATGAGGCAAGGTGTCGATGTAGCTCATGAAGCTCCTAAGAAAAGAGTTGTATTCCTCTCTCCTTTAGCGAATCACTGGGCAGAGGCAAGCCCTATCGAGAACCCCCGAGCCTGTAGACGAGATGATAGGGACCTGTTTCAAGCCAGCTCAAGTCGACGGTCCAGCCATACTTGCTCCGTTCACTCGCCAACTCCCGGGCTTGCTCGATGGCGGCCAAGGTCTGGGTCCGAGTCCAACCGTTGACCCGCTCAATCTTGGCCAGCACATCGTCGTACAACCCGAGTCGCCGGGCCAATCCGAGATGATGGGCTTTGTGACAGGCAGGGCACAAGGCAACGATGCCCACCAACTTTTGCACGCACCACAAGTCGTCCCACTCCCACCTTTCGTGCGCCTCCAGGGTGGGTCGGCCAAAATCGCCGCAGATTTCGCACCGGTAGCCCGCTGCTGAATAGGCGTGCCGCCTCAGTGCGTCCCACCGGTCTGTGGGAAGCTTGGCGCGCAGGTTTTCCTCCCACGTCGTCGCGGGAAGCATTTCAGGCCAAAGTGCCGGCCGACCGGGCTCCTTCCACTTCAGGGGGAGCCAAGTCCACAGGGGGTCGAGGTAGGCGTCGGCCTCGACATGGAAGCCGCGGCGTTCGTCGTAGCGGGCACCGAGCCCGAGCACCTCCTGCTCGTCCCAGCGGGGAACGCACAGAGGGATGTGGTCATCTGGTTGCATGCGAAGGCATAGCCACCTCGGTTAGCCTCACCTGAGCCCACCTTCATCTGTGAACTATTCCGCGGATGCGGTTTTATCAATTCGGCAGTCTCAGACTGTGCGCTGAATCATAAAGTTGGGGCTCGGGGCGTGGCGCGGGTTTGTACGAGTCGGTACAGTCACACCCATTGAAACGTCCTATCGAGTGGAGAAAACAAGTGAACATCAGCTTCCAGGTCGTACCGTCCATGGCTCCTACCGAGCCGACCACGGCCTACTTCACCGGGCTCGC
>JACCDQ011236879.1_pt1 | contig 10987 bp, 11 predicted proteins | sample 7446031 | NCBI WGS metagenome assembly JACCDQ01 (sample SAMN15323442, study PRJNA562643) | freshwater metagenome | isolation source: river surface water | place: USA:Blue River Watershed | collected 2017-08-17
GACATCAGCCTGAGCGTGGGCGCAGCCGAGTGAGCGCAGTAAAGCCCAACAACGCCCACCCGTTAAACTGAAGCCCATGAAGCTGTACAACTTTTTTAGAAGCGGCACCTCGCACCGGCTGCGCATTGCGCTCAACCTCAAGGGCTTGCAAACCGAGTACGTGCCGGTGGACCTGCGCACCGACGCCCATCGCAGCGACGGGTTCAAGGCCTTGAATCCGCAGCAATTGGTGCCTGCCTTGGCATTTGAGGGCAAGGTGTTGATCCAGTCGCCTGCCATCATCGAATGGCTGGAGGAAAAACACCCCAACCCGCCATTGCTGCCCAGCGACCTCAACGACCGTGCGCATGTGCGGGCGCTGGCCGCTATCGTGGGGTGCGACGTCCACCCGATCAACAACAAGCGGATTTTGGACCACCTGCGCCAGCAGTTTGGGGCCGATCAGGCCACTATCGATGCGTGGGCGGGCAAGTGGATCAGTGCCGGCTTTGATGCATACGAAGCCTTGTTGGCTGCGGACAAGCGCCGTGGCCGCTTCAGTTTTGGTGATGCCCCGACCTTGGCCGATGTGTATTTGGTGCCACAAGTTGAAAGCGCCCGCCGCTTCAAGGTGGATCTGGGGCGCTGGCCGCTGATCATGGGAGTGGACGCCGTATGTGCCGAGCACGAGGCTTTCAAGCAGGCTGCGCCATCGCTGCAGCCTGATGCGGCTTGATTTCGCAGATTTTATATGAACGACCCTCGAATTTTTGATCTTTCTTTGCTGTTTGACAAAATTCGAGGGCGAATGATATGGGTTTTGTTAAGCAACCTTCTCATGTTGGTTGCTTTTGTTTTTTACGAACTGCAATTGTTTAAAATTCAAGGTGTTTTTCTCCTTGCTTTTTTGTTAACTTCGATTGCATCCCTGTTTTTGTGGGTTTCTCTGTTTTCCTTCATTTCATCTCAGCGCGCACGTTCTGTCAGCTTACTTGAGTCTTTGGGTGCCAACCCTGGCATTGGGGTACGCATGCTGCCCGAAGATAGATCGCAGGAGTTTCGCGACTCCGATTCAAGCGACATTGTTGGTATCGAATACGTTGCGGCAAGCTTGGAAATCATTGAAGATTTGCTCCGATCATGCGACGAGGCTCTTGAAAACATGGCTTTGGCCAATAGCCTCGCGAAAGCTGGGAGCGAAAGTGTCGAGATTGGTCGGGTGAGAATGAGTGCAGCAATTACTGAGATTGAGCGGCTGGGCACCGCGCTGGGGCGGGCCAGGGCAGACATGGATATCTTAGGTGGCCAATCACTTCGGATCACTGCGGTGGTGGATACGATTGCGCAAATCTCAGCTCAAACCAATTTGCTAGCGATCAATGCGGCGATTGAAGCCGCAAGAGCAGGACCGGCTGGTAAAGGCTTTGCAGTTGTGGCGGCTGAAGTAAGAAATCTGGCAAGTAAAACCCGGACTGCCTCATCTGAAATCGGGGAAATTGCCAAGGGTCTTCAGAAAATCTCAAGCGAAGCTGTGGACGCATTGCATGCCACCGGTGCAAACGTGAAACTCGGCATGGACATCTCCCAGCAAGCTCGAGACTCCATGCTTGAAATTCAAGCCGGCGCCAAACGGCGCGTGCAGATCGTCACAGCTGTCACGTTGGGTCTTGAGCGCCAGCGCCAGTTGGCAGCCAGTGTGCGTGAGCAATTGGCTGTGCTTGACAGGCACTAAGCATCTGGTTGCCGCGTTGGCGTAAAATCGTCCGCGGAGGTCCGATGAAGACAGTTGATGCTCAACCTGACAATGCGATGCCCACCGACCCGGAGCGCAGAACCTACTCTGCGCCAGCGCTTGAAAAGGGTCTGGACATTCTTGAAATGCTATGTCGTAGCGAGCAGCCTTTGTCGCAGAAAGAGATCGCTTTAAAGTTGGGCAGGAGTGTGGGCGAGATTTACAGGATGATGTCCTGTCTGGTGGATAGAAATTACGTCACGCAGGTGGACGACAACAACTACACCGTCACCACAAAGCTGTTTGAGTTATCTCACATCAATCCTCCGACTCACAGACTTTTGTTCGAAGCGGTGCCTATCATGCAGCGCTTGGCCAAAGAACTTGACCAATCTTGTCACTTGACCGTTTACTCGCAGGGAAAACAGGTTGTTTTAGCCAAGGTTGATACGCCAAGCGGCATGGGTTTTAGCGTGCGTGCAGGCTCAGAGCTTGACGTAATTATTTCTGCCTCCGGTCGGGTTTTGTTGGCGTTTCAAGATGATGAAACCAAAAATCTTTGGATCGAAGAGGCGTTGGCGCGTCGGCCAGACCAGTTGGACCCACAACTTCACGCAATACTGGAAACAATAAGGACCACTGGGTTTGAGTCCATTCCGAGTGTTCAGGTCAGGGGTCTCTATGCCGTGAGTTTCCCTATCTTGGATACCCAAGGAATGGCCATGGCGGCATTGACAGTGCCTTATTCTGAACGAATCGACCAGACCCTGAGAAAGTCTATTCCAGATGTCACTCAGGCTTTAGGGGAGGCAGCTCGTGCATTGTCTCGCCGCGTCGGTGGCTTGTCGATGGGTATGCTGGCACCCAAAGGGCGCGCCCAAAAGGCATAATGGTTTATGGCAGTGATGGGCGTTTTCCGGTTGCTGATTGAATTGGCTTTTTTGCGTCAACGCTGAGAGCATATTGCTGCGCCTTCTTCAATCAAGTTGTCAATGGCTTGATTCGAGTATCCCGCATCTTGCAATATGTTTCGTGTTTCCCAACCTTTCGGTTGCGAAGGTTCACGCATGTCCGGGAACGCATCATTGAACCGCACAGTGGAACGGATAGCTGCAACCTTGCCCTCTACCGGGTGTTGTTCTGTCTTGATCAGTCCAACGGATTGCAGATGTTCGTCATTGGGCAAAGATTCCAGGGTGTGGCAGGGCTGGACCGCAATGTCTGCTGCACGCATCAACGCAACCCACTCTTGGGTGGTCTTGCTTGTGAGTGGTGCCCCTCGAATTTCAAACCATTCTTGGACGTTCTTGGCGCGTGCTGCAACTGAGTTGAATCGGGGGTCTTCTGAAAGGTCGCCTCGTCCCACAACCTGCAGGAATGCTTTGACTTGGCTGTCCGTGTTCACGGTGAAGGAAATCCATCCATCCGCGGTCTGCACCGGTCGGTTGTGCGGACTCAGCAGGCGCTGGTCACCCGCGGGACCAGTGGGGGGGTAAAAACTGTGTTGGGCCAGATGTTCTTGCAACACGAAGGATGCCATGGTCTCAAACATTGGTACCTCAATGCGGGAACCTTTGCCGGTCGCCTGGCGTTGCACCAAGGCAGCCAAAATCGCGCCCGCTGCGATCTCGCCAGCCACATGGTCACAAATCACCATCGGTACATACCTCGGTGTGCCGTCACGTCGCAGAGTGAGCCCCGCCATGCCTGTGGCTCCCTGGATCACACTGTCATAGGTCGGCTGTCCCGCATAGGGGCCGTCGGTCCCATACCCGGTGATTAAGCAGTAGATTTTTTCAGGGTATTCGCTCAGGATAGATTCTGAGTCCAGTCCCAGTTTCTTCAGCGCTTGTGGACGCATGTTCGCCACGATGATGTCGGAAGAACTCACCAGCTGGTCCATCACCAGTCGCGCACCCGGTTTCTTCAGGTCCAGGCAAATGTTGCGCTTGCCTCTGTTGAGATGAAGGTAGGTCCCCGAGTGCTGGCCCGTCGGAGACGCGCCACCCAAGCCGCGCATCAAATCGCCTTCTGGATTTTCTACTTTGATGATTTCTGCGCCATATTGCCCAAGGCGCCAAGTACATACGGGGCCGACGACGACGCTGGTCAAATCCAGTACCTTGACGCCTTTCATGGGTTCAAAATGCATGGCCTTCTACCTCCATATCAACTGCCAGTGCGGAGCGGTGATCAAGCGCTTGGACTTGCCACCGGGTATCGTTTCTTATTGCAACCAGCGTAATGGGGCGGCCGCAATACAGCGGCGCGACGTGTTTGACCTTCAGGCTCGACGGCAACACCCCCACTTCGCGACGAAGGTATTCAGTCATCAGCAACGTGGCCAGGCCACCGTTCACCACCAAGTCAGGGAACCCTTCAACGTTGCGCGCATGTGCGCGATCGATGTGTATACGGTGTGAGTTAAAGCCAAGGGCCGAATACTGAAAAAGCATCGTCTCGTCCGGTACCACCGTGGTTTGGGCAAAACCGGTGTCCGTGACTTGTATGGCAGGTGGCTCACTGTGAGAGCCTTTGCGTGCCGGCAGAAGTATGTAGGTCTGCTCCTCAATAAGAGACGGTGTGTCGTCCCCTTCGATTTGCAGGTTGTGTTGAATCGTCGCAATCGCCATTGGGCCCGAGTCGTTGGTCTTTCTGTTGATGCTTTTCATGGCGCTTGTACGGTGCACCGCAGCCCCCACGGGTATGTCCTTGAGGTAGTTGACCTTTCTTCCTCCTAGCAGAAGTCTAGGCAATCCGAGGTCCGGCATGGTGACGCCGAGTCCGGGAAAGCCGTCTGCCCGCAGCATGGATTTTCGCGTGTCAGCGCCCATCAAGATGAATTGCCAGCCCCTGGGCAGCGCCTCGCCGTCGAGGAATTCATCAGGGTTCAAGTCGAGCATGGCCGCCACTCGCCTCACCGATGAGAGGCCGCATATTTCTGATCTGTGACTCCATTCAAGCCCGCTGACGGACGTGCCTTCTGGAGTGGAACTGTCGTTCATATATAAAAAATTAAATTCGTGAGTAAATTTCAGGCCTATTTTCACACGGTTTTTTTTGCCAGCATCTAGGGTAAACACCTATCAACATTCATGGGTGAAATGTTTACTTCACCCATGAATGTTGATATCGTTCCGACTGGGTGAGGCAGGCCTCCTCACCTGCGTGCAGTGCCGCATCACATCGAACACCGCGCGGCAGGTATGAACCAGTCAATGAAAGCGAGAGCAATATGCAATTCAAGTTTCACCACATGAACCTCTGTACAGACAACCTGCCCCGTCTGACCAAGTTCTACAAGACCCTGTTTGAACTGGGCACTATCAGCGACGAAGCTCATACCGTGATCAGCCGTGAGCGCGACGACCGTGCATACACCGGCAAAGTCGACTTTTTGACTGACGGTGACATTGAGTTCCATTGGGCCGAGCGTGACCTCGACACCGGCTACAAGATGAAGAAATTCATCAACCCGATGGGACACGGACACTTCTGTTTCCGCACCGACGACATCCAAGGCTTTATGCGTCGCTGCGACGAACTGGGTATTCGATATTCCGACTACGGTTGCTGGGCCATTCCGGGCTGGCACCAGGTGTTCCTGCATGACCCCGATGGCCATGTCATCGAGGTTCACCAACCCAACGTGTTCTGAAACTTCTTATTCCAGCCCACCAGGAGACATCCATGACATCACCTTTAAGCATCACTTTGGTCAGCGACGTAGCCGTGTCAGGCCGTCGCGGCGCTCTCAAGCAAATTGCCGGTCTGGCTGCAACGGCTGTGGTTCCCGTGGCCGCCTTTGCCCAAGCAGGTAGCATGCACAAAATGAAGATTGCGATCTCTATTCCGGAGTCGCACCCGACCGTGCAGGCGCTCAAGGCAGCATGCGCAGAGATTGCTAAAGAATCAAGTGGCCGCCTGACGATTGATGTCTATCCGAACGGGCAACTGGGCAGCGACACCGACACCGTGTCTCAGGTGCGCTCGGGCGCCATCGATTTCGTTTGCACGGCCGGCACCATCTGGGGCAACCTTTCGCCGGTAACCTCCATCAACACGGTGGCGTTTGCGTTCCCCGACTACGCCACGGTGTGGAAGGCCATGGACGGCGAGTTGGGTGCCCACATGCGTGCAGCCTTTGACAAGGTGAACCTGGTCGCGGTGGGCAAGGTGTTTGACCACGGCTTCCGCCAAGTCACTCACTCGTCCAAGCCGGTGACCTCGCCCAGCGACTTGGCCGGCATGAAGATTCGCGTCCCTGCCAGCCCGATCCTGACGGACATGTTCCGTGACCTCGGCGCTGCACCCGCCACGGTGCCGATCGGTGAGCTGTACACCGCCTTGCAAACGAAGGTGGTGGATGGTCAGGAAAACGCGTTGCCCACCATCGACGCCACGAAGCTGTATGAGGTGCAGAAGTACTGCTCGTACACGTCGCACGTGTGGGACTGCTTCACGCTGGTGGGCAACAAGCGTTCGTGGGGCGCTCTGCCTGAGGATCTGCGCGCCCTGGCCTCGCGCATCTTGGACGCCCATGCGATCAAGCAGCGCGCGGCGCACGAGGTGCTGAACAACAGCCTGGAAGCCAAGCTCAAGGGTGCGGGCATGCAGTTCAACAAAGTGGACGGGAAGCCGTTCCGCGAGCTGCTGCAGAAGTCTGGCTATTACGCCGAATGGAAAAAGAAGTTTGGCGCCGAGGCTTGGGCGCTGCTTGAAAAATACACAGGCAAGCTGGCCTGACAGTGGAGCGCGGTCTATCGCGCTCATTTCTCTCTGAAAACTGGGGCGCACGTCAAGGCAAACAAAGCCATGGCGTTGCGTGCCAGTGGATCGGTGGCACCCACTTACGTTGACGGAATTTCTATGTCGAGTCCTAGTCCCAGCTTCGAGGCCGTTGTCGTCGAGGAGTTGACGCCGGAAGAGTCGAAGCTTTTCCAGCTTCTTAAACGCTGGATGGTACCGATTGAGGTGTTGTGTGCCGCCTTGATGGCTTGCATCGTATTTTTACTGTTCGGTGGCGTGGTCGCGCGCTACGTGTTTTCGCAGCCCGTGGGCTGGATCGACGAAGCGGTTTCATTTGCATTTATTTGGGTTGCGATGCTGGGCTCTGTTCTGGCCATGCACCGCAACGAACACCTTCGCCTGACCATGTTTGTGGATTTGCTGCGCCCGCAAATTCGATCATATGTTCACGCCTTTGCTCTGGTGGCGGTTGCTGTGTTCCTGGCAGGCTTGATTTGGCCTGCCATTGAACACGTTGAAAGCGAATGGATCATGCGGACGCCGGCGCTGGATATTCCCAGCGGCATCCGAGTCACCGCTATTGCGGTTGGCTTGGTGTTGATGTTGGCAGTGGTGCTCGTCTACGCAGCAAAAACGGTGCCGCTTCACGCACTGGTCACGTCAGCGCTGGTGGTGGGCGCATTTGTCGGCCTGTGTTGGTCGTTCAGCCCTCAAATCGCTAACCTAGGGCTATTAAATATTTTGATTTTCTTGTGTGGTTTGGTCGCACTGTGCTTGGTCGCCGGGGTGCCCATCGCGTTCTGCTTTGGCTGCGGTGTGATGGCCTTCCTTGCATTTTCCAGTTCGGTGCCGTTGGTGGTGATTGTCGGGCGCATGGATGAAGGCATGGCCAACCTCGTTTTGGTTTCCGTCCCGATATTCGTGCTGCTGGGTTGTGTGTTGGATGCCACCGGCATGGGCAAGGCCATTGTTGACCTTCTCGCGTCGCTCATTGGCCACGTGAAGGCAGGCATGTCTTACGTCTTGCTGGGCTCTTTGTTCATCGTGTCTGGAATTTCAGGTTCAAAGGTGTCTGACATGGCCACCGTGGCGCCGGCGCTGTTTCCAGAAATGCGTCGACGCGGGAACAAGCAGCCAGAGATGGTCGCGTTGCTGGCCACTGGCGCAGCCATGGCCGATACCGTGCCGCCGAGCATTGTCTTGATTGTGCTTGGTTCGGTGGCGGGTGTGTCTATCGCGGGCTTGTTCGAGAGCGGCATTGTGGTGGCCATGGTTTTGCTGTTGGCGCTGCTGGTTTTGGCTCGCTGGAAGGCTCGCCATGAATCCACTGGCCACATTCAGCGCCCCTCATTCAAAGTCATCGGTCGGCTTGCCTTGATTGCAGCCCCCGCCTTGGTGTTGCCTTTCCTGATTCGAAGCGCAGTCGGTGGGGGCGTTGCCACCGCGACCGAGGTGTCGACCATCGCGGTGCTTTACGCGATGCTGATTGGTCAAGTTTTGTACGGTGGAATCGGCCTGAAGCGGCTCTATTCGATGCTGGTTGAAACAGCCGCATTGAGCGGAGCGATCTTGATCATTTTGGGAACCGCGTCCTCAATGGCATGGGCCATTACACAGAGTGGCATCGTGCAAGAGCTGTCGCACTTCCTCACGACCTTGCCCGGTGGCTGGGTGGCCTTCATGGGCGTAACCATCCTGGTGTTCCTGATCCTGGGCTGCCTGCTCGAAGGCCTGCCTGCCGTATTGCTTCTGGCCCCCATCATGTTCCCGATCGCAAAGAAGCTGGGCATCAACGAGATTCATTATTCGATGGTGATCGTGTGTGCCATGAACATCGGACTCATGATGCCACCGATCGGAGTCGGCTTCTACGTCGCTTGCCGCATTGGGGACGCCAAGCCAGACGACGTCATGACGGCCATTTGGCCTTACATCGCCGCTTTGATTGTGGGTGTTGTGGTGATCGCGCTATTCCCCACCCTCTCCACATTCATGTTGTGAAGATTTTCCAAAGGCGAAGGGGCAAGGCATGAGGGTTTTTGTAACAGGCGCTGCCGGATACATCGGCGGCACTGTGGCCATGAGACTGCTTGACTCAGGTCACAAGGTGACTGGCTTGGTTCGCAGCGAGGCGGTTGCAAAACAACTGGCTCAAAGCGGCATCGATCCGGTCATGGGCGACTTGGATGACAGCGCATTGCTGATTCAGCAGGCGCAGCAAGCGGATGCGGTCATTAACACCGCCAACGCCGATCACCTGGGTTCTGTGCAGGCGCTTTTGGAAGGGCTCAAGGGTTCGGGCAAGGCGTTCTTGCACACCAGTGGGTCCAGTGTGGTGGGCGATGACGCGCGTGGCGCCATGTGTTCCTCCCTGATATTTGATGAGCAGACCCCGCTCATCGTTAATCCATTTAAGGAAGCGCGACGCGATATTGATTGCTTGGTGATGGCGGGTGCCCGTGACGGGATCCGGTCGTCGGTGATTTGCCCCAGCCTGATTTATGGTGTGGGCAAAGGCATCAACCGCAAGAGCGTGCAGATTCCATTCCTGGCGTCGAATGCCATGCGGCAGGGGGCCGTCGAGATTGTGGGTGAAGGTTTGAACGTTTGGTCAAACATCCACATTGACGATGTCGCTTCTTTGTACCAACTGGCGCTCGAAAATGGTAACGCTGGCGCGTTCTATTTTGCAGAAAACGGCGAGGCGTCCTATGCCGAATTGGCCAAGGCACTCGCTTTGCGCCTGGGTATGCCCAAGGTGGTGAATCTGGACCCTGAAGTGGCGGCCGGACGGTGGGGCGTTGCCCGTGCGTATTTCTCGTTCGGCAGCAACAGCCGAGTTCGGGCGCGGCGTGCTCGTGAAGAGTTGAGTTGGGTGCCAGCGCACGGGTCGGTGCTTGACTGGGTACTTAAAGAGATGCCAGTTGATTTTTAACCAGAGTTTGAAGCTATGTTACTTGCAGACAAAGTGTGTGTGATCACAGGGGCCGCCTCACTGAGAAGCATTGGATTCGCTGCTGCCGATTTGTTCGCCGAGCATGGAGCCAAGGTTGTCGTCGTTGATTTGTTGATGGACGATCAGGTGCTCAAGGACATCCGTGCAGCGATCGAGGGCCGTTTGCAGCGACCGGTGACATTGAGTGGCCTGCGCTGCGACATCAGTCGAGCAGAGGAATGCGAGGAGATGATTCAAGCTGTGCTAGAGCTCCACGGCGCCATAGACTGCTTGGTGAACTCGGCCGGTATCGTCAGAACGCGGCCGATGTTGGAGATTGAATCCAAAGAGTTGGATCTGATGTTGGATATCAACTTGAAGGGCTCCTTCAATTTGTGCCAAAGTGTTTTGAAGGTGTTTACCCAACAGCGCAGCGGCAATATCGTCAATATTTCCTCATTGGCGGCGCAGCGTGGTGGCGGCTTGGTCGGTGGGGCCCACTATGCGGCTTCTAAAGGCGGTGTGCTCAGCTTGACTCGCAGCATCGCTAGAGAGTTTGGTCATTTGGGCATACGTGCCAATGCCATTTGCCCGGCGATGATAGACACGCCGATGCTTGACGGATTGTCCAAGGAGCGACTGCAGGACATCGTGGATGCCATCCCACTCAAGCGAACTGGCTCTACACGCGAACTGGCTGGTGCTTGCCTGTTCTTGGCATCAGAATTGTCGGGGTTTGTCACTGGTGCCACCATTGATGTCAATGGCGGCACCCATATCCACTGATTTTTCGGGGTAAGTTTTTTTAACCTTCGAGGGGGTTTGTATGATTTTGGAAGTTGCTGATATTCGTGTCAAAGATGGCTTGCAAGCTGATTTTGAAAAAGCAGTGCAACTGGCACTTGATACGGTCTTTTCTAGGGCCAAGGGTTTCGAGGGCTACACGTTTCGAAAAAGCATTGAATCAGCCGATCGTTACCTGCTTCTTCTGAGCTGGACAACCCTGGAGGATCACACAGTGGGCTTCAGGGGATCCGAGCTTTTCACTGAATGGCGTGCATTGGTTGGTAACTTCTTCGCTTCCCCGCCTTTTGTCGAGCACTTCACTTTGTTGAGCTCGGCTGATTTTACAAAGTCATGATGATGTGGCTCCATGCGTGGGCCTGAAAGTCATTTCTTCTGCATGTCTTCAAGATGTGTTTAAAACCTTTGCATCAAGTTTGGTTGCCGCAACTTGATGCAAATTTTTTTCGCGGCACCAATGACTGGAATGCAATGAAATCATTTAAGAAAACAGCTTTGGCCGGCTTGCTGTACTTTGGTATGGCAGGTTATTCCTCAGCGCAAACCGCTGAGGTCATTCACTGGTGGACCTCAGGTGGCGAAGCGGCCGCCATCAAGGAATTCGCTGACATGTACACCAAGAGCGGTGGCACTTGGGTGGATACCCCGATTGCTGGTGGCGGCGGCGCTCAAGCCCGCACCGTGACTGCCAACCGCACCATGGGTGGCGATGCGCCCACCGCTGCGCAATACAACTACGGCAAGCAGTACGAAGAAATCATCAAAGAAGGCCTGCTCAACGACCTGAC
>JACCDQ011538085.1_pt1 | contig 10987 bp, 4 predicted proteins | sample 7446031 | NCBI WGS metagenome assembly JACCDQ01 (sample SAMN15323442, study PRJNA562643) | freshwater metagenome | isolation source: river surface water | place: USA:Blue River Watershed | collected 2017-08-17
TGCGAGTTGCCACGAAAGCCTTTTTCAACAGGCCCGTTCTGATCAATACGATAAGTAGTAGTACGGTTTAACGATCCACCAATATTGTACACTGGAATAATAGCCAGCACAACATTGGCAGGTAAGCTGCGCTTATTACTGATAATATCTTTCACCAGCGAAATGCTTGCATCAATACCATCGGGTTCACCGGGATGGATACCATTGTTAATTAGGATAACAACTTTATTCTTCAGTTGCCATTGCACAGGTTCAAATGTTTTATCGCTGCTTACCAATACAAGATGTAGTGGTTCGTTTGCATCCGTAGCACCCATTGTACGCATCAGTACTGCAGGCGAAAGTTTATCGAGTTGTTTCCATGCATTAATCGCTTCATAGTATGTTACACTTTCTGTTCCTTTCGAAGTTTCGTAACGGGTAACGGGTAATTGTGCAAAGCTGTTGAACACAAAAAGGGTAAATGAAAAAAGCAGTAATTGTTTCATGGCTACAAAATACCAATAAAAGCAAAAGAGTCCTGCCAAAGCAAGACTCTTTTATATAATCGGTTACGTTTGGTTTATTGTACGATAAACGTTTTTGTAGTAGTGCTGTTTCGATTATTAATTTTCAGCACATACATTCCGGCCTGCAATCCATCAACCTTAATGGTTACAATGGTTTGTCCGGCTGCCAATATCTGATTACTGATTACACGTCCGGTTAAATCGGTAATCTGCAATGTGCTTGTTGAGGTAAAGGCACGTTCGAGTTGTATGGTCGTTGTGCTTTGTGCAACCGGGTTTGGATATAAACGAATGGCGTTGTTGTTATTGTTGATGCGATCTGTAACAGGCGTAGTAGCTAACAGACCTGTACAGCTCCATACGGCAGATACCCACTCAGGATGATCGATGAACGGATTACGGTTACCTTGAATAACAAAAACAGAATCGTTGCGGTCAATTTCTTTTTGACTAACGGGGTCCTGTACATGCCATTTGTATAACAGCTGTAAATGCCAATCATCAAACACCTGATAAGATGTACCGTTGAGTACTGCATCTGCTGTACCATTTGTTTTCCAGTTGGCAATAGCAGTTTCGTAACGGGTAGCCATGTACAGCTGAGCTCTTGCGAAATCACCTTTGTATTCATTAATCGGTTCAAACACAATTCCGGTGTAACCAAAATTATTACCTGTGCCTAATTTGCTGCCGTTTTGTGTAGTGGTTGTAGCGCTTGTTACTTCGCCAAATGGATAGTTGCCTCTGATGTTGTTCACATAGCCATCGGTAGGGAAGAGGTGATTGATATCGCTGTACATAGGATATCCATCGGCAAACCAGCTCGAAGGGAAACTATGTTCACGGTTAAAGCAATCGCCTTCTTTACTATAGTTACCGCACTGGTTGGTTACAAATGTAAACGTGTAAGGTTCAGCGCCTGTTGGGTTATCGCTGTACATATCCCATACAATATCTGCAGTGTTTGCATCATTTCTGCGTTTGTCGGTTCTGGCATGTGCCTCCCATACACCTGGTGTGTACGTTAATTGTGTTGTACCTGCAGAAATAATTCCGGCTAACGCTGTTTTTAATGGTGAGCAGGTTAAGCCATTGGCTGCGTTGGAATAAGTTGGTGGCCGATTAACTGCATTATCGTTTGTAGATTTTGAACTGCTTAAAGCCGTAGCAAAATAAACCGGTTCGCCTGTACAATCGCCATTGGCAGCAAATACAAAGAAGTAATACGTTGTATTGCGTATTAAACCTGTTGCTGTAAACGATGTAGCAGAATTGTACGATACAACAGTACCTCCACCTAACGAAGCACCTGTTGCATAGGTGGTGCCATTAACCGGAGCTGCACTTAATGTATTGCTACTGCTACGCACAACCAGATAACGGTTAGCTGATGCTGAAGCAGTGAATGTACCGCTTACACTTGTATTGGTTGCAGTATAAACCAATGCAGTTGGTGCAGCGGTTGGTGCTGTACAGGTTGGCAATGATGTTGTAGCTGCTGATGCAGTAAGAGGAGAGGTAGTAAAATAATTTGGTCCGCCTGAACAGCTGCTGTTGTTATAGGAGTATACAAAATAATAGTAAGTAGTAGCTGCTGTAAGACCGGTAGCATTAAAAGTTGTAGCTGTTCCGCTGGCAATAACAGTACCTCCGCCAAGTGATTGGCCGGCTGTGTAAGCTGTACCATCAACCGGTTGTGCCGATAAGGAGGAAGCAGTGCTTTGAACAACCAGGTAACCATTTGCTGCCGGCGATGCCGCTGTAAAACTTCCGCCCATGCTGGTAATAGCAGGTGTAAGGTTTAAGGCTGTTGCCTGTGCAGTTGGTTCGGTACAGGCCGGATCTGTTGTAGCTGCAGTCCATGTAACATCATCAATAATAATGCGCAGACCAGAGGTTACTTGTTTTATTTCAAGATTAAAATTTCCTGTTACGTTTATGTTATTAAAGGTTGCTGTTGCTGTAGTAGTGGTAGGGTTTGCAGATCCTATTAGATTACCGTTGATGCGTACTTCCAGCACACTGCCGGTACCGGCAAATACCTGCAAATGTTTAAATGATAAAGTTCCAATGCCATTCGGGATATTATTGCAGACTACAAAACCGTTGCGGATACAAATTGCTTTGTTGCCGCTCGTAATCACCTGATCGGTACGGGCATCGGTAGCTTGCCATGCCAAGCCGTTGTCACCGGTCCAGTCTCTGGTGGCATACGAACTTGCCGCTGCAGGAATGTTTGTAAAAGTTTCAGTGCCTTGAGCAAAGGCCCCCGCAATAAAAACAAGACAATAAATAAGCGTTACGTAAATTTTTCTCATATCTCGTACAATTAGTAAAAGGGTAAATATAAAAAAACCCGTCTGAAACAGACGGGTTGAATATGATCTTTCGATTAAATGTGTACAATTATGCTAAAGCGTTCACTTTCTTCGTAAGCTTGCTCTTTAAGTTAGCAGCTTTGTTCTTGTGAATCACACCACGCTTAGCCAGTTTGTCAATCATCGAAGCAACAGAAGGTAATTTTTCACCAGCTTCTTTGCCGGTTGCAATTGCCTGAAGATCACGAATAGCGTTACGGGTAGTTTTACCGTAGTAACGGTTATGATCTCTGCGCTTTGAACTTTGACGAACGTCTTTTTTGGTAGCCTTATGATTTGCCATATCTTATTTTTTCGGACGGCAAAGGTAGGGGAAAAATTCAAAAATCATCGGATGTGCAGGAGTTTTTTTGCCGTAACGGAAATTTTGTGTGGATGCCACGCCAAATGCACGAACAATAACCCCGTTTCAAGCGGCAACTTACGCAATCGTTCCCATTTTATAATTGATATACTGCAGGAAAACCAATGAACTGCTTAAGCGGGCTTTTGTGAACATTTGTTTGTGCTAAATGCTTGTGAATTAAAGCAAAAAATGACAAAATCAGGCATATTCTGTGAGCAATCAACATGAAAACCACCGATATTTGTGCTCCTTTTTAAAAGAACGTCACCGACCATTTACTTGCAAATGAAAGATTTTCAATATATCACCGCTTCTCATCCGCAATACATCGAAAGTTTATACCAGGATTTTGTCAAAGATCCGAACAGTGTGGATCCCGAAATGAAGAAATTTTTCGAAGGGTTCGATTTTGCTGTAAACAGCAACGCTTCGGCCCCGGCCGTTGCGGCTAACAGCGCTACTACAGCTGCTTCAACAGGTATCGACTGGATGCGTGAGATCATGGCTTACCGTATGATCCTCGGCTATCGTAACAAAGGTCATCTGCTTGCAAAAACCAATCCCATCCGTAAACGGAAAGATCGTGGGGCTAATATTGAATTGAGTTTTTACGGTTTCAGCGAAGCCGATCTGGATAAAACATTTCATGCCGGCCAGTTAATTGGTTTGGGCACAACTACACTTCGTAACATTCATAACCATCTCGAAAAATGTTATGCATCGCATGTGGGTGTGGAGTTCAAATACATCAGCGATCAAAAGAAAGTTGATTTCTTAACCAATGCATTCGAAAAGGAATTTCATCAGCCATTGGCTATTAATAAACGTCGCCGTGTGTTGGAAAAACTCAACCAGGGTGTTATGTTCGAAAAATTCCTTCACACCAAATACATTGGTCAGAAGCGTTTTTCGTTGGAAGGTGGCGAAACAACTATTGCTGCATTAGATGCTATTATTAATACCGCAGCCAATAATGATGTGCAGGAGGTAATTATTGGTATGGCACATCGTGGCCGTTTAAATGTACTCGCCAACATCATGGGTAAAACCTATGAGCAAATCTTTAGTGAGTTTGAAGGTACAGCCAAGCTTGATCAAACAATGGGCAGTGGTGATGTGAAGTACCACATGGGTTATGGCAGTGAGGTAGAAACGCTGGATGGTAAAACAGTGCATCTTAAATTAATGCCCAACCCTTCGCACCTCGAAGCTGTAGATCCGGTTGTGGTAGGTTTCAGCCGTGCCAAAGCCGATATTTTGTACCATAGTAATTATGATAAAATTCTGCCCATCTTAATTCATGGTGACGCTTCTGTTGCCGGACAAGGTGTGGTGTACGAAGTGTTGCAGATGAGTTACCTCAAAGGTTATTATACCGGTGGTACCATGCACTTTGTAATTAACAACCAGATTGGTTTTACAACTGATTTTAATGATGCAAGAAGTGCAGATTATTGCACCTCGTTAGCAGCCATGGTACAGGCACCTGTATTTCATGTAAATGGAGATGATGCAGAAGCAGTAGTAAAGTGTGTGGAAATTGCCACCCGTTACCGTCAGGAGTTTAACAGCGATGTATTTATTGATATGGTTTGTTATCGGAAGCACGGGCATAACGAAGGCGATGATCCGAAGTTTACACAGCCACATTTGTATGCATTGATCGATAAGCATCCGAACCCACGTGAAGTGTATACCAATTACCTCTTGCAAAACGGTGAAGAAGATGCAAAAGCGCTGGCACAGGAAATGGAAAAGAAATTCTGGAGCGATTTGCAGGAGCGTTTGGATGAAGTAAAACAGAATCCGCTACCGTATCATTATCAGGCACCTGAACTTGCCTGGAAAAGTTTACGCCGAGCAACAGGCGAAGATTTTTTACAGTCGCCTGTAACCGCAATTAACGAAGCAGACTTTGATAAGATTTTTTCTTCTATAATGAAGTGGCCCGAAGATTTTAAGCCATTGAAGAAAGTAGAAAAAATTATTCAGGATAAAATTAAACTGTACAACGACGAAAATAAAATTGACTGGGCAACAGGTGAGTTGTTAGCATATGGCAGTTTAATGTTGGAAGGAAATGATGTGCGTATGAGTGGACAGGATGTTCGTCGTGGCACCTTCTCTCACCGCCATGCAGTTTTGCGTGATGAGAATACGGATAAGGCTTACAACCGCCTTGCACATATTGATGGCGCAGCAGGTCATTTTCGTATTTATAATTCTTTGCTGAGTGAGTATGGTGTGCTTGGTTTTGAATATGGTTATGCCATGGCCAACCCCAATGCGTTGGTTTTATGGGAAGCTCAGTTTGGCGATTTCAGCAATGGTGCACAAACCATGATCGATCAGTTTCTTGCAGCAGGCGAACAGAAATGGAACCGTATGAACGGTGTTACCATGTTGCTTCCACACGGGTACGAAGGACAAGGTCCTGAGCATAGCAGTGCAAGAATGGAACGTTACCTGCAGTTATGTGCTGAGTTGAATATGATTGTAACCAACATCACTACTTCAGCAAACTTCTTCCATGTACTGCGTCGTCAGCTGGCATGGCCATTCCGTAAACCATTGATCAACTTTGCACCAAAAGCAAATCTTCGTCACCCCGGAACTTATTCATTAAAAGAAGAATTTTTAACCTGTGGATTTAAAGAAGTGATTGATGATCCAACAAGTCCTGATGCAGCGCAGGTGAAGAAAGTATTTTTCTGCAGTGGTAAAATGTATTTCGATCTGGCAGAACGTAAAGCAAAAGACAATCGTACAGATGTAGCTATTGTTCGTCTGGAACAGATCTATCCTTTACCGGTTGAACAGTTGAAAGCATTGTACAATAAGTACAGCAAAGCAACCTGGTTCTGGGTACAGGAAGAGCCGCTTAACATGGGAGCCGCATCGTTCCTGCAAATGAATCTGAAAGACATTAATTACGGTGTCATCAGTCGCCAGGCATCGGCATCAACTGCTACCGGTTACAATAAAGTACACCAGCAGGAGCAAGCAGAGATTATTGATACGGCGTTTAGTATTTAACAGACAACTTAAATAAAGAAGAAACCCTTGGCTGAATGGCTAAGGGTTTTTTCATATTGTGCACTCTTATAACGAATGCTGCACAGTTATAAGTAACTTATGTAGCGCTTTTGTTTTTTATTTATTTTCATACGTCGTTCATTGTAAGACTATTTTTCAAATTCAATTAACATGAAGAACACAGTAAAGTGTATCATCAGTCTGTTACTGATCGTATTTGCACAACAGGTAGCAGCACAGACCGTACCCGTTCAATCGCCCGATTCACGAACGGTATTACTTAAGGGGTTGGAGCTTTACCGGAAAGCAGAGTATAAAGAAGCCGCAAAAGTATTCGGCAGTATACACCGTAATGATACCAGTTACCTGTTATCGTTGTATGAAAAAGCATTAGCGCTGCAGCAGGATTCATCGTTCGAGGATGCATTGCAAACAATTGATCTTGCTTTAGCCGAGCAACATACAGGCAGTATTCACGATTACCTTATTCTTAAAGCCAATATCATTGATGATATGGGGAAGTCGGAAGAGGCGTTGCGTTTGTACGATTCTGTTTTGAAATTATTCCCGGCTTCGCAAACAGCCCGTTCGCAAAAAGTAACCACATTGGTTCGTTTAAAACGTTACGATGAGGCAGAAGCGCTTGCAAGAGAATGTGTGGTAATGAATTTTTTGAACCCGCTCTTCCATTACAAAATGGGCGTAGTTGCTTATCAGCAAGGCAAGATTGTTCCAACTTTAATGGCCATGCTTATGGCACAGGTGGTTAATCCATCGAACAATAATGTAAACAGAGTGGTAACATATCTCAGCAGTATCTGCAATGCAAAAGATGAAACACTTGAAGCTCAACAAAAACGTACCGGCGATTATCCTGACAATTTCAGCAGAGTGGAGCAGATCATCTTTTCCAAAGTGGCGATGGATAAAGGATACAAAGTAAAATTTAATGTAGATGATAATATCTTCAAACAGATAAATGTGATGTTGGAGAAGCTTGAGTTTGATGAAGTAAGCGACGATCCGTACATGCAGTTATATGTGCCGTACTTCAAGCAGGTATTTGCTGATAAGAAAGTGGAGGTAATGTTGAATCATGCATTCAGCGGTTTATCCATTGATGCCATTGCAACGTACATGAAGAAGAATAAATCGGAAGTAAGTGCATTTGGTAAAGAAGCGTTTAATTATGTTGAGTTGATCCGCAGTACAAGAACCATTAATTATAAGGCCAGGCAAACAGCACCACGCATTTATCATTTTGATGAGAATCGATTTTATGCTGAAGGAAAAATGGAAGGCGAAAACGGCGAGGGTTACTGGAAATTTTATTTTACGGATGGTTACCTGAAAGCAGAGGGTGAGTTAGTGGGTAACGAACGTAACGGCACGTGGAAGTTTTATAACGAAAACGGAAGTCTGGAAAGTGAAGAGGTATTTAAGAAAGGAGTTTCAGACGGTCCGGTGAAAGTATTTTATCCAAACGGTGTATTGAAGCGTACAATCAGTTATAAAGATGGAAAAGCTGAGGGCACAGTAAAGAATTACAGTTTGTATGGTGTGTTATTAAGCGAGGAGCAATACGTTAATAACGAACAGCATGGAAAGGAAACAAATTATTATAACGATGGAAGTTTAAAGTCGGAGTTTCATTACAAAAACGGAAAAGAAGATGGTCCGTATGTAATTTATTACGGCAACAAAACTATTAAAGAGCAAGGTGGTTACAGCGAAGGTGAACTTGACGGAGAAATTAAAGAGTTTTATACTGATGGAAAATTAAAGGCCATCTATCAGTACAGCAAAGGGAAAGGTTTCGGGTTGTGGAGCTTTTTCCACCGCAACGGAAAGCCCGACTATAAGATGATGATGACTGAAAATGGAGCGCAGGGCGAAGTATTGCATTATGATGATGCGGGGGCTCTTACATCAAAAGAAAATTATAAAGACGGTATCACAATCGGCATTACCGAATATTACCACAAGGGTAAGCCCTATGTTTATTACAAAAGCAACGCAAAAGGTAAAACAAGCGAAATACGCTATGTTGATTCGTTAGGGAACGAAAAACTGGTTAATAAACGCTCGGGTAAAATATGGCCTATTACTTATTACAGTCCTTACGGATATAAGGTAAGTGAGAAACAGTTTAATCAGGACGAAGAACTCACGAACGAAGCGGTATACTACAATGCGCAAGGTATTCCTGTTTTAAAAGAAATGTATAAGAATGGTGAGCTCGAAGGCAAAACACAGTCTTGGTATTACAACAAAGCGTTGAAGGATGAAACAGAATATGTGGCAGATCAAAAAACAGGTACATCCATCACTTATTTCCCCAATGGAAAGCTATCTGCAGTTTCGTTTTATAACGAAGGTGTATTGCAGGATTACTTGTACGATTATTCTGTAAAGGGAATTTTACAAAGCAAATACTTTTATGCAGAGGGCGAAAAAAACGGATATGGTATCACCAATTATACAAATGGAACACCGTTTTATGAAGAGAAGTATCTCAATGGTTGGATTACCGAAGTTACACAGTTTGATACCACGGGTAAACGCATGAAACCAATCCGTTTCGAAAACGGAAAGGGTGTATACAAATTGTTTTATCCCAGCGGTAAAATTTACTACGGGTTGCCGTTGCAAAATGGTGTATGGGAAGGTGTACAGAAAACATTTTTTCCTGATGGAAAGCTGATGAGTGAAATACATTATAAAAATGATGAAAAGCACGGACCGGTAAAATATTACTATGCTAACGGAAAGATCAGCCTTGAAGGTTCTTATCTTTTCGATGAAAAAAACGGCACATGGAAATCGTACAGTGAAGAAGGTCAGTTGGATTATGAAGAGTATTATATTGATGGTTTGCAACAAGGGAAAGCAAAATATTTTGATGCAGGTAAACTTGAGCGTGAGTTGGAGTTTAAGGATGGTGAGCGCAATGGTATTGCAAAGTATTATGGAAAAAGTGGTGAGCTGGCGTTTGAATTATATTATGATGATGGGTTGATTACTTCGTATGCCTATCTCGACCGTACGAAGAAATTGATAAAGCCCATACAGCTTGTTAATTTTACAGGAGTAGTTGAAGCATTTTATAGTAATGGCGCAAAGTCGGCTTATATTGAAGTAGCAGCGGGCTTGTACCATGGCAAGTATAATTTGTTTAGCGAAAAGGGCAGCTTAACCTATGAATCAACAGAAGAGTATGGTACCACAAACGGTACAGTAAAAACCTATTACGATAACGGTAAACTGCGGACTGAGTTTACACAGCTTTACGATTTGTTTGATGGGCCGTACAAAGAATATTATCCCGATGGAAAAATAAAAGAAGAGGTACGTTACGAAGCAGGCAATGCACATGGGGCGTATAAACTATACGATCAAACAGGCAAGCTGGTTGAAACCCGCTTTTATCATTATGGTTATCTCCAAGACATTAAAAAGTAATTGAATGAAGTTTTTTTTCTCAGGCATTTTTCTGTTAATATTTGCCGGTTTGTTTGCACAAAACAAAAAAACAGATGTGAATGCTGTTATGCAGCAGTTTCCCGATGCAATGGCGGTATGGCTGGAACGCAAAACCGATATTGAACTTACCTGGAAAAACGGTGAAATAAAAGTGCAGCAGCAGGAACTGGAAGATATGCTGTTTACAAAAGATGAGTCATCAAATTTTGCCGGCTCCAACAGCGTGTACTTCAGTTATTTTTATAAGCTGAAAAACTGGGATGCATTTACACTGTTACCCGACGGCAAAAAAATTAAAGTAACCAACTCTACCACAAAGAGCAGAAGCAGTTTTGTGTTTTACGACGATTCGAAAGAGATCGAGTTTTTGTACCCCGCCATCAGCAAAGGTGCAAGAGGTATTACCAATGTATCGTACGAGTTAACCGATCCGCATTTACTTTCTCCTTTTTATTTCGACAATTATTTTCCGGTTGCATCAGCCACACTTACAGTTACGTTTCCGGAAGAACTGGAGTTGAATTATCTGGTAAAAGGCAATAAAGATATTGTGCAGGTAAATAGAGAATCGAGAAAAGGAAAGACAACACTTACGTTTGAAGCACGCAATGTGCCATCTGTAAATTACTATGGCGATGCGCCTCCATCATCGTACTTTTTAACACATGTAATTTTCTATATTCAAAAAGCAAAAACGGCACAAGGTGCAATGGAGCCCTATCTTGGTACAACCAAAGAATTGGCCAGGCATTATTATTCCAATATTGCTGATGTGGAAGTTGCAGGTGGTAAAGAGGTAAAAGAGGTAACCGATTCGTTGATCAAAGGTTTAAAAACGCCGGTTGAAAAAGCAAAAGCCATTTATAAGTTTGTGCAGCAAAGTGTACGTTATATTGCTTTTGAAGAAGGAATGGGTGGCTTTGTGCCACGTAATCCGGAGCTTGTTTGCACACGCAGGTATGGCGATTGTAAAGATAAATCGGCATTACTCGTATCAATGCTTCGCTATGCAGGATTGAAAGCAGAATTTACATGGATTGGCTCACGACAATTGCCTTACAGGTATTCGGAAGTGCCGTTGCCCATTACAGACGATCATATGATCTGTGCATTGGAGCTGGATGGTAAAACAATTTTTCTTGATGCAACCGATTCGTATATTCCTTTCGAAACACCTGCATCCCACATTCAAGGCAAAGAAGCGTTTATTGTATCAAATCCGGAGCAGTTTAAAA
>JACCDQ010810401.1_pt1 | contig 10985 bp, 4 predicted proteins | sample 7446031 | NCBI WGS metagenome assembly JACCDQ01 (sample SAMN15323442, study PRJNA562643) | freshwater metagenome | isolation source: river surface water | place: USA:Blue River Watershed | collected 2017-08-17
CCCGACGCCGCGCCCCGCCGGTCACCGCCGAAACCGTCGCCGCCCAACTCAACCGGCTTTGTCCCTCCCTCGAAGAGAGCGCCGCGCTGTGGCTGCGCCGCACCGAGCCGCTCGCCTTGATCGAGCAGCTCCAGCTGCGACGGCTGGACGCCGCGTGGAACGCACTGCCGGAGCGCGATGCGATTGCCTGCCCGCCGCCGCGCGCCCTGCGGCCCGCGATCCTCGCCGGTGCCGCCGCCGCCGGCCTCGTCATCCTGCTGGCGGCGTGGCCGGCACCGGCTCCGTCAACCGTCCCCGGAGCGGCCGCCCTCCCCTCGGCGGTCGCCGCCGCACCCAGCCGCCCGGTCGCACCCGCGCTGCGCCGCGCCAGTCTGGAGATCGCGCCGCCCGCCTATCTCGCGGAGGCGCCGCGCCGCATCGACTCTTTGGACGCCGAAGCGGCCGAGGGCGCCACCCTCACGTGGGACCTCGAGTTTGACGGCGCGCCGGCGACCGTGGTCCTGACCTCCGCGCGCGATTCCACTCCGATCCCTGCCACACCGCTCGGGTCCGGTCGCTTCCGCGCCACCGCGCGGCTGCACGACACGCTGCTCTACCAAGTCGCACTCACCGGTGCCGACGGGGAACGCAGGGTGCTGCCGGAGCTCCATGCCGTCAAAGTCCTGCGCGATCTGCCGCCGCGCCTGGCGTGGCTCGAACCGACCCGCGCCCGCACCCTCGTCGACCCCGCGGCAGGCCCGGCGCTGGTCACGGTGTCCCTCTCATCCGGCGACGATCACGGCGTCGCCGCCGTCACGCTGGTCGCCACGGTCGCGAAGGGCACCGGCGAGGGCGTGAAATTTCGCGAGCAGGAATTGCCGTTGGCGCGTCTCGCCGGCCCGGGCGCGGCGCCGGATACTTTCGGCCGCACGCTCGACCTCGTCGCACTCGGCCTCGAGCCCGGCGATGAACTTTACTTCCACGCGGTCGCGTCCGACCGACGCGAGCCGAACCCGAATCGCACGCGCAGCGAAACCCGTTTCGTCGTTCTGCGCGGCCCGGAAACCGCCTTGGCGGAACCGGGGGTGGCCCTCGCCGGCGTAAACCGGCTCCCGCAGTATTTCCGCAGCCAGCGCCAGCTCATCATCGACACGGAACGGTTGATCGCCGAACGGCCGCGCCTGACCGACGCCCAGTTCCGCGAACGCTCGGATGACATCGGCGTCGACCAGAAGCTGCTGCGGTTGCGTTACGGCCAGTTTCTCGGCGAGGAGTTCGAGCCGACCTCCGGCGGCGCACCGCGCGAGGCCCAGATGATGGCCCTCGCCGGCACGCTGCGCGCCGCGCCGCGCACCGCGATGAACCAAGCCGCCGCGGTCGAACGCGCGGTCGAGGCGCAGCACCAGCATCCGGCACCGGTCGAGCGCGAGAACCGCCCGCTGACCTACGAGGAAATCGCCGCGCCCCACGTGCACCGGCACGATATTCCGGAGGCGGCGACCTTCTTCGGGGAGTCCGTGAAGGCCTCGCTCCGCGCGGTGCTCGCCGCGATGTGGGAGGCCGAAGGCCACTTGCGCACCGGCCAGCCGGAGGCGGCGCTGCCCGCCGAGAATCGCGCCCTCGAACTGCTCAAAGCGTTGCAGCAGGCCGACCGCATCTACGTGAAACGCGTCGGCAACGAATCCGCGCCGCTGAAGATCGACGAACGGCGCCTGCGCGGCGAACTCGATGCCATCCCGAGCCGGGCCTCGGGCGCCGTCCCCGCCGTCCCGCCCGATCCCGACCTCGGCGCGCTGCGCACCGCCGTCGGCGCCCTGAGCCTCGCGCCCGACGCCCCGCTCCCGGAGGAGACCGCCCGACGGGTCGAAGCCCGGCTGGTGGCGGCGGCGCTCGACCAGCCGGCCCTCTACCTTCCGGCGCTCGAGCTCTGGCGCCGTCGCGGCTCCGGTCTCCCGCCCGACGCAGCCACTACGCTGCGGCAGGCGCTGTGGCGGCTCCTGCCGATCTCCCGCGCCGAGCCGGATCGGCCGGCCGATGCCGCCCCGGCCGTGGCGCGGAGCTATTTCGACGCCCTGCAAGCCGACGGAGGCGGCGCCCGGTGAGCCGCCTGCTTTCCCGCGCCGCCGGCTTCGGGGCCGTCAGCGCCCTCGTGATGTTGGGCTGGCACGCGCTCCGTCCGCTTCCCGACGCTCCGTCGCCCGAATCGTCTGCCACGCTCTGGACCGCCGGAGCCACCCTCCCGGCCACACCGATGGCGGGTCGCCACCTGGCACTCGCGGACGCGGACACCGCCCCGGACTCCGCCGAACGCGTGCCGGACCTGGCAACGGTGCGCCGGCGCTATCCGTCCCTCGTTCGCCTCGCGATCGCAGGCGACGGCCTCGCTCCCGCCGACGCTACCCACGCGGCCGGACTCGAGCTGCAGTGGCAACGCCCGTCCTCGCCTCAGCGCCGCCCGCACCTGATCGCGTTGCACGCCCCGAACTCGTTGCCCCTCGGACAGCGCTTCGCCGTGACGGGCCGCCTCGCCGGCCTGTCCGCCGATTCCGCCACCCGGTTGACCCTCGAGGGGCCGGACGGCGCGAAGCAATCGATCGAGGTGCGCCCGGCCGACGACGGCACGGCCGCGTTTGCGCTCTCGAGCGCCACCCCGGCGGCCGCTACCGGCCCGTTCACCTGGACACTGCGGGTCACCCCCGACGGCGAAACCCTCACCCTCGGTGCCACCGTCGCCGCCCCGGAGCGCCCCCGCGTGCTCGTGCTCTCCTCCGCGCCGGGCAACGAAATCGGACGCCTCCAGCGCTGGCTCGCGGAGCTCGGGGCCGATTTCGCGGCCCGCACCCGCCTCAGCACCGAGCGTGAGCGATTCGCGGCGGCGGGCAACGCCCCCGCCGACTTCGCGGCCGTCGACGCCTCGTTGCTCGAGAAATTCGATCTCGTGGTGACGGATGAGGGCGCATTGCGAACGTTGCCCATGACCGAGCGCAACGCCCTCGATCACGCCGTGCGACACACGGGACTTGGCTTGCTGGTGCACGGTGCACCGGCCAGCGGCGCATCGCGCGACGCCCTCGCCCCGTGGGACCTGCGCACCGACCCGCGGCCCGACGATGCCGAGCAGGCGCGGGTCGCGCGGCTCCGCCTGTCCGATGGCCGCGAGTTTCCCGAACCGGTGGGCGTGCTCCCGTTCGAACTGATCCCGACCGCCGACATGCTGCGGCTTGCCCGGGATTCCCAGGGTCGCGTGCTAGCCGCCGCGCGTCGCGTCGGCCGCGGCGTGCTGGCGCGCACGGTCGTGAGCGAGACCTGGCGTTGGCCGCTCGGCGGGCACCTCGAGAGCTACGCGGGTTACTGGTCGGCCTTGTTTTCCGCGCTTGCCCGTCCGGGCTTGCCCGCCGGCGGCCGCTGGCAGATCGCCGTGGAATCGCCGGTTCCCACCGTCGGCGAACGCGTCACCGTCGCGTGGCACGCGCCGGCCGGGACGCCGTTGCCCTCGGCCGGGATCCGCAGCGCGGCGAACACGGCCGCCGCGGCGGTGCCGTTGAATCTGGCGCGCGACCCGTCGGAGCCGACGCGCGCGATCGCGGCGTTTTGGCCGACGCAACCGGGCTGGCAGACGGTGACCGCCGGCCCCGGCGGCGGCACGTTCGCGTTCTATGTCCACACCGCCGATGAACTCCCGGGAGTTCGCCGGCAAATCAAGCACGACGCCACCACCCGGTTGCTCGGAACCGGACCGACGCCCCCCGCCGTCGCGAATCGCACCGGCTCCGCCCCGCACCCGCAGGCGGTCGCCTGGTTTTCCCTGCTGGTGCTGAGCACCGGCTACCTGTGGTGGTCCGGCCGCCGGCCCTGAGCCGGTTCACTCCTGCGGCAGGGCAAAGGCGACGACGTGGCCGCCGGAAGGGCGGCCCGATTTTCCGCCGCCCGCCGACACCACGACGTATTGCCGCCCGCCCACCGCGTAGAGGCTCGGCGTGGCGTTGCCGCTGAAGGGCAACGGCGCCGACCACAGAATCTTGCCGGTGTCCTTGTCGAAGGCGCGGATGGTTTCGTCGGCGCTCGCCGCGATGAAGATCAAGCCGCCCGCCGTGACGACCGGACCGCCGTAGTTTTCCGTGCCGGTCGACGGGATGCCTTTGGCGCTGAGCTCGCGATACTCGCCGAGCGGCACCTTCCACTTGAGTTCACCGGTGTTGAGATCGACGGCGTTCAGCGTGCCCCACGGCGGATTGATGGCCGGATAGCCCGCGTTGTCCTGCCAGCGGCGGAAGCCCGCGAAGGCATACGGCGGCGTCTTCGCTTCGGCCGCGGGCGCGGCGGCCTTGCCCTTCGCCTTGGCTTTGCCGCCGCCTTTGGCCGCGGCGGCCGCTTCGTCGGGCCGGTTGAGCACGTGCGCGGTCTCGCCGAAAACGTAGGCGAGGATGGCGTCGCGCTGCGCATCGGGAATGCGGTCGAACGCCGGCATGCGGCCGAAGCCGGTCTTGGTGAGCTTCGCGACCTCGTCGCGCGTGCGGCGCTTGTCGACGTCGAGCAGCGACGGAAAACCCGCGAGCGGAAAACCCTTCCGGTCGAGGCCGTGGCAGGCCGCGCAGTGGATGAGGTAGTCGCGCTCGCCGCGCGGCAAGGGCGTGCCGTCCGCCCGCCGCGTCTCGACCATCTGCAAAATCCACGGGATTTCGTTCACGTTGACGTAATACGTCCCGTCCGGATCGACCGCACCGCCGCCCCACTCCATGCCGCCGTCGAAACCGGGGAACATGATCGACTCCTTGAGGCTCGGCGCGGGGAACGGACCGAAGTTGGGCGAGAGTTTGATGCGATCGGTCGTGAGCGCGAGGGCCTCGGGCGAGACGCGCGAGACGTCCGCTTCGGTGTAGCGCTGCCGCATGAGCGGCGCGGGTTTGGTGGGAAACGGCTGCGTCGCCCACGCCTGCTCGCCCTTCAGGTCGCTCCGCGGCACCGGCCGTTCCTCGATCGGCCAGAGCGGCTCACCGGTGACGCGGTTGAAGACAAAGAGCTGCCCGTGCTTCGTGCCCTGGGCGACCGCGTCGATTTTCTTCCCGCCGTGTGTGACCGTGAGGAGGATGGGCGCGCAGGGCAGGTCCTTGTCCAACAGGTCGTGGTGCACGATCTGGAAATGCCAGAGGCGCTTGCCGGTTTTGGCGTCGAGGGCGACGAGGGAATTGGCGAAGAGATTGGCGCCGTGGCGGTCGCCGCCCCAGAAGTCCGGCTCGGCGGTCTTGGTCGCGACGTAGACGATGCCGCGCTGCTCGTCGAGGGACTGGCCGGACCACGGCATGACGCCCGTGGCGGTTTTCCACGCGTCGGCCGGCCAGGTGTCGTGCCCGAACTCGCCGGGCCGCGGGATCAGGTGAAAAATCCAGCGGCGCGCACCGGTGCGCACATCGATGGCGCGGACCGCGCCCGGCCCGCCGAAGCCGCCGAGGATGAGCGTGTCCTGGTAGAGCACGCCGGGGGTGTTGAGGCCGATGCGCGGCGCGCCCGCGAGCTCGAGGCCGTCGCCGAGGTGGAGCGCACCCTTGTCCGCGAAGCTTTCGATCACGCGGCCGGTTTTCGGATCGAGGGCGAAGAGGTAGTTGCCGACTCCGGTGAATAGCCGCGCTTCGGCGCCGTCGGCGCTGCGCCAATACACAAGACCGCGCTGCCGGCGCCCGCCGGTGCCCGCGATCGTCTTGGCCGGATCCCAGACCCAGAGCTCCCTGCCGGTGGCGGCGTCGAGCGCCACGACGCGACGGCTGGGTGTCGGCGTGTAGAGCACGCCGCCGACGACGAGGTTGTTGGCCTGGTATTCGCCCTTCTCGCCGGTGTCGTAGGTCCACGCGACCTTGAGCTTCGCGACGTTGGCGCGGTCGATCTGCCGCAGCGGCGACCAAAGGCTGCGGTGCTTGTCGCCGAGGTAGGTGGACCAATCGGAGTCGGGCGCCGGGGCGGCGGCCGACAGCGAGGCGCAGGCGGCGAGGAAAACGAGGGGCAGGCGTTTCATGGGGCGGAGGTCGCGCGGAACGGGCGCCGCGCGGCGCGACGGGGTCAGTCGAAGATCGGGTAAAACGTGTTGAACGCGACCTCGCCGAAGTGGCCGGGGTCGTTGAAGCGGCGGTGCCGGTCGAGGCCGTCGATCGCGGCCATCTCGGCCGGCGTCAGCGCGAAGTCGAAGAGCGCGAGATTCTCGCGGAGGCGCTCGGGGCGCTGTGTCTTCGGGATGACGGCGCAGCCGCGCTGCACGCCCCAGCGGAGCGCGATCTGCGCGGGCGTGCGGCCGTGCGCCGCGGCGATGGCGGTGACGACGGGATCGCGCAGGACGTTTTCCTCGGGCCGGGCCATGCCGATCGATTCGTAGGACGGCGAACCGAGCGGGGAAAATGCGGTGACGGCGATGCCCTCCTGCGCGCAGTAACGCAGCATGCGCGGCTGCGTGAGATACGGGTGCAGCTCGATCTGGTGCACGGCCGGGCGGATCGCGGCGTAGCTGAGCACGTCGCGCAGGGCGGAGATGTTGAGGTTGCAGGCGCCGATGCGCTTCACGAGGCCGGCGCGCTGCAGTTCCTCCATCGCGCCCCAGGTGTCGGCGTAGGGCACGCGGATGGGTTTCATCGCGGGCTTTTCGGCCTTGGGGTCGTGGAACCACTCGGGCGGGTAACGGACGTCGAAGGGCACGAACGCGAGCGCGATCGGGAAGTGGACGAGGTAGAGATCGAGGTAGTCGAGCCGCAGGTCGCGCAGCGTGCGCTCGCAGGCGGCGCGGACGTGCTTGGGCTCGTGATACGTATTCCAGAGCTTCGAGGTGACCCAGAGGTCCTCGCGGCGGCAGAGGCCGGCCGAAAAGGCGGCCGCCAAGCCGGCGCCGACCTGCGCCTCGTTGCCGTAGTCGCAGGCGCAATCGAGGTGCCGGTAGCCGGCGCGCAGGGCCTCGGCCACGAGCGCGGGGACGTCGGGCTTGGGCATTTTCCAGAAACCGAGGCCGACGGCGGGGAAGCGGCCGCCATCGGGCAGCGTGAACGCGGCGGGCAGGGGCGAGGTCGGGAGCGACATGCGGTCGACGCTGCGGAGTCGGCGGGGCGGAGTCAGGAGTTTTCTCCGTTCCGCCCGCGGGAAATCGGCCGCGGCGGGATCCGCCCCCAGCCACGCCAGCCCGCGTTCGGCCGGCGCCCGGCCTGAGCCCGATCGGCGGCAGGACCGGGCGGTCCCGGGAGCGATGCGCGGGGCACCGGCTGAGCGTCGGAACGCGGCGGCGAGCGTTACGGCGCGACCTTGCGGAGCGAGCGGCCACCCTGTGAGAGATAGGCGCCCTTGCCGTCGAGGCCGGTCGAGAAAATGAAATCCGCCGCGGGCGAACCGCCGCTCGCACTGCGGCGGTAGCGGTTTTCCCCGAGCTTCGAGAAGGTGCCGCCCTGGGCGCCGACGAGCTCGCCGTTCCGTTCGCGGATCACGACGGTGGTCTTGCCGTTGGCAAACGTGCCGACGAGCCGCCGGCGGTCCTCGGCGGTGAGCGGCAACGTCGCGGCCGGGGCCGCGGCGGGCCGCGGGACGGCGGGACCGAGCACGAGTTCGACGGCCTTGTCGGCGAGGCGCGGGAGGTGGTCGCCGCTGCGGTTGCAGAGAATGACCACGGCGAAACCACGCTCCGGGCACATGCGCGCGATGCTCCCGTAGCCGGCGCGCGAGCCGGTGTGCGACCACCACCGCTGCGCGCCCTCGGTGCGGACGTTGACGCCGTAGCCGTAGTGGCTGGCGCCGTCCGGCAGCGCGACATGCGGGGTCGTGAGGGCCGCCATCACGGACGGCGGAAGCGCCGCCCGGCCGTCGAGCACCCCGCCCGTCATGAGCGCGAGGCAGAACCGGGCGAACTCGGGCGCGGACGAGAACAGCTGGCCGGCCGGCCACGTGCCGGCGTTGTCGGGCAACGGGCGCAGGACCTTCGCGGGCTGGCCCGTGCCGCCGCTCTCGTGCCCGACCGCCAGCGGCCACGTCATCGCGACGGTGGGCCGGAGCGTGGAGCGCGTCATGCCGGCCGGGATCAACACGCGCTCGGCGACGACGTCGGCGTAGGGCTTGCCGCCGGCGACCTCCGCGGCCAGGCCGGCCAGCCAGTAGCCGGGATTCGAATACGAATAGATTTTCCCCGGCTCCGCGAAGACCAGGCCGTCGGTCAGCGCGCGGCAGAATTCCCCGAGGGCGGCATCGTGGGGCGGGCCGGACATGGGCGCGTCGTCGCCGAGTCCGGCGCTGTGGGTCAGCAGCCGGTGGGGCGTGAGGGCGGCGATCGCGGGCGCGAGCCCGCGGACGACGGAACCGATCGGCGCGTCGAGCCGCAGGCGCCCCTCGTGGGCGAGCGAAACGAGGGCCGCGGCCGTGATCATCTTGGTGGTCGAACCGAGCCGGAACAGCATGTCGGGCCGCACCGGATCGCCGGTGTCGACGTTGGCGACGCCGTAGCCCTGGGCGTAGGTGAGCCGTCCGTCGGCTACGACCGCGATCGCGCAGCCGGGGACGCCGGTGCGGGCGAGTTCGGCGCGGGCAAACGCGTCGAGCGCCGCGAAATCGGTGGCGGCCGCCAGGCGCAGGCCGGCGAACAGGAAGAGGAGACACGGCACGCGGCGGAACAGCGGGAGCATGGCGACGGGAGGCGGATTATTTGGAGAGGAAGAGCGGGCTCTGGACGACGTGATGGAGCAGATCGCGGGCAGCGTGACCGCCGGACTTCGAGGCGGCGACGAGACGGTCGAGCTCCGCGCGGTCCGAGAAGCCGAGTTCCCGGCCGGTCGCAAACGTGAGCAGTTTCTCCGCCACGCAGCGCGCGATGTCGTCGCCGCGGGCCAGCAGCAGGCGCTGGAAACCGGCGAAGTCCGCGAAAGTTTCCCCGGTGGGCAACTCGCCGGCCGCGTCGACCGGCGGGCCAAGGCGGTAACGGACGTTGCGCCCCTCGACCCGCAGCCGGACCTGGGTGCCCGTCGGGCTGAGCGTGCGGAAGCGGTCGCGCCAGCCGCCGATCACGTCGTAACTCTCGAGCGCGAAGCCGGGCGGATCGATTTCCCGGTGGCAGCCGTTGCACGACTCGGTGGAGCGGTGGGCGGCGAGAATCTCGCGGAGGGTCTTGGCGCCGCGGGTATCCGGCTCGACCCCGGGGATGCCGGGCGGCGGCGGCTGGGGCGGCCGACCGAGCAGGCGATCGTTGACCCAGACGCCGCGCACGACGGGCGAGGTGTTGGTGCCGTTGGCCGAGACCTTGAGCACGGCCGCCTGGGTGAGCAGGCCGCCGCGCCGGCTGTCGGGCGGAAGCGCGACGCGGCGGACCGCCACGCCGGCGACCGGGGGCAGGCCATAGTGCCGGGCCAGGCGGGAATTCAGCATCGCAAAGTCGGAGCGCACAAGGTGCGCGAGACCGAGGTTGGCGACGAAGAGTTCGCGGATGAACCCGCGGGTCTCGCGCAGCATCGAGTCGAGCAGGAGATCGTCGAACTCGGGATAGAGCAGCCGGTCGGGCGCGGTGAACTCGATTTCCCGGAGATTGAGCCAGCCGTCGGTGAAATCGGCGACGAAGCGATCGAGCCCCGCGCCGCCGAGCAGGCGCTCGGTCTGGGCCCGCAGCACGGCGGGCTGCGCCAGCGTGCCGGCCGCGGCGACGGCGAGGAGCTCGGTATCCGGCGCGCTGCGGGTGAGGAAATAGCTCAGACGCGCGGCCAGCGCATGGCCGTCGAGGCGGCCGGCGGGCTCGCGCAGGTAGAGAAACTCGGGGGCGCACAGCGCGGCGGCCGCCGCGGTGCGCAGGGCGAGCAGGTAGTCGCGGCGGACCGCGAACTCGCGCTCGAACAGCGCGAGATACGGCGCGACGCCGTCGGCATCCACCGGCCGGCGAAAGGCGCGGGGCAAAAACGCCTGCAGCGCCGCGCGGGCATCCCCGAGGGGATCGCGGCTGTCCGCGACCAACACGGGCCGGTAATCGGGTCGCTGGCGGGCGCGGGGATTGGCCGGGGGCACCTCGCGCAACGGGACCTCGCCGAGCAGGAGCCGCCGGCCGCGGACCGGCCACTCGTCGTGCAGCGGCCCCTCGATCTCGACGTGCTGCAGGGCGAAGCCCTCACCCGGATACTTGTCCGGTCCGTCCTTGATCGGCGAACGGCCGTCCGGACCGTTGAGCCCCTGCGGGCTGAGCTTGAGCCCGTCGCCGGTCCGGAGCGTCAGCTCGAGTTCGACGGTGCCGGGACGGTCGGGCGGAAGCTCGAAGTAGCCGCGCACCGTCTGGTCCCCGCCGCGATTGAAGGTCCCGGCGACGACGGCAAACGGCACCGGCTCGCCGATCTGGTAGCCGTAGCCGGCGATGCGCACGCGGTAGCGGCCGGGGGCGGCGGCGCGGAAGGCCGGCAACTGCGTGGACGGAAAGCCCCCGGCGTTGAAGACGACGATCGCCCCGTCGGGGCGGCGGAGCCAGTGCTTGCCGAGGTGGACCTGGTTGCGCTCGGACTCGAAGGTGTGGCGCTCGGTTTTCGGCACCGGACGGTCGACGCCGCGGAAGACGGCATCGAGGGCGAACTCGGCGGCCTCGAGGTAGCGCTGCAATTGGATGCCGGATACGCCGAGGGCTTCGCCGACGGTGTCGAAGCCGTGGGCCAGCCCGTCCTCGGGCAGACGCGCCAGCAGGTCGAGGTCGAGGCCGAGCAGGTCGTTGACGGTGTTCTGGTATTCGCGGCGGTTGAGGCGGCGGAGCACGGTGCCGCGGCGGGCGGCGTGCTGGGCGACGAGTTCGGGGCCGAGCGCGGCGACAAAAGCCCCGACCTCCGCGACGGCGGGGCGCGGCTCGTCCTTCGGCGGCATTTCGCCGCGGGCGACCCGGTCGAACACCCGGACCCAGCGCTGGTGCGCGGCGACGTCGGCGTCGCCGCCGGGCAGCGCCGTGAGGTCGAGACCGCCCTTCGTGACGGCGGCGTCATGGCAGTCGAGACAGTGGGCGCGGACGAACGCCTGCACGGCGGCGGGCGTGCGCGGGA
>JACCDQ010715476.1_pt1 | contig 10983 bp, 8 predicted proteins | sample 7446031 | NCBI WGS metagenome assembly JACCDQ01 (sample SAMN15323442, study PRJNA562643) | freshwater metagenome | isolation source: river surface water | place: USA:Blue River Watershed | collected 2017-08-17
CGCGCGCCTACAGCGGCATCGTTTCGTACGACCCGACCGAACTCGTCATCACCGCGCGCGCCGGCACCACGCTGCGCGAAATCGGCGCGGCGCTGTCCGAGACAAACCAGATGCTCGCGTTCGAGCCGCCGCGCTTCGACGGCCTCGCGACCATCGGCGGCATCGTCGCCAGCGGCCTGTCCGGCCCGCGCCGCCAGGCAGTCGGCGCCGTGCGCGACTTCGTGCTCGGCTCCTCGCTGATGGACGGCAAGGGGCAGGTGCTGCATTTCGGCGGCGAAGTGATGAAGAACGTCGCCGGCTATGACGTGTCGCGCCTGCTGGCCGGTTCGCTCGGCACGCTGGGCCTGATCCTCGACGTGTCGGTGAAAGTGCTGCCGCGCCCGTTTGCGCAGCACACGCTGCAGTTCGCGATGGGCGAGGAAGAGGCGCTGCGCCAGCTGAACCTCTGGGGTGGCCAGCCGCTGCCGATCTCGGCGTCATGCTGGTCCGATGGCAAGCTCGCGGTGCGCCTGTCCGGCGCGCAGGCGGCCGTAGATGCGGCGATCGCGAAGATGGGCGGCAGCGAGTTGCCCGACGCCGACAAATTCTGGGACAGCCTGCGCGAGCAGTCGCATGCCTTCTTCGCCGAGTCGGCGGACGGCCTGTGGCGCGTGTCGGTGCCGACAGTCGCCGCGCCGCTGCAACTACCCGGAGCGCAAATGATCGAATGGGGTGGCGCGCAACGCTGGCTGAAGACCAGCGCCGACGCCGCCGCCATCCGCGCTGCTGCGACCGCTGCCGGCGGCCACGCCACCCTGTACAAGGGCGGCGACAAATCGGTTGGCGTGTTCCATCCGCTCGCACCCGCCGTCGCGCGCATCCACCGCAACCTGAAAAACGCTTTCGATCCGGCCGGTATCTTCAACCCGCGCCGCATGTACACCGACTTCTGACGATGCAAACCAATCTCGCCGACTTCATCAAGGACACGCCCGAGGGACAGGAGGCCGACGCCATCCTGCGCAAGTGCGTGCATTGCGGCTTCTGCACGGCAACCTGCCCGACCTATCAGCTGCTCGGTGACGAGCTCGATGGACCGCGCGGCCGCATCTACCTGATCAAGCAAGTCCTCGAAGGCAAGCCGGCCACGGAGAAGACCCAGCTGCACCTCGACCGCTGCCTCACCTGCCGCAATTGCGAAAGCACTTGCCCGTCAGGCGTTACCTATGGGCGGCTGGTCGACATCGGCCGCGGCATCGTCGAGAAACAGGTCAAGCGCCCGTTCGCGCAGCAACTGGTGCGCACCGCGCTGAAGGAAGCGCTGCCGCGCAAATGGCTGTTCACGCCGGCGATGAAGGCCGGCCAGCTGGTGCGGCCGCTGCTGCCGCAGGCGCTGAAGAACAAGGTCCCTGCGCCGCGCGATGCCGGCACCTGGCCGTCGCGCTCGCATGCGCGCAAGATGCTGCTGCTCGACGGCTGCGTGCAGCCGGCGATGTCGCCGAACATCAATGCCGCCACCGCGCGCGTTTTGGACAAGCTCGACATCGAGTTGGTCGTCGCGCCGAAGGCCGGCTGCTGCGGCGCGATCCGTTATCACATGAACGACCAGGACGGCGGCCTTGCCGACATGCGCCGCAACGTCGATGCATGGTGGCCGTATGTGGAGGCGGGTGTCGAAGCGATCGTGATGACGGCTTCGGGCTGCGGCGTGACCGTGAAGGAGTATGGCCACCTGCTCGCGCATGATCCGGCGTATGCGGAGCGCGCGCAGCGCATCTCCGAGCTGACGAAAGACCTGTCGGAGATCATGCCCGCGTTCGAGAAGGAACTCGAGCAGAAGCTGTCCGGCAAGATCGCCAAGCGCGTTGCCTACCATCCGCCGTGCACGCTGCAGCACGGCCAGCAGATTCGCGGCAAGGTCGAAGGCGTGTTGCGCGCCTGTGGCGTCGATGTGAAGCTGTGCGCCGACAGCCACCTGTGCTGCGGTTCCGCCGGCACTTACTCGGTCACGCAGCCCGAGCTGTCCTACAAGCTGCGCGACAACAAGCTGCGCAATCTCGAAGCAACCGATCCGGAGATGATCGTGTCGGCCAACATCGGCTGCCTGACCCATCTGCAGTCAGGCACCGAGACGCCGGTCAGGCACTGGATCGAGCTGATTGATCAGGCGCTGTGACGCGGCTCGCATTTAACTGACACCGCAGAATCCCATGGCGGTTGGACACCACCGCCATGGGTATTTCTTCGACGCCTTAGCTATACCGCTACCGCCACTACCATCCGCCTAGGGCGTCACGTTCATTCGGATTGCCGTGCCACTCGTCGTCATCGACTTCGACGAGAGATTCGCTGGCATCCTCCTTCGTTGAGGGCTTCTTAGTTTTCTTGTCTCTTTCGCTCGCCGACTCGGAGACCACGGAATCTTCATCCTCCTTGTGATCATGAATCCTGATGCGTGTGTCGGCGTCCTCTTCCGCGCTCGCTGAGCCTACGTGGGAATCAGTGTTGTCGGCCTGCTCTGTATCGTCCTCCTGCTCGTCGCCGATACTTACCCCTTGCAAATCCGTCGTGACCGAGGCCTTGGCTGCGCCCGCCGCCATATGCTTTGCGCTTCCGTTCATGCACATCTGTGCCAACGCACGGATGAAACCGGCGTACAGCGGCCGGAAGGTCCAGCCCAGCGTTGGCGTCATCAGGACCAGTGCCGGAATCGCATGAGCTGCAAAAGCTTGCCAAGGGTTGCCGCTCTTGCGCCATTCCGCCACCAGCAGCGAGGCCGTGGCTATCGGCAGCACGGAAATGATTCGACCCAACATTTCGGAGAGGGTGTCAGCCCTCCCCTCGGGGGTGGCGAATGCCTCCATGAACTCATATTTGAAGATGCCGAGGAATTCTGATTTTGTGCGCGCGGCAGCGGCGGCCTTCTGCGTTTTGTGGATCGCCTTCAGAAGTTCCTTTTCAGTCGTGTCACCCGGGTCGGCGGGCGGGTTGCGCTTGATGTCCTTGAGAGCCTTATTGAGATCAGCAAGCAGCGAATCCAGCATGTCGGCTTCCGCTTCGAAGACTTTGCGAGACGGCGTGACGACTTCCTTGGCCTGCGGATTCAAACTGCGCATGAACTGAATCCCGATGACCGTTTCTGCGCCTGACGCGAAGCCGGCGATGCTGTGGGCTCCCCACTCGACAGCCGTGGCTCCGGCGGAGCCGGAAGCGAAATAAGGAGCTCCCAGGGCGATGCCGAGTGCCTTGATGGCGTAATTGATCGTGTACGAGAAATACGGCGCTTCCTCCGTGATGAAGCGATCCCAGAGGATGGATTTAAATGCTCTCTCCTGTTTCAGCCTTTCGGCGATCGTGAGGCGGCCCGTGTCATTCGGGTCCTTGCTCTCGTATTTTTTGACCTCTGTCTCGCCTCGCCACCAGTCGCCCCATGAAGCGCCCTGCAGTTTCATGTAGTTGTTGAATTCGGCCAGCCCCGGCGCGGTCCAGCTCTTGGCCAGCACCTGCTTCAGCACAGGGGTCGCTGGAACGACATGCAAGGTGCCTGAAACCAACGAGCCGACAAAGCTCGCACCAGGGAAGCCCATGCGGGCAATCGAGTTACCTACAAAAAATGACGTGCCAAAAGCAAGCGGGCCGGCCAGCATCTGTCGGGCGAATGCAGACCAACTGTTGTCGAACTCTCTTTCGTGCTTGGAACGCTCTTGCTTGAAGATTTCTTCAAGTGCAAGGGTTTCTTCCGACTTCACTCCATTCAACAAGGCCGCATACTGATCGGCGCGCTGTTTTGCTGACAGGATATGGTCTTCCGGGAGGGCAATCCCTTCAAGCTTTTCACGCTCGATGATCAGGCTACCCAACTTTGAACTCAGCTTTGAAAGCTCGTCTCTGCGATCTGCGTTCAGGGCCGCTCGGTTGCGTAGCAGCCGATCGACTCGATTCGTCAGGCCTTCGATCTGCTCATCGAGATCCTCGATCTTTTGCAGTGCCTTGTCGCTGACATGGGGCTTCAAATCCTCGGGAAACAGCACCCCGCTTTTCGTGGTTTGCCCATGCATGCGCTGCAGCGGCGTCGGGTTCGAACTGCTGGACGAGATCGGCGGATGGGGGGGCATCGACGAGCGTCGCCGCTTGGTGACCGTGCGTATCAGGCCTGCGACCGACACATTTTGGCCCGAAGGGCGGTTTTTCTCCTTGCCATCGATTCCGGTTTCTGAACTGGCCTGAGCGCCTTCCTCGAGAGTTCTCAGAATTGCACTAAAAAAAATGATGGAATCCGTATCCTCGATAATCACGCTTTCGAGTTTGGCGATAGCTTTGGCTGATGATTCCTCTAATGATTCCTCCGAGCTTACCTCAGCAAGCTTTGCTTTCGCGTCCTCGACACGCTCCTTCTTGCGCTCAATGATCTCCCTAAGCTGCGCTATGTAAACCTCTACTGGATGGGATCCGAACTGCTCGTTAAAACTTTGATGAATTTCGGCTTTTTTCGATACAGAGCCGCCCTTGCTGTTCTTCCCGTGCTCATCTTTTTCCCGCTTCAGACTTTTAAGTTTTTCATCGATTTTTTCGGCAGCTTTTTCCTTGTTTTCATCTAGAGCTTTCTTCAGCGCGTTTTCGCATCGCGCGATGTCGCGCTTGATAGATTGCAGATCGCGCTCGCCATGATCAGACGACGAATTGGCAGAGTCTTCATCGTCTGAAGCACTGCGGGATAAAGAATGCGATCGGGATTGGCGGATTTCCTCGCTCAATTCCTTTTTTTTCGTCTGCAGCGGGCCCAGTTCTTTTTGTATCCGATCGATAGACTCTTGGTCGTTTTTATCTCTCGCCTGTTTGAGCTCCTTGCTTCGATTGGAAATCGAGAGCTCGACCTTGCCAAGCTTTGTCAACGACGACTGCTTGCCGATATTCCTTATTTTTTCTTCGCTGGCGTGACCGCTGTCCGGCGGCACTATTGAAATTTGCTGCGATTGGACATGTACGGACTCGAGGCTGCCGGGTTGCGGGCTCGATGAAGCTGTCGCGCCTTTAGCCGTGGCAGAATTTTTCTGCGCAGATGATGAGCTGGTGTTCGCCGTTGGCAGAGCGTTGGGGCGTGGTATCGAATCGGACTCGCTGTAGCTTGAGCAAATGGAGGAGTCCGGCGTAGAGGTCTTGAGAATGGCGCGCATGAAGCCTCCTATGCCAGCGCCGACAGCGGCGATTCGAACGAGCGCACCAGCAAGTCAGACAGCGGCGCATTGTTGAATGCATCGAGGAAGGTCTTTCGGGCTGCCTTGGCGTGCTGACTGTAGCCCTGCAGTATTCCGGCAAGAGTTTCACCGGACATCAGGTCGGGATACAGGAAATGCTGGATGAACAGCACATGGTCACGATCGCGGTCGAGGCCATAGACACCGGCAGTCTTCGTACCTGTCAGCAGGTTGATCGCCAACAGCCGTTCGAGGATTTCTTCTCGGTCGACATCAGGAAGCGGTCCGATGTCGATGTAGCAGATGAGGCGATCGGCCGCGTCGAACTCGTCAAAGAACAGCCCGATGTCGATGCCATCCAGTGTGATCTGGTGCCGTAAGGCCAGTGCCTCCGGATCGGGATAATTGAGTGCGATGCAGGTGTCGCGACAAAGCTGCGCGAAGGCGGTGTGATCCATGGCGTCTCCCTGTTATTAGCTGAATCCCGACGCCCTCGCTTTTGCGGCGGCTGGCGTCGGAGTGCGGGCTAAGTAACCGGATCTCGCACAATAGTTCAGCGGTGTGCGAACGCGGCAAACGAAAACAGGGAAGGGGGCAAGCCCGCACCTGCCGAGATGCGGGCAACGGACCGTCAGTGGTCATCCAGTGCGCGGCTTACTTCCTCTTCGAATTTCTCGGGTGGCGTCACGGAGCCGAATCGGGCGATGACCTTTCCTTCCCGATTCACCAGAAACTTGGTGAAGTTCCATTTGATTCCCTCGGTGCCAAGCAGCCCGGGGGCCTGCTTTTTGAGTTCCACGAACAGCGGGTGCGCCTGCGGACCGTTGACATCGACCTTCGCGAACATCGGGAAGCTGACCTGGAATTTCGTCTCGCAGAACTCGGCAATCTGCGCATCGCTGCCCGGCTCCTGCGCGCCAAACTGGTTGCAAGGGAAACCGAGCACCACCAGTCCCTGGTCTCGGTATTTTTCGTATAACGATTCCAGTCCCGCATATTGCGGTGTGAAGCCGCACTCGCTCGCGGTGTTCACGATCAGCAGGACCTTGCCGCGGAATTCGGCGAGCGAGGTCGGGCTGCCGTCGATGCGGGTCAGCGGGATGTCGTAGAGGTCGGTCATGCTGCGGCTCCTGTCCGGTCAGTATCGAGGACGATGCTAGCAGCGCGGCCGGCTTTTTGCCGAGCCGCTGCCATGAGCGATAATGCCGCCCCATGAGCATCGCGGAAAACCTTCAGCAAGTGCGGCAGTCCATCGCTGACGCCGCCCATCGTGCCGGACGTGACCCGGCCGGCGTGCAGCTGCTCGCCGTCTCCAAGACCTTCGGCGCCGACGCGGTGATCGCGGCGGCCGATGCCGGCCAGCGCGCGTTCGGCGAGAACTACCTGCAGGAGGCGGTCGACAAGATCGCGCAAGTGAAGGCGCTGCGGCCAGACCTTGCGCTCGAATGGCATTTCATCGGCCCGATCCAGAGCAACAAGACGCGGCCCGTCGCCGAGCATTTCGACTGGGTGCATGCGGTCGATCGCGAGAAGATTGCGCGCCGGCTGTCGGAGCAGCGGCCCGCGCATCTGCCGCCGCTGAACATCTGCCTGCAGGTGAACGTCAGCGGCGAAGACAGCAAGAGCGGCGTCGCGCCGGAAGAGCTGCCGGCGCTGGCGCAGGCGGTCGCTGCGCTGCCGAACCTGAGGCTGCGCGGACTGATGGCAATACCCGAGCCGGCCGACGATTACGAAGCGCAGCGCAAGCCGTTTGCACTGCTGCGCGAATTGCAGGCGCAGCTGAGCGCGCAGGGTATCGCCACCGATACGCTGTCGATGGGCATGTCGGCCGACATGGCGGCAGCGATTGCCGAGGGGGCGACTATCGTACGCATCGGCACGGCAATTTTTGGAAAAAGAGACTATGCAAAATGAACTGAAGATTGTCTTCGTCGGCGGCGGCAACATGGCGCAGGCACTGATCGGCGGCCTTGCCGGCAAGCTGACCGCAGCGAACAACATCCACGTGATCGATGTCGTGCCCGAGACGCTGGCGCGACTGGCAAAAGACGTCGGCGTGACGACCGCGGCCGGTCCGACCGAGGCGCTTGCGTCTGCCGACGTGATCGTTCTTGCCGTGAAGCCCCAGCAGATGCGCGAAGTGGTCGCCAGCGTGAAGCCTTTCGTGAAGTCCCAACTGATCCTGTCGATCGCCGCCGGCATCCGCGCCGCCGACCTGTCGCGCTGGCTCGGCGGCCATCAGGCGATCGTGCGCACGATGCCGAACACGCCGGCACTGGTCGGCAAGGGCATCACCGGCGCGGTCGCGATGCCCGGCGTATCCGAAGCGCAGCGTCAGGCAGCCGATGCGATCCTCCGCGCGGTCGGCGAGACCGTCTGGATTGCGGATGAAGCGCAGATTGATGCAGTCACCGCAATCTCCGGCAGCGGCCCGGCCTATGTGTTCTATTTCATCGAAGCGATGCAGCAGGCAGCGGTCGAACTGGGCCTGACGGCGGAGCAGGGGCGGCGGCTGGCGCAGGCGACCTTCGCCGGCGCGGCCGAACTGGCAAGCCGCTCGGACGAGCCGGTGGAGCTGCTGCGCGAGCGCGTCACGTCGAAGGGCGGCACCACGTATGCAGCCCTGACCTCGATGGAAGCCAGCGGCATGAAGGCGACGTTCGTGAAGGCCTTGCATGCAGCGGCGGCGCGCGGGAAGGAATTGGGCGAGGAGTTCGGTAAGGATTGACCGCTCTAACATCGGCGCTTGCCGTCAATTCGCAGGAAGCTCGGCAGAGGCGGAACCTTCCCGGGGCGTCGGGCACCTACCCGGCGTCTCTGCCGCTTGCGTCAATAGTTTTCCTCATCAGGCACCCGTGAGCAGGGACCATCTGATCCGACCTCTCGCTCTTCGCAGGAAACCGGGCCGCATTTCCCCAGTCATGTCGCCGGCTTGACGCCGATGCGATTGCCATCTCGCGGACTTTCTGCAAGGAAGCGATTCTTTTCTGCAGGGAGAACTTCGAATGCATGCAATCAACCATGCCGGCATCCGGCACGCCAGCGCCCTCACCGGGCCTGTCTCATCGCGTCAGCCCGCATCCTTGGCCCGTCTGCGTCAAATGGCTGTCGTCAGAACGACAGGCAGTCCGAAGCACCGGATTGTCCGCGACTGAACCGCCGCTGCCCCCGCTCACTCCTTCGTCATCGTGGCGAAACGCCCTTGCAGCTCTGAACCGCCAGTGACGTCCTCGGGTTCAGAAGCGAGCGCCGCGAACGCAAATAGCGAATCTCGACTGACGCAAAGCGAAATCCGCGAAATAAGAAGGACGACCGATGGGGTGACTTTCCGGGTCATTCCGCTCGCAAGCGACGCCACGCAGGACATTGCGGCAACCGAGCGCTTCATCGATACTTTCTTCAGGAAAACCATTCAATCCAGCCCGGACAGCAGTGCGCTCGGTGGCGAGAAAGTCCTGCTCTTCAATCCGGCCAATCCCGAGAAAGGCAAGCCGGACAGCAGCTTCCTGATGGCTTTCGATGGCGAGCAGGATCCCCATTTCCACCGCGGCCCGCGTCATCTCGACATGTGGTCGTCATCGCCGTGGACCGTGATCGTCGGCGGAGCAGATGAAGCCGTGCTCAACGATGCCGAGGTTCATTTCACCAAGATCGAATTCCCGGCCGGCCATGTATCGCTGAGCTTCAGGAAAAACATGCTGCATGGTTTTTCCGGGAAAGGCATAGGCGCGATCTCCACGCACTGGACCGACGCCGAGGAGCTGGACGAGGTGAAAAAGAAAACTGGCGCGAAGGGCGATGTCGATGCGAAGGAATTAATGGGTACGCTGACGCAGTTCGTCGACCGGGAAAAGATCCGGATCATCGGCAACCGCAGCATCCCGTGGCATGAGGTCGCCGAGCTGCAGCGTCTGTCTCGCCCTGAGCTCTGACAGACTCGCATCAGGATCGGTCGCCGGTCGGCCGCAATGCCGGCGTCGATCCATTCCCGCAGCGATTTATCCCTGCTGCGCCAACTGCCCCAGATCCCACAGCGGCAGGAAAATCCCCAGCATCAGCACCAGCACCAGACCGCCCATCACCGCCAGCAGGATGGGCTCGATCGCGTCGCCGAGCCGACTGACTTCGTACTGCAGCTCTTCCTGGTACATCGTCGCGACCTGCTCCATCATTTTTTCCATCTCGCCGGTCGCTTCGCCGACCGAGATCATCTGCATTTCCATCGCCTTGAAGATGCCGGAGGACTGAGCGATCTGCAGCATGGTCTCGCCGCGCGTGATGCCGTCGCGCATGCCGTTGATGCGCTCTTCGAAGAACGCGTTGTCGACCACCTTTGCCACCAGCGTGAACGCCTGGTCGATCGGCACGCCGCTCTTGCACGCGATCGAGAACGAAAGACAGAAGCGCGCGATGCCCGCCTTGTCGAAGATGCCGCCGACCAGCGGCAGCTTCAGCTTGAATTTGTCCCATCGATAGCGGCCGGCCGGCCGCGATACCCAGAGCCGGAAGCCGTACCAGCATCCGCCCATCGCCGCCAGCACCGCCCACCACCAGTTCACTGCAAAGTCGGAGACCATCAGCAGGATGCGCGTCAGCAGCGGCAGCTCGACCTTCATCCCCGCATACACCTTCGCGAACACCGGAATCACGAAGATGGTCAGGATGCCGATCGCGATGGCGATAGCAATCACCACGAAGGTCGGATAGCGCAGCGCGCCCTTGATCTTCTGTCGCATGTCGCGCTCGAACTCGAGCTGCGCGAAAAGTCGGCTGAAAATCTCGTCGAGCCGGCCCGCGCCTTCGCCGACGCGGACCATGCTGACGTAGTAGTCATCGAAGAAATGCGGATGGTGCGACATCGCGATCGACAGCTCCAGGCCCTGGTCGAGATCTTCGCGCAGCTTGCCGAGCAGTGCGGCCAGCTTCGGATTGCCGCAGGAGCTCTGCATGCCGGCCAGCGCCTGCATCATCGGCAGGCCGGCGCGCACCATGGTGCCGAGCTGCCGCGTAAACAGCAGCAGGTCGGTCGAGCTCAGCGAGCCGCGGCCATTGAACTTGTCCATCAGCGAGCCGGCATCGCCGTCCTTTGCCTGCGCGCTGATCCGCACCGGCACCAGGCCCGCGCCTATCATCCATTGCGCCACCGCCTGCGGGCTGGGCGAATCGATCTTGCCCTTCACCAGTTCGCCGCGCCGGTTGCGGCCTTCGTAGGCAAATCCCTGCATCAGTTGTCATCCCAGCTGACGACCTTCATCGCCTCGGCCACGGTGGTGCGTCCGTCCAGCACCAGCTTCAGCACGCGGTGCGCAATCGTCGCGCCCTCCATCGCCTGCTGCGCGGCCGTCTCGAACTCCTGCAGCGTATCGCCGCGCAGCGCGCGCGCCAGCGGCGGCGTGATCGTCAGTATCTCGTGCACGCCGGTGCGGCCGCGATAGCCGATGCCGTTGCAGCGCGGGCAGCCGCAGCCGCGCTTCAGCTGCGTGTCGGCCGGTAGCGCATCGATGCCCAGTCCCTGCAGCAGCCACTGCAATTCGTCTTCATTCGGCGTCGTCGGCGCCGCGCAATGCGTGCACGACAGCCGCACCAGACGCTGCGACACCACGGCCAGCACCGTTGACGCAATCAGGTAGGGCGGAATGCCCATGTCGACCAGCCGGCCCGGCGTGCTGACTGCGTCATTCGTATGCAGCGTTGACAGCACCAGGTGGCCCGTCATCGCGGCGCGGCTGGCAATCTGTGCGGTCTCGTGGTCGCGGATCTCGCCGATGAAGATCACGTCCGGGTCCTGCCGCAGGAAGGAGCGCAGCAC
>JACCDQ011228016.1_pt1 | contig 10982 bp, 10 predicted proteins | sample 7446031 | NCBI WGS metagenome assembly JACCDQ01 (sample SAMN15323442, study PRJNA562643) | freshwater metagenome | isolation source: river surface water | place: USA:Blue River Watershed | collected 2017-08-17
AGCTGATATAGAAACTGGCTTTTTTAATGAGGGTTTAAAAAACCACATTTGACGGTCGTTAAATAAATAGATCTCATTCTTATTTTTTGCCGGAGCCGTTGCCTCAACATGGGCATCTTGCTGCTTAGCTTTTACTATAAACTCACGCTTTGATTCTTCGCCATTTTCAAAAGTTTGAATCACGGCCTCCCACTGCACGCCATCGGTTACACCACCACGGCCTTGATCAGAGGCTTTCAAAAGCTCGGTTGCCAGATCATTGGCAAAAACACTTTGCATTCCAAGTAAAGCTAAAATTACGACTAATGCTTTCATCTACGCTCCTGCATCATTCAAAAGATCAATTAACTTAGACCGAGACTTCCGTTTCATCACGATAGAAGCCGAAATCCAAGTTAGTAAAAAAACAAAAACTGTTACGGTTAAAACAATAAAAAAATTCCATACTAATCTAAACTGAACCGTTCCTGCCACGCCTGGTGGAGTAAAACGAATATTTAAACTATTTACAACGTATGAAATAATCGCCGATAAAATCACTCCGATGACGACCGCTATAGCACAAAGAACCAAATTCTCGGCTACAAAAATCTTACTAATGTCTTGCGATTTAAACCCAACCGCTCTTAAAGTTCCGATCTCTTTCGTTCTTTCAATGATTCCCATGGCCAACGAATTCACAATCGTTAAACTCACGGCAGTTCCAATTAGAAAAATAATGAAACCGCCCATCGCCATCAAGAAACCCAATGTTCCGATGTATACAGCATTTATCTTTTCATCATAATAAAAAAAGGTTTCAAAATTTGGCGAAATCTTAGATAAAACCTCATCCAGCTGAACTTTGAATTTTTTCATATCTTCGTTGGGATTAATATAGACCGACATTGATTCAGCCCCATCAGTTCCTAAAAGTTCTTGTGCTTTCTTAAAAGGAATCAAAACCAACGAGTCTTCAAGCAACTCAACACCACTTGTATGTTCAGCACCCAAATCTAAATTCACCGCATTCAAGTCGCTATCAAATGAACGAGCTGCCATCTGGACACCTTCATTTGAATTCAAAGGGTATTTCAAATTCATAATATTAGCGATTCTTGGCGTGACCGACATCACGTCTTCACTTTTTCTAAAAATTTCGATATTTTCTAACTGCGATGGCAAGATCCAATCCTTTGCCCATTCTGATAAAGCCGGCTGCAACAGTGAGCGGGCATAAATCTCGGGCTCAAAGCTGAAAAATAAAACTGGATGCGACTTCACACCATTTGATAATAAGCCTGAACCATTTAAGTTGTGACCAATATACTCGACACCATATTTTGAATTCGACAATGCGTTTTCAATTTGTTCGACTTCAGACTTCTCAATCACATACTTTTTAGGTTTCAGCGAAAAGTGTACAAGAGCATCTTTCTTAAAAATTTTAACATGCCCATGCATAGCCGAATAAATCGATGTGTTATCTAAGGCTTTTTTCACTCGATAAATATAGGCACCTAAAAGATTAAGCCCCACAAAACCAACACAAATAGCTAACCCCGTCGACAGAGTCCGTCTTTTATTTCTAAAAAGATTTAGGTAGGCAAACTTTAAGAACATCAAGCTTCAATCACTCCATCTTTAATTTTTACAATACGCTGTACGCGACTCATCAGTTTTTCATCATGAGTACAAAAGAAAAAAGTAACATGACGTTTTTGATTCAGCTCAAACATCAAATCAATAATATGATGGGCCGTTTTAGAATCCAAATTGGCGGTAGGTTCATCAGCTAAAATCAATGAAGGCTCAGTCACTAGCGCACGTGCGATCGCAACCCTTTGTCTTTGTCCGCCCGAAAGCTGATCAGGTCTCTGCAAAGCAAAGTTTTCTAATCCCACGTCTTTCAAAGCCGCCATAACTTTTTTCTTGCGATCTTCTTCAGAAATTTCTTTTCGAATCGTTAATGGGATTTCAACATTTTCAAAAACATTTAAGACTGGAATCAAATTAAAAGACTGAAAAATAAAACCAATTTTCTTATTTCTCAGTTCGCTTCGTTGATTCTCATTTAAATTTTTTACAGGCACACCTTCAATTAAAATCTCACCCTTATCCGCTTCATCCAAACAGCCAACAAGATTCAATAAAGTTGTTTTACCCGAGCCCGAAGACCCAATCAGCGCGGCAAACTCACCTTTTCGAATTTGCAGCGACAATCCTCGCAAGGCATGGACCTCTGTAGAGCCCAATTGATATGATTTAACGACATTTTTGATCTCAACAACATTTTCCATAGCTGTATCTTAGAGAAACCCCATTGAATTGCATCCCTTTTTTTAAAAAGTAATTCCAATTTGGAACCAATAAGTTTTAATAATAGAGGTCAGAAATTTAAAAGAGATAAATTTACTTGAAATTTTTCCGCGAATAACCGAAATTAGATTTATCTCTAATGAAAGGAGGAGTTTATGATTCAAAATCAAACTATGCCCACAAAGCATTCGACCGGTGATTCTACTGTCGATATGAACTTTGCAGCGCTAGACGCGATTTTAATTTGTCAATCAAGCGAACTTCTTCTTTCCGATGCTACCTTCTAAAGAAGCTCGCTCTAAGCAAATCAAAATTTAAATCTAAAAATTCGATTACAAGAATTTGATCTTGATGCATTCGCGCGTCTTGATCAAAAAACCGCATCAACATCCAGAGGAGGACAAATGAAAACAGCGGGCAAAAACTATAAACGCGAATGGGAACAAGCTCAATTAGCTGAACTCATTCAACTTGCAGAAAATAGCTTTAAAGTACTTAACTTAACAGGAAAGGCTTTCAAATTATTTTTAAATTTAACACTCTTTATCACTTACCTTTTTGCAAAGTGGGCCTGGAATTTGGCAAAACTTGCCTTATTCTCACAACCGTACTCGCAAATCACAAGGGATGAACAGTGGATTTACCGACAAATCAAATAATTTACATCTGTGAGATCGTGTTAAACACGCGTCCCAAGTAGTGGTCTAACCAACGACGGCCATACTTGGGATCTTTTTCTCTCGCAAAATATCCCATGTGCCCACCATGCTGACTGATTGTCAGATGAACGCTATCACTCCATTTTCCGTTTAAATAATCTTGAACATCAATAAACGGATCATCAACGGCAGATAAAACAAATGTTTTTGTTTCAATGCGATTCAAAAAGTCTTTCGTAGAACACTTCTGATAATAATCATCACGATCTTTAAACTGATTCACCGGGGCCGTGTAGATTTGATCAATATCTAAAGTTTTACCAACTAAAGGAAAGCTAATATCACTTTGTCGCTCTTGAATTATCTTTTTTAAAGCGAAAAAAAATCTTAAGTCGTAAATACGGGAAGCCCCTTCAGTCAACTTTGCGGCAGCGCTTTGCAAATTCAAAGGCGCATTTACAATAATTCCAATATCAGGTTGCTCATGACCATATCGACGAGTCAGAAGGTTCAACAAAATACTTCCACTCATCGAAAAGCCCAAAGCAATTTGTTTCGTCCCCGAAAACTTCTGGCGAGCCCAGCGAATAACAAACTCAGCATCTTCACCGCGCCCCGAATGATAACTTTTCTTTGCCATAGCCAAAGGTGAAGCCGCGCGATGATTCACCAAAATCACATTCCATCCCATGGCATTCGCTTGAATGGCCGATCTTTGCATATAATCGGCCTTCGAATTTCCACCAAGTCCGTGGTAGACAGACAAAGTGTAAGGCTCAGTTCCCAGATAGTACTCAATAAAAAGTTGGTCACCATCTGGCAAAGTCAAAATTTCATTTTGAAAAGAGAAAGGGAAATGAGGCGAAGGAACAACATGACCTAAGATCGTTTGTGAGTGCCCCGTCCAATATTTGAGATAGGGCACAAAAGGTTTTAGCTGTAAATCGATTTTACCAAATTTTAACACGTTCTTTTTCGTCTAAGTAAAGTTTGTTTTTAGCTGTACAAGCAAAGGCTTCGTAAAACCCAGATTGGTGTTTCACTTGCTCGTTAATACGAGCATACCCCAAACTGTGAGGATCTGTCTTAAGCTGCATTTCTTTCGCTTTTTCACGCATTACATTGCACCACAAGCGTCCGTAAGCCACGAAGAATTTTTGCTTATCATTTATTGAGCCTTCATTTTTCGGAAAAGCCGCATTGTAAGCGAATGTCATCCCAACTAAGTCGGCCACGTTTTCACCCAAAGTAAGTGCTCCGTTGTGACCAATTTTATTAAATTGATCGCGCATTTTTGCGCCACGTTCTTTAAATTTATTTACATCGTCGTCAGTCATCCACTGTTTTAATTTTCCAGACGAATCAAACTTAGAACCCTCATCATCGATACTGTGACCTAATTCATGACCAACAACAGCACCAACGGCACCTAGATTTTCAATCACATCACCCTCTGGAACAAAAAACGGATATTGTAAAATTCCGATCGGCATAACGAATTTATTCGAATCCGGAGAATAATACGCATTCACCGTCAATGGCCCCATTCCCCAAGCTTCGTGATTAACCCCCTCTTTCAATCGTTTTAATGAGCGTTTATGCGAAGCTAATGCCAAAATTTTTCCATTCTCGTGAGGCTTAGTTTGGCTAAATTTTTCGATGTCTTTAAATTCCCACTCTTTATCATTTAGCGGTTGAATCAATTGCAACTTAGCCGTACGAATTTTTTCAAGCGCACCTTTTTTACTTTGGCTCGATAACCAAGTGTTTTTTTCGATACCATCTAGAATTGATGAACGAATTTTTTCAGCAACCTGAGCCATTTTCTCTTTAGGAAAGTTTGGAAATAGCCGAGGCAACATTTCTAAATCGAATTCTCGATTAAATGCTCCCATCACAGCTGTGGTACAACGCTCCTGACGATCCGAACGACTCACGGGACCACCTAAAAATTTGTGTCTGAAATCCCAACGCTTTTTGAATAATGCTGGATACGCATCATCCATGTAATCGCGCGCATTGCGGTAGGTGTACATATCTTTCAAGATTTGCAAATTCGAATCATTTAATTCTTTTTGCAGAAAAGCAAAACTCTCAGGAATAAAATCACGAATCTGGGTTGCGTCAGGAACATTCGCCTTAAAGAAACCTTCCAAACCAAATGCGCTTGTTTGCTTAATAAAGTCTGCTCGGCTTACTTGACGAGGTTGAGTGTAACGCTGTCTAAATTCAGCCGGAAACGGGTACGTATCTTTAAAGCGTTTTTCAAAATCAATAATAGCTTGCGCACGCTTCAAATGATCAGCCTTAGATTCTTTTGGATAAATTGTATCTAAGAAGGCTGCTATCAACTCTTGATAAGCTTTAACTAGTTCAGCATTTTCATAATAAGAGTGTTCAGGTAGTCCCATCAAAGTCAAATCAAACATAATGTCATAAACTTGAGGATTTTCAATGTTTGGATTGATGTCATATCCAATGATGCCCCATTTCTCATTCGTCATATTTTCTTGATTAATACGAATGAAATCGGCCAAAGTTTTTATGCTAGCAACTTCTTTTACAAGGCCAGCGACTAAAGATTTTTCTTCTTTCGTCGATTCAGCTTTATTCATACAAGCCATGTAATAATCTTTGAATTGCAAAGAACGCGCTGAAAGATTTTTTTCTTTTTTTATATTTTTAAAGAAATCTTTTTTCTTTTCCAAAATTCTTTCATCTGAATCATCAAACGAAAATGTGTGCGAACTTCTATCGTCACGCAATTTAAAAGAAGCTTCAACATCCGAACAAACATATTGATGAAAGTCGTCACAAGGATTCACATTTGTGTTTAGTGTAAATACTCGACGATCCGGAATTGCCGACGAAGGTGTCATCTTCTTCGCATCAGCTGCAAATACACTTGAACTAGCAAGACAAACAGCTGTGAAAGCTGGCAAAAAAACAACAAACAAATCCTTCTTCACGACATTCCTCCTGTGAAAATAAACTTTGCGCCCTTCATTCTGTCACGAGACGAGTCAAATCGTGAAGCTTTTTTTCCACAGATAGACATCATCTCGACTTCGAGTGATACTCTTAAATATCAATCTACTTTTGAAGGAGTATTCCATGAGTGTTCCATTTATCGATCTTAAATCACAATACAAAGCCCTTAAGACTTCTATCGACAGTCGCATCCAGAAAGTTCTAGAAAGCGGCGCTTACATTGGCGGACCCGAAGTCGCTGAACTTGAAAAAAAATTAGCAGAACACACGGGCACCAAACATTGTTTAGCCGTAGCTAGTGGAACTGACGCATTGTTAATGCCATTGATGGCGCTAGGCATAGGTCCAGGTGACGAAGTGATCACAACAGCTTTTTCGTTTATCGCAACTGCAGAAACAATTGTGCTTTCTGGCGCCACTCCAGTTTATGTCGACATCGATGCGAAAACTTTCAATATCGATCCGAAGAAAATAGAAGCTGCAATCACTCCAAAAACAAAAGCGATTATGCCCGTTTCTTTATACGGCCAAGTTGCTGATCTTAACGAAATCAATGCCATCGCTAAAAAACACAATTTGCATGTGATCGAAGATACAGCTCAGTCTTACGGCGCAAAATACGGCGATAAAAAAAGTGGAGCTTTAACAACTGCAGCTGGAACTTCTTTTTACCCAGCAAAACCACTTGGCTGCTACGGCGATGGTGGAGCGATTTTCACGAACGATGATAAATTAGCTTTAGCAATGAAAGAAATCCGCGAACACGGTTCTGAAAAACGCTACTACCACACCCGCCTTGGAATCAACGGGCGTCTTGATACAATTCAATGCGCGATTTTACTTTCAAAAATGGAAAGATATGATTGGGAAGTTGATGCACGTAACCGCGTTGCTAAACGCTACACAGAAGCATTTGTGGGTCTTGAAAAATTCGATCCACAATTCTCAACTCCATTGATTAAACCAGGAAACGTCAGCGTTTGGGCTCAGTACACTTTGACGATGACTCATCGCGAACAGTTCCAAAAGAAAATGCAAGAATTCCAAGTGCCAACTACGGTTCACTACCCAATGACAATGCCAGATCAACCTTGGTATAAACAACACACCGTTGCAAAACACGATATTTCTCAATCTCGTTGGGCTGCAAGCCACGTGATCAGCTTACCAATGTACCCTGATATGGATGACAAAACTCAAGATATCGTGATCGATGCGGTCAAAAAATCTATCGAGTTTTCAATGAAGCAAAACTAGGGTAAAGTCACGAAACTATGAAAACAGAATTCTCTCCACTTCAAAAAACCGTAACAATGCAAACTCCTCAAGGCCCCATCACTTGGGGAGACGCAAAAAACTTCGTTCTCTTTGCTGGACCTGACATTATCGAAGATGAAGGCATGGTGATTGAAACCGGAACAGAAATCAAAAGAGTCACTCAAGCTCTTGGAATTCCATGGATTCTGAAATGTTCATTCGACAAAGCGAACCGCCAAAGCGCAAAAAGCTTTCGCGGCCCCGGAATGGATTCAGCTTTAAAATCTCTCGATAAAATTAAATCAAAATTAGGTTGCGCACTTTTGACTGACGTTCATGAAACGATTCAAGTTCAAGAAACAGCCGAATACGCAGAAGTGATTCAAATCCCAGCCTTCCTGTCTCGACAAACAGACTTAATGGTTGCAGCGGCTAAAACAAATCGCGTAATTCATATTAAAAAAGGGCAATTCTTAGCTCCTTGGGATATGAAAGCGATTGCACAAAAAGCTGTTGCTGCAGGAAATGACAAATTATTACTTTGCGAGCGCGGAACAACTTTCGGTTACAACCGCTTAATCAACGACATGACGGGCTTAGTAGAAATGCGCAGATTAGGTTTTCCGGTCATCATGGATTGCACGCATTCAACGCAGCTCCCAGGAGCAACCGGCGAATCAAGCGGAGGCCGCGGAGATATGGTATGGCCTTTAGCCCGCGCAGCGATGGCTGTCGGAGTCGACGGAATCTTCCTTGAAACCCATCCAAACCCAGCCGAGGCCCTTTGTGACGGACCAACTTCATTGCCATTAAAAAACCTAGAAGGCTTCCTCAAAAACATCCAACTGATTTTCAAAACACACGCCCAATAAATAAGCTAAAAAAATCGCCCCTAAAAAGTCCAAACCCAAGAAGTAAAAATGCAGGCGTACCTTCAGGTACGTCAAGTTCGCAGCATCGCCGGATTCGGAGTTTTTAAGAACGATTTGCGCTCTGCGGTTGACTCTTAAGTCCCCATGAGGAGAATGAGCCATGTCATTTTTCAAAAAAATATGGCGACCCTTGGTAGCCATTCTTTTTCTTTTCATTCTTGTTAAAAAAGGCCCGATCAAACTTGAACAATTGCAATTAGCTTTATCACAACCTCGCATTTTAGTTTTAGGCTTGAGTTTATTTTTAGTTCAGTTCGTGCTGTTTGCATCTCGTTGGAAATTATTCGTTGATCAAGTTTCACATGTCGATATCAAAACTTCTTTTAAGCTCACGTTGATCGGACAGTTTTTTTCATTCTTCATTCCCGGAGGGGTTGGCGGCGATCTAGTCAAAGCCCTCGAGCTCGCAAAAGATCAAGTCGCATCAAGAGTCACAGCACTTTCTACGGTCATCGCCGATCGCGTCCTAGGACTATTCACGATGATATTATTATCGTCGATTTTTTTAACGGCTGAATACTTCAGCTCGCCATTCGAAAAACTTTCAAAGTATCTAGCCGTCAGCTGGATTTTATTGATCGGAGTCACTTGCGGCTTATTATTAGCGCCGTTTATCGTAAGCCTTCTCAATCAGTTTTTTCACGACAAACAATCTAAAATTCTTTTACAGCTGAACAAATTGATCAACAGCTTCAGTCTTACTTTTGAGTCGTTCCGCAAACCAAGCCTCATGCTGAAAAACTCAATCTACTGTCTAGCGATTCAACTGATTACTATTTTCTTTATGTTCAATGTCGTAAAAAGCTTAGGCATTCAGCCTCCACCATTTTTAATTTTCTTTGCACTGTGCTGTTTCGGAATTTTAGCGTCTGCTATTCCGCTAACCCCAGCTGGTATCGGAGTCGGTCAAGCCGCCTTCTATCTTTTGTTTTCTAGTTTTAGCAAAGAATTGGCTGAAGCTGCAGTAACAGCGGTGAGCTTGTTTCAATTGTTTCAACTTTTCTTTTCGTTATTCGGCGGGCTCTTCTTTTCTATTAAGACTCAGCCCAAACACAAAACAGCGTGAGGTCGCATGAAAAAAAATAAAACTTCTTCTCAAGTAAAAAGTTCTGCTAAGCAGTCGAAGAAAAATTCTAAAACTCAACATTCTTCTAAAGCCAAAAGCTCTTTAGCCGCTAGCGCAGCCGGACTAACAAGAACTCCTTCGATCCGTACGTTTAATGTTCACGGCTCCGAAAAAACCCAAGCTTGGGAGTTTTCAAATCATCTAGTCCCTCCGATGACAGCTTCAACGACATTCCGCTTGAAGTCTTTACAGCGTGGCGCGGACGGTTTCCAACTTTTCGCCAACATTGAAAACCATAAAGATCCAATTTGGATTTACGATCGCCTCGAAGAACCTTCTTCAAAAATGCTTGAAGAGCAATTGGCTCAAATGGAACGTGGCGAAGTCGCCATTAGCTTTTCAAGCGGCATGGGAGCGATCTCGGCTTCGTTTCTTGCTTTTCTGAAGGCCGGAGACACAGTTATTAGTCATAAAACACTTTACGGTTGCACATACAGTTTAATCACTTCGTGGCTTCCAAGATTTGGCATCAATCACCAAATGGTAAACGTCAACCAATTGAAAGCTAAAGATCTTGAAGACAAGTCTCTTAAGACAATTTACTTCGAATCGGTTTGCAACCCATCAATGGAAATTATCGACATCGAAAGAATTTGCAAGCTAGTGAAAGAAGAAAATAAATCTCGTGGCACAGAAAACAAAATCAAAATTGTTGTCGATAACACTTTCGCGACCCCGTGGGGCTTAAGACCACTCGAGTTCGGTGCTGATCTGGTCATTCAAAGCTTAACAAAAAATATCGCAGGCTTCGGAACCGAAATGGGCGGAGCCATCATCACCTCAAGAAAATATTTGTCGCAATTACTTTTGATTCGCAAAGATATCGGCGCAATCATGCATCCGCACTCAGCGTGGAATATCATGATTTACGGGATTCCTTCTCAAGTTCTACGTTTCGAAGCTCAGCAAAAAAATGCCACACAAATCGCAAAGTATCTTGAAAAGCACCCATCGGTTGAAAAAGTCTATTACCCAGGGCTTTCTAGCTTTCCGCAGCATAGTCTGGCTAAAAAGATACTCAAAACCCCAGAAGGAAACTTCTCTCCGGGAACAATGCTCAGCTTCACTCTTAAAGGGAACAACGCAAAGACAGAGAAATTTATCAACTCGATTGCTCAAAATAGTTACTCCATCACTTTAGCGGTCAGCTTAGGATTGATTAAAACTCTGATTGAAGTTCCGGGTTTAATGACCCACGCGGCAGTGCCGAAAGAAAAGCAAGCCGAGTCAGGCATTCCGGCTAAATTGATTCGCATGAGTATCGGGATCGAAGACGCAAACGACGTGATTTCAGATCTTGAACAAGCATTTGAAAAAATCTAGGATGAATTAAACAAATTATCTATAACGGCCAAAATTTTTATTAATAAAAATGAAGCTCGGCCGTCATAGAAATAGTTACGAAAAATAAGGCGAATAAGAAATCTTCTACTCGCAACATTAGAATAACTTAAATTGTTCTAATGTAAAACGGCCGCAAGCAACTTAAGTTGTTTGTAAATAAAAATAGTTGGCAAAAAATCTTATCGATGGAGACAAGATGGATATATTAATCAAACAGCTCATAGGACTTATCAAGCTTCTTCACTCAGACACGGGGCAAAACCAAATCGCTGCCGGACTCGCGTTTGGGGTATTTCTGGGTTTTGCACCCTTCTTATCAATACAGACGCTTTTAGTACTTTTTATCGTTTTCATTTTCCGAGTCCAACTAGGAGC
>JACCDQ011709039.1_pt1 | contig 10982 bp, 9 predicted proteins | sample 7446031 | NCBI WGS metagenome assembly JACCDQ01 (sample SAMN15323442, study PRJNA562643) | freshwater metagenome | isolation source: river surface water | place: USA:Blue River Watershed | collected 2017-08-17
ACCGATGCCGCCGCAGGAGAACACGATCTCCCCTGAGGCAAAGGCGCGCTCCAGCGTGGCGGTGATGCGCTGCGGATCGTCGCCCACGTAGTCGGCATGCGCGAGCTGCAGGCCGCGCGCCTGCAGCAGTTCGATGACCTTGGGCAGATGCTTGTCGGCGCGTTTGCCCGACAGGATTTCGTCGCCGATGATGATCAGGCCAAAGTTGGGAGATGCTTCAGGGTGGGTGGGGCTTGAGGGGTTCATGTGGATCGTTGGCAGGGTCATTTGGCAGGGTCAATATCTCGGAAGGCAACACCTCAGGCGTCACGGGAACAACAGTTGCCTCGACAGGCTCGTCACGCAGCGCCTTCAATGCAGCCAGGCAATAGTGGGCAAACCAGAGTGAGGCAAAGGAAAACACCACCGTGTACAACCAGATCGCCAGCGGGACCAGCACCACAAAGGCCGCAACCATCACCACACCGGAGGCCCAGATCAGGCTCGGTGCCGCGCCGAGATAACCAGACAACAGGCCAATGCCCAACAGGCCGAGCCGGTGCCGTCGAAAAATCTCGCGCCGTTCTTCGCCGCTGGCGTGCTCGGCCAATGCATCAAAAGCCATGACCCGATAGGTCAACCAACCCCAGATGAGTGGCGGCAAAATAAAAATCAGCGGAGGAATCAGCCACAGCGGCAACGACACCACCAGCGCCACCAAGGCCAGCGCGGTGGACATCAGCGACCACCACAGACTAGCCAGAACGGATCCCCCGCGTTTGGCGACCAGCGAGGGAAACCGGTTCTTGGCCACCATCGAGGTCAACGCCGGGGTCATCATGAGCGCCACCACCAGCAGGGAAACCACCACAAAGACCGGCGTCACCGCAAAAACGACGATCAGGGGTGCCAATACAACTTTCAGGTTTCCGAGACCAAAACTCTGCAGCCAGGCAGACATGGTGTTCACAAAGGAAGATGTTTCCAGCCACAACCGTACGGAGGCCAACACCTGGTCCCAGTAGAAATAACCCAGGCCCCACGCCAGCCCCGTCATCACGAGCAAAGGCAGGAAAGACAGCGCAATGACGCGGGGATTCAAACAATATGCGACCGCTCGCCAAAAGGAATCAAACAGAAGGCTCATGGGGCAAGCATAACGCAGCATGGCCAGAGCCGTAACCTGGCGGTCAGGCGCGCCCCACCAGCCGCATCAGGCCGAGCCATTGCTGGGACCAGAAGCCCGCTCCGTAATCGCGCCCTTGTTCCAACTGGTCACGTACCCCGGTGGCGTCAAAGCGGTGTTCAAAATTGGCCGTGTCAAACAGCATGTCCCACCAGGGTAGCAAGACACCGAAGTTGGCCCCGCCCAAGGTATGGCGACCATGCGACTCATGCCCCAGGCCAATCGCGTGATGCAAACGGTGAAAACGCGGACTGATCCACACACGCTCGCCCAGTGCGCCAAACCATAGACGCAGGTTGGCATGTTGGAAATTTTCACTGAGCTGAGTCACGACCACGATCGCGACAAACTGCCCGGGCGCTATACCGATGGCCTTGGCCAAGACCGCCATGAGGACCGCTTGAATCAGGTCGTCCAGCACATGGTTGCGGTTGTCGCTCCACATGGTGAGCTGACGTTGTGAATGGTGCAAAGCGTGAAGTTGCCACCACCAGTTCCATTGGTGCTGGGCACGGTGCAACCAGTAATTAAAAAAGTCCAGCACCACCAGGTACAGCAACAGACTCACCCAGGGCACGTCAGACACCCCTGGCCAAAAACCGTCGAGTTGAAAAGTTGGCCAACCGGCGACGCGCAAAACCCCAAAGCCTTGGTCAAACAGAGGCTCCAGCGTGAAAAACATGACCACCCGGAACAAGCCCAAGCGATGGATCAGCGTGTACACCAGATCGGTGCGCACGCCGGCAGGATCGGTGATCGGCTCGACCGGTCGCAAGCGCTGCAATGGCCCGATCACGACCAGCAACACCAGCAACTGCAACAAGCCCACCAGCAACCAGCCAGTGGCTGCAAATCCGTCAGGCAGAAAATTCCCAAGTCCCGCCTCAAACATCAGCGGCTGCAACAAGGACTCAAACAACCAGCCTTGAATATCCGAAAAGGTATCGGCCATCCAGCTCATGCTTTTTCTCCCGGCGCCAGCCAGCTTGGGTATGCCGGGTGCTCGCGCAAGGTGGCAAAACAAAAGCCGCGATCCTTCAAGCCCTGCAGCAAGGGCTCCAGCACGGTGGGTGCCCAAGGGTCCTGGCGCGACCAGATACCCAGATGCGCCATCAGGATGTCGCCCGCACGAATATTGCGCAGCGCCTTGGCCAACAGCGCTTGATTGCTGAAGCTGGCACTGGACAGCTCGTCGCCCAGAAACCCGGCGTCAGACCAGCCCACATGGGTAAAACCACAGCGTTTGGCCACGGCCAGCAAACGCGGCGAGGTCTTGCCGCCAGGTGCGCGAAACAGGGGCAATGGCGGTTGGCCCGTGAGGTCCTGCAAACGCTGGCTGGCGGCCTTCAGCTGTGCGCAATATTGGTCCGCGCTCCATGTCAGGTCCCGCCCGGCCAGTGATCCGGCCGAGGGTCGCACCCGAAACAGGGGCACAGTGCCCGGCAGGTCGGCGCGCCAATACACATGGTCATAGGTGTGCGAGGCGAATTCATGGCCTTCCGCCGCGCGCGCCTTCCACCATGCGGCCCAATACTGGCCCAGACTGCCATCCCCCTGCTGGGTCGGCTCATTGGCGGCAAAAAACGTGACCCGGACCGATTGGCGATGCAGCACCTGGGCCACCAGCGGCGCCACGGCCATGTGTCCGGTATCAAAGGTGAGGTACAGCGGCTTGTCACAGCGCGGCAGTGCCGCTGCCTGCATCGCAAAGGTGGCAACCATGCTGCACAGCAACACGCGCCTGGCCATGCTGATCCTACTGGCGCGCCGCATGATCGAGTGTCCAGACGCCATGGGGCGATCGACCCACACGGATCTGGCGCACCACGGTCCGCGTCTGGGTATCGATCACTGTCAGTTTGTCAGCCCAGCGCGAGGCCACATAAAGGTAGCGGCCATCCTGCGACAGGTCCATGCAGTCAGGCCCACTGGGCGCAGGGAAGCTGTCCACCACCGTCATCGTCTGATAATCAATTTTGCTGATGGTGTTGGCCACCCGGTTGCTGACAAAGACATGGCGCTTGTCGCCCGCAGCGCGAAATGCATGGGCGCCATTGCCGGTCAAAAGCAGCTTGACCAGCTTGGGTGCACTGCCTGCCAGGTCATAGACCTCAACGCCGGAACCGCCAGTCAATCCGATCAACAGGAATTTGTCATCGGGTGTACCAAACACGTCCGCCGGCAAGGGCCCGGTCGGACTGCGCCATTTGAGGGTTTGGGTGGGCAAATCGATCGCCACCAGTTCATTACTTTCCTGCATGGTGGCGTAGACCGTGCGGCTGGAGCTATCGATCCACACGTGGCTCGGCGTTTTGCCGGTGGGAATGCGCTTGACCAGCACCAGGTTGCTGCCGTCCCAGCGGTAAATATCGACATGATTGAGCCGGTTGGCCGCTGTCACAAACCATTTCATGTCAGGTGAAAACCGCAACTGGTAAGGATCGAGAATACCTGTGACCGTGCGTTGCACCGCGGCTGTTTTGGGATCCACGAACAACAATGAATCACTCAGGGCATTCGCAATGATGAGTGATTTCTCGTCCGGCGTGAGGTAGAGGTGGTGCGGCTCCTTGCCGGTGGGAAGACGCTTGACCTCGGTCCAGCTCTGGGGGTCAATCACACTGATACTGGCATCTAGCGAGTTCAGTACAAAAACAGGCGAGGTACCCGACCAGCACCACAGCGAGAAGGTGCCAAGCGTCAAACAAGCAAGCACAGTGCGCACAGACAATTGCTTCAGAATTGAAAATAATACAGCCATTAAGAGCGCCAAACAAACAAGAGGACGTGACCAAACGAGGCCGAAAGTGTAGCCGCCATCAGGTTTTAAGGGCTTTCAATGGAAGCCAGATCCTCCGCATTCAACCAGCGCCACTGGCCTGGCGCCAGCGCATCGGGCAGGCCCAGTCCGCCGATTTGCGAACGGTGCAAGGCCTCGACCCGGTTGCTCACGGCGGCGACCATACGTTTGACCTGGTGGTACTTCCCTTCCGTCAGGGTCAGGCGCAAATGGAATTCAGACACCGCCTCGCACGCAGCGGCACACACTGGTTTGGGGTCATCGTCAAGCACCACGCCCGATAACAATCGGCTGACCTGACGTTCATCCAGCGGATGTTTGACCGTGACCTCATACACCTTGGGCACATGGTGGCGCGGCGAACTCATGCGATGAATGAACTTGCCGTCGTCGGTGAGCAGCAACAAGCCGGTGGTGTCCTGGTCCAGTCGGCCGACCGCCTGCACCCCCTGCACCGCGCCTTTTTGTGGCCGCAGCCGCAAGGGTGACGGCAACAGGGTATAGATGCTGGGGTAGGTCGAAGGCTTTTGCGAACACTCGGTGGCAACCGGCTTGTTCAGCATGAGGTAGGCTTTCTCTGCATAGGGCCAGTCCACGCCCTGCACCTGAAAGCGCAATCCTGCAACGGCAAATTCAGCGGTCGATTGAAGATACCTGACGGGGCCTGACGCCTGATCTGGCGGATAAACCTGCACAAAACCCTGCTGGATCAAACCGGCGCAAACACGCCGGGTACCAAAACCCTGGGAATAAAGAATGTCTTGAAGTTGCATGGCGTAAGTATCGCAAAGCGCGGCAGCACCCCCCTCGCCGATCATCCCAGGTCAGGCGGCAATCAGTTCGGCCGCTTCACGTGCGGCCACCACGCCCTCGTCGGTGGGCACGACCCACACCTCAACAGCGCTTTCAGGCGCGTGAATGGCCATGATCTGGTCACCTGTGGCCAGTTGGTTGAGCGCAGGGTCGATCACCACCCCTAGCCAGGCCAGGCGCTGGCCGAGGTCGGTGCGCAAGGCCACGTCGTGCTCACCGATACCGCCACTGAAAGCCAACACATCCAGCCCCTGCAAACATGCGACGAGGGCACCAGTTTCACGCGCCACGCGGTAAGTGAACATGTCCACCGCCAATTTGGCGCTGGCCGAGCCGTCTGCGCGCAGGCGACGCATGTCAGCCGATACCCCCGACACACCGAGCAGGCCGCTCTGCTTGTACAGCAGCTTTTGCAGACGATCGTGGCTCCAGCCCTGCGCCACCAGATACAGCAGGGCACCCGCATCCAGGGCCCCGGGCCGGGTTCCCATCATCAAGCCATCCAGGGCCGAAAAACCCATGCTGGTCGAGCAACTTTTGCCCTCACGCGCAGCACACAGGCTGGCGCCATTACCCAGATGGGCCATCAAGACGCGTCCATTGGCGCGGCTGCTTTGCGCCAGCAGAACACCCATCACATACTGGTACGACAGGCCATGAAAGCCATAACGACGCAGTCCCTGCTGGTACAAGGCTTCGGGCAGCGCAAAACGGTAATCCAGCTCGGGCAGGGTGGCGTGGAAAGCCGTGTCAAAACAGGCCACCTGCGGCAGTCCGGCGAAGGCCTGCGAAAAAGCGCGTATACCTTCCAGGTTGGCGGGCTGGTGCAGCGGTGCCAGTGAAATGAGTTGCGTCAGGTCCGCCAACACCGCATCGGTAACCAGTACACTCGCTCGGTATTGGGCGCCGCCGTGCACAACACGGTGCGCCACCGCCTGCATGGCCGGAATGCCCGGCAGGCTCGCGAGCAACTCGCGCAAACTCGATAAGGCCTTGGCAAAAACCCGATCGGAGCCTAAATTCAACGCGCGGCTATGACTCTGACCTTGAAAAGTCCAGCGCATTTCAGGTGAGCCCCCCGGCTCCAGACCTTCAATGTTGCCCGAGAGCATCTGGGGGATCACTTGCTGCTGTACCAGCGGATAAAGCGCAAACTTCAGGCTCGAAGAGCCCGCATTGACTGACAAAATTGACATGAATGACCCTTTACCAGACAGGACGGGGGTGATCGCGGCGCGCATTGTGCGCCACCAGCAGGGCGAGCAACGCAGAGGCCACCCGGCTTGAGGGTCCATCAGCCCGGCTAGTCAGCGCAATGGGTACCCGAGCGCCCAGCACAATGCCGGATCCTCTGGCACCAGCCAGGTATTCAAGCTGCTTGGCCAGCATGTTGCCGCTCTCCAAATCAGGCACCGCCAGAATGTCGGCATGACCGGCAACCGCTGATTCAATATGCTTGATTTGCGCCGCATGGATCGAGATGGCATTGTCAAATGCCAGCGGCCCATCGAGCACACCACCCGTGATCTGGCCACGTTCGGTCATTTTGCACAGGGCCGCGGCATCCAGCGTCGACGGGATCTTGGAAGTGACCATCTCCACGGCGGACAGAACGGCGACCTTGGGCACGGCCACACCCAGCACCCGCGCAAAGTCGATGGCGTTCTGGATGATGTCCACCTTCTCCTGCAGGCTGGGGCGTATGTTGAGTGCGGCATCGGTGATCAGCAGTGGCTTGTGGTAGAGCGGTACATCAAAACGAAACACATGGGACATGCGACGACCTGTGCGCAAGATCGGCTTGGCCAGCACCGCATGAATCAATTCTTCGGTGTGCAAGCTGCCCTTCATGAGCATTTCGACTTCCCAGGCGGCTGCCATGTCAGCGGCCTTTTCAGCCGCCGCATGGCTATGCGGAACCGACAGGATCTCGATACCCGTCAAATCGAAGCCAGCCTCCGCCGCCACATGGCGGATGCGCACCTCAGGCCCAATCAGTACCGGCACGATCAGACCGTAGCGGGCGGCATCCATGGCACCACTGAGTGAACCCGCGTCACAGGGGTGCACCACGGCACATCGCACTGCCTCAAGATTTTTCCCCAGCGCCAGCAGATCATTAAAACGCGCCTCCGGATCGAACAACTGGATTTGTGGAGCGGCCACGCGTGGCAGGCGCACTTTGCTGGTCGGCGCCAGCACCTTGGCAACGCCACTCAACACAAGATCACCGCGCTGGTTGAGTACCCGGCAATCCAGCTCGACACTCTGTTTTTCCGGGTTCATGGCCGTTACGGTCACCGTCACCGTAAGGGTATCGCCAATCCGGACAGGTTTGACAAAATGCAGCGCCTGGTCCTGATAAATGGTACCCGGACCGGGAAACTGGGTGCCCAACAGGGCAGAAATCAGGGCGCCACTCCACATGCCATGGGCGATGACGCCATGGACCAGGCTGTTGTTGGCATAAGCAGAGTCAAGGTGCGCCGGGTTGGTATCGCCTGAAACGGCGGCAAAAGCCTGGATATCTTCCGGGGTCAGGGTCCGCGACAAGCGGGCACTTTGCCCAAGCTTGATCTCGGAGAAGGTGTGGTTTTCGATCAGTTCAGTATCTGACGGCAGATTCATAACAATCCCAAAATTTGATGCGACATTAAAAAATCATCCAGACCCAAACCTTCGGTACCGGGATTAAAACTCTGACGAATCAGATGTTCCTCAGCCAGCGTGATCGCCGAACACGTCACGGCCAGGCCGGTGTCGTTGCGACAGGTCGTCTCCAGGTGATAACGCAAGCCCAGCAATCCACGCAACTCCTCGTACCGGTGCGCCTGTCGGCGATCCGCGCTGATGTTCAACGCCACCAAGTCAGGCTTGGCTCTGCGGCGCTCATTGACCAACGGATGCGACCGCCGCCCGGACATCAACCCAGCCACGGCAGAAGGATCGTCCAGAGCAACATGCAGGGCCGAAGCGAGGCGCACAATGCGAACATTAAGCGCTTGCATTGAGGCACTCAGGCGCTGGATCAATTCATCATTGTTCTGCATTGCTAGCCTGGACATCGCACCGTGACCCCATGCCATATGGCACGAGTACCATTCTAGGGTAAACCCTAGATATTCATCGTTGAACCAGTTTGCCTATCTCCTTCAAACCTTGCAAACCCAAATCAAGCGACTTGCCGGTCTCAAAAGCAAAAAACCCGCCGAAGCGGGTTTTTTGATGAGCCAGGAGCACTGGCACATGGGCCAATTACTTGGCGCGTGTACCCACCACTTCAATTTCAACGCGACGGTTCTTGGCGCGACCTTCTTTGGTCTTGTTGTCAGCCACTGGCTGAGCCTCGCCCTTGCCTTCGGTATAGATGCGGTTCTTCTCGATGCCCTTGGACATCAGATAGGCCTTGACAGCCTCTGAGCGACGCACCGACAGCTTCTGGTTGTAGCCATCGGGACCGGTGGAGTCGGTGTGACCCACAGCAATCACGACTTCGAGGCTGATGCCTTTGACTTTAGCGACCAGATCATCGAGCTTGGCCTTGCCTTCAGGCTTGAGCACCGCCTTGTCAAAGTCAAAGAAGGCGTCAGCAGCGTAAGTGACCTTGGCAGCAGCGGCAGCAGGTGCAGGTGCAGGTGCAGGTGCAGGGGCTGGCTTGGCTGCGGGAGCAGGAGCAGGTGCAGGTGCAGGTGCTCGAGCGGGTGCAGGTGCGGGAGCAGGGGCGGGGGCAGCTTTGGGAGCCACAATGGCGCCATCACAACCAACAGCGGCGGTTGCCGGGGTCCAGCTGGCATCGCGCCAGCAGAGCTCGTTGGTACCATTTTTCCAGACGGTACCGTCGGTGCTGCGCCAGTTGTCGATGGACTGTGCGCTGGCAGCGGTTGCGAGAGCAGCGGTAGCGATCAGCAGAGCCAATTTATTCAATTTCATCAGGGTTCTCCTTAAGGAAAAAAACCGCAGCAAAGCCGCGTTGATATAGGGACACCCAAGATGCCTATCAAGTTGGGCGCTAAGATCATTGTGCCACAGCGTGTACCACCCAGGATGCGGAAAATCAAGGTGGACCGCCATTCTGAGCTCGATCAGCACCAATTTGGAACCTGCGTTGCAAAGCAACCACGGACGCACAGCTTAAAATCGGCCGCTAACTCAGATCTTGCCTAGCCTCAAGTCCTTCCCATGACCCAGTTCGCCAAAGAAACCCTGCCCACCAGTCTTGCTGACGAGATGCGCCGCAGCTACCTTGACTACGCCATGAGCGTCATCGTCGGGCGAGCCCTGCCGGATGCCCGTGATGGCCTCAAGCCGGTGCACCGCCGTGTGTTGTTTGCGATGCATGAACTCAACAACGACTGGAACAAGGCCTACAAAAAGTCTGCCCGTATCGTCGGTGACGTGATTGGTAAGTACCACCCGCACGGCGACCAGTCGGTCTACGACACTATCGTGCGCATGGCACAGGACTTCTCCATGCGCCACATGCTGGTGGACGGCCAGGGTAACTTCGGCTCGGTGGACGGCGACAACGCGGCTGCCATGCGTTACACCGAAATCCGCCTCGCCAAGATTGCGCACGAGTTACTCGCCGACCTGGACAAAGAAACGGTGGATTTCGGCCCCAACTACGACGGCTCTGAGAAAGAGCCTCTGGTGCTGCCATCTCGCCTGCCCAATTTGCTGGTCAACGGCTCTGGCGGCATTGCCGTGGGCATGGCCACCAACATCCCACCGCACAATCTCAATGAAGTCGTTGATGCCTGCCTGCACCTGCTGCGCAACCCGGAAGCCTCGATAGATGAGCTAATGGAAATCATTCCGGCGCCCGACTTCCCCACCGCCGGCATCATTTACGGCATCAACGGCGTCAAGGACGGCTACCGCACAGGCCGAGGTCGCGTGGTCATGCGCGCCAAGTGTCACTTCGAAGACATTGACCGCGGCCAGCGTCAGGCCATCATCGTCGATGAGCTGCCCTACCAGGTCAACAAGAAAACGCTGCAGGAGCGTATGGCTGAACTGGTCCATGAAAAGAAGATCGAAGGCATCAGCCATATCCAGGATGAATCCGACAAGTCCGGCATGCGCCTGGTGATCGAACTCAAGCGCGGTGAAGTGCCTGAAGTGGTGCTAAACAACCTGTACAAACAAACGCAGTTGCAGGACACCTTCGGCATGAACATGGTGGCCCTGATCAACGGCCAGCCCAAGCTGTGCAACCTGAAAGACTTGATCGAAGTCTTCCTGCAGCACCGCCGCGAGGTGGTGACCCGGCGCACCGTGTTCAACCTGCGCAAGGCGCGTGAACGCGGCCATGTACTCGAAGGCCTGGCCGTGGCGCTGGCCAACATTGACGAATTCATCCGCATCATCCGCGAATCGCCCACACCACCGGTGGCCAAAGCCGAGCTCATGAGCCGCAGCTGGGACAGCACGCTGGTGCGCGAAATGCTCACCCGCACACGTGCCGATGGCGGTGTGGTCAATGCAGACGACTACCGCCCGAACGGTCTCGAGAAGCAATTCGGCATGGGCAGCGATGGCTTGTACCGTCTGTCGGAAACCCAGACGCAGGAAATTTTGCAGATGCGGCTGCAACGCCTGACTGGTCTGGAGCAGGACAAGATCGTGGCCGAATACAAGGAAGTCATGGCCGAGATTGACGATCTGCTCGACATCCTGGCCCGCCCTGAACGGGTTTCCATCATCATCGGCGAAGAACTCACCGCCATCAAGACCGAGTTTGGCCAGACCAAAACGGGGGGACGCCGCTCGCTGGTGGAGCACAGCTCTTTCGACCTGTCCACCGAAGACCTGATCACCCCGACCGACATGGTGGTGACCTTGAGCCACAGCGGTTATATCAAGAGCCAACCCCTGAGCGAGTACCGTGCCCAGAAACGGGGCGGACGCGGCAAGCAGGCCACGGCCACCAAGGACGACGATTGGGTCGACCAGCTTTTCATTGCCAACACCCACGACTACATCCTGTGTTTCAGCAATCGTGGCCGCATGTACTGGCTCAAGGTGTGGGAAGTTCCGCAGGGCTCACGCGGCTCGCGCGGCCGCCCTATCGTCAACATGTTCCCGCTGCAGGACGGCGAAAAGATCACCGTCGTGCTGCCCCTCACCGGCGACAAGCGCAGCTTCCCGGAAGACCAGTACGTTTTCATGTCCACCAGCATGGGCACCGTCAAGAAAACTGCG
>JACCDQ012142751.1_pt1 | contig 10981 bp, 6 predicted proteins | sample 7446031 | NCBI WGS metagenome assembly JACCDQ01 (sample SAMN15323442, study PRJNA562643) | freshwater metagenome | isolation source: river surface water | place: USA:Blue River Watershed | collected 2017-08-17
CTAAATATTGCGCAGTTATGTAATTTTCCAAAAATCCATAGTTCATTTAGAGGAAGTGGATTTTTAAAATATAAAGATGACTTTTTTCTATTTATAAATTTAGAAAAAGAGAAATTTTCAAAATCTGCAAATTATCATAATGCTTTTTTATCAAAAGATACATTTACATACCAAAGTAAACCATCTCAAAGCCAAGATAAAAGTGATGGCGAGAGATTATGTCAAAATAAAGAGTTTGGAGTAAAACTGCATATATTTGTAAGAAAATTTGTACAAGTAGATAAAAAGACTCAAAATTTTATATATTTAGGTTTAGCAAATAGTGTGAAATATGAAGGAAATAAGCCAATAAGTTTAGAGCTGAAACTAGAAATTCCACTAGATGACAAACTCTTTGAAGAGTTTACGAAAATAGTCTGAAAAATCTCTATTTTTTATCTTTGTTTTATGTTCTTCTGTGATACCATTCCCGAAAAATTCCTTGATGAAAAAGGTAGCTTATGGAAGAGAAAGAAGATAAAAGTTTAGTTGAAAAACTATTTCTAAAAGTAAATAACATAGACAAGGTTTTAGAAGATAGAGTAGATACAATCTTACTTAGATTTATAAACATGCTTAAATATATATTTATTCTTATAATGATCATCTATTTAGCAATTTGTCTTATGAGTTTAGGACATAAAATCATCTCTTTTACACTTGAACAAGGTGCGTTAGATTTTGCTTCAATTAAAACAATTTTAACAGATGGATTGTTTACTTTGATTGTAATTGCAATAGTAAAAACTCTATTTATAAAAAGTGGGTTTGATTATGCTTTAACTTTCTTAGAAATAGCATTTGTTGTAATTATTAGAAAACTTATTTTACTTGAAAGTACACCAAGTGAGACTGATTTATTAATAGCATTGGGAGTTACATCTTCTGTATTCTTCATACTAATAATCTTTATTCATAATCTAAAAAGAAAATGGCAAAAAGAGGATAAAAAATAGAGCTATATATTTATAGGTAGCTCTATTTTGAACTCTGCACCTGTAAATCTTTCATTTTCATATGAATAATGTTTATTTGATACAGTTAAATTACCATGCATATGTTTTTTTATGATTTCCATTGACATATAAAGTCCTATTCCTGTTCCTTGACTTTTATGTTTTGTTGTGAAGTAAGGTTCAAAAATTCTATCTATAATTTCTTCTTTTATTCCACCAGCATTATCTTTTATAAGTAAAATAACTGTTTTATCATTTTTATAAATATTTATAAATATGAATTTATGTTCAATATTATTCTCTGCAAATGCATCTAAAGCATTATTAATAATATTCAATAAAACTTGAATAAATTCATTTACAAAGCTTGAAATAGTACCCTCTTGTATATTTCTAACAATATTTATATTTCTATTTTTTAGTTTAGAACTCATTAAATAAAAAACTTTTTCCAAAGGAATATTTATATCAAAGGTTGTTACTTCCTTTTCATTGCTAAAAAAGTTTCTAAAATCATCAATAGTATTTGATAAGTGTTGTGCAGAATTATTTATAATATTCATAGTTTCATAAAAATCTTCATCACTTAAACTATTAAAATCTTTTTTTAATTTTGCTCCAGTTGCTGCTGTTGATATAATAGATAATGGTTGTCGCCATTGGCGTGCAATATTTTCTATCATCTCACCCATTGCTGCCATTTTTGACTGATGATTTAAAATATTTTCTTTATATACTAACTCTTTTGTCTTTTTTTCAACTAGTATCTCAAGATTTTTGTTCATTTCATACAGTTTTTTTGTTTTCTCTTCAACCTTTAAACTCAAAGTATCATTTAATTTTTTTAGGGTAAATGTTCTACTTATAAAAGCTAATAGTATTATAAAAACAATTATTAGTACTTGCCAAAATAAATCATAATTAAAACTATTTTGAAATTGAACATTATTCCATCGAACAATTATTTCATTTAACTCATTTAAGGAAATAGATGAAATGGCCTTATTTAAAATTGATTCTAAAATAGGATAATCATTTCTTATCATAAACTTTATATTAAAATCTAAACCTGTATTTCCTGATATTTTTAAGTCATCAAATCCATATTTATTTATGTTATAAAAAAGAACAGGTTGAATATCAATGAATGCAAAAGCTTGATCTTTTGATACCATCTCTAAACCATCTTTTACACTATTTACAAGAACAAAGTTTAAATTAGGATATCTATTTTTTAAAATATTATGAGCTGTAAAATTGTTACCTATGGCTATTTTCTTATCATTTAAAATAGAAATACTTTCAATAAAATTTTGATCTTTTTTAGTAGCTATTGAAATAGGAAATTTAGCATACTCTTTTGTAAAAATTGCATACTCTTTTCTATTTGATGTCTCTCCAACACTATAAATGATATCTGCTTCCTTATTTTTTATACTATCAAGCTGTTTTGAGAATGTTTCAAAAAAAATATTTTCATATTTTAAATTTAATTTTTTAGCAATTAAATTCCAATATTCAGCTGATATTCCAACTGCTTCATTATTTGATGATTTAAAAGTAAATGGTTCCCAAGCATTTGAAACAGATATTCTTATCTTATTTTTTTCTAAAAATATTTTTTCTTCATCAGTTAGTGAAATTTGTTGCTTAAAATATTGGTAATATCTTTCATTTTCATTTGGAATCCATTTTTTCTCAAGTTCTAATAGTTCATTATTTGGAATTTTTAGTAATCCAGCGTTAAAAATATCAACTTTTTGTTGATCATAACTTATTGTTTTTACATTATTTTTTTGAATAAAATTATTAAGAGGTTTTATTAAGTGAAAGAAATTATTTTGGACAGTATAAAATTCAATTGCTAATTTATCATCATATATTACATCTATTTCAGAATTTATTAAAGCATTCATTGAATCAAAATAATCTTCATAAATTTTTAATTTTGCATTTGGAAAATGTTTAAGTAATATTTCCTCATAATCATTTCCAATTATACCTATTGTAAAGTTTTCTTTTTTTTCCAAATTAAAATCATTTTCTGTAAGGGTAAAAAATGAGCTTTTTATTACATAATAGTTATTTGAACCAATCATCCAATCACTATATTCTTCTGCGCCTAAAAAGAAATCAACTTTTTTGTCTCTAACCAAAGATATAGCATTATCCCACAATACACCATCAACAAATTCTATAGTATAATTATTGTAATTTGCCCATAATTTCCAAATATCTATAAATAATCCTGCAGGTTTATCATCTTGTTTATAGGAAAATGGAGCATAATTTGGGTCGTAAGATATTTTAAAATCAGCTTCTTTAGCAAATAGTGAAATAGAAAATAAAAAAACAATAAATAAAATTTTCATAAATAATCCATAATATATTAAATAAATCTTTAGTAATATAGTAGATTATACTCTATTAATTATTAAAAGCTAAGTCTGTAACCAACGCCTGAAATATTGGTGATTGATTCCTTACCAATTTTTTTTCTTACTTTGGTTAAAAGATTTTTTAAAGCTGAATCTGTCGCTTCAAAACTATCTTCCCAGATATTTAATTTTAATTCATCTGAAGAGATGATTCTATTATTGTTTTTAATAAAGAAATCTATTAAATCCAACTCTTTTAATGTGAGTTGAATCTCTTCTTTAGTCTTTAAATCAAATATTTTTTTTTGAAGTACATTGTATTGGATATTATTTTTAAATGAAATTACATATCTTGAATTATCTAAAATTTCTTCAACACATCTATTTAAAGAAGCATATAAGGTCTTAAAATCTACAGGTTTTGTAATATAATCCACAAGTTTTAATTTTGTAGCTTCTAGTAAATATTTTGTATCAGTAAAAGCACTTAATAATATAACGGGTATGGTTTTATCACTTTTTCTTAGCTCTTTTATAAAATCTATGCCATTTATGTCAGGTAAGCTAATATCTGAAATAATAATATCTATTCTTTGCTCTTGCAAAATACTTTTAGCTTCTTTTATATTCGAAACATCAAATATATTTTTACAGAGTAAAAGCAGTGTCTTTTTTATATTTTCTCTAATGTTATCTTCGTCTTCAATGTATAAAATATTTAGATTTTTTAAAATATTATTTACACTAGGAACTTTTTGCATCATTAATTTCCTTATAAAATAATAGTGTATGTTATAACATAAAGACTTAAAAATATAAAACTATACCTTTAAATATATAATTTTAATATGGAAATAAGCTAAATACTATTAAAATAAGTAAAAGTGTTATTTTGAGTTTGAATATGATTATCTTCTGAAGGACAAAAATGTATATTAAAAATTTGTTAAGATTTGCTTGTGTTTCTATATTAGCTAGTAGTACACTTAACGCAATTAGTTTAAAACAGGGTGTAGAAAAGGTATTAGCAACGAATCCAGAGATTATAGCTGAGAAAAATAATCAAGAAGCTTTTAAAAAGTATATCGATGAAAGAGAAGCCCAATATCTTCCAAGACTAGATATAGATGGAAGATTAGAAAAAAGTAATTCTGATAAAAATTATGATTCAACTTCTACAAATGTAGATGGTTCATCTCAAGAAGATGGATATAACTTTGGTATAGCAGTTAATCAAATGCTTTATGATGGTAATTTGACTCCTAGTCAAGTGTCAGAAGCAAAACACAATGATTTAGCAAATAAATATAGAACACAAAAAAATATTGACGATGTCATTTATCAAACAGTTACTGCATACAAAGATTTACTTCAATATAATGATATGTTAGATTTGACTAAAAGCATGATAAAAACAAATGAAGATAATCTTCAAATTGCAAAAGAGAAAGAATCTATAAGTGGAGAAATTCTTGAAACTTATCAAGTTAAATCAAAATTGAGTTTTGTTAAAGAGAAATATTTAGAAGAGAATGATTTAAAAAGTTCAAAAATAAGTACATTTAAAAGATATATTGGTGTTGAGCCTTCTGGAAATGAGTGTAACCCTAAAATAGATATTTCGAAAATACCAAATAGTTTACAACAAACAATTGAATTGGCTGTTTTAAAAAATTATGAAATCCAAAGACAAATTGAAGTTATTAAAGCTCAAAGGGATAAAATTGCACAAGCTGATGCTAAATTTTTACCAAATTTAAGTTTAGAATTAAAAGCGCTTACAGATAATGACCTATCATTAAATGAAGAGGGTGTTGAAAATCAAGTATATGGAAGATTAAATCTTTCGTGGAATCTTTATAATGGTGGTGGAGACCATGCAGTTTCTAAACAAGAAGAACTTTTCTTAGCTGAAGAAAAACAAAGATTAGATGCTATTACAAATAAAATAGTTGAATCGATAAAAGTTAATTATCAAAGATTCTTAAAAAATAAAGAAAGAATAGTTACGTTAAAAGAGTATGTAGCTGCAAATGAAAAAATTGTTGAGGTTTATAAAAGTGAATTTGAGTCTGGTACTAGAACATTTGTTGATATTTTAGATGCTCAAACAGTTTTATATGAAGCTAAAAAGAGTTTAGTTGCAAGAGAATATGATTTATATACAAATTATTATGATATGTTAAATACTTTATCTATGTTAACTTCAACTGTTTTAGAATCTGACAGCAGCTGTTCTGATGATAAAGCATTAACAAAAATTACTAAAAATGAAGTAAAAACATCATCTAATAATATTCAAAAGCAACAAACTAGCAAATCTACAGTTTCTCCAGAACTAAATGCTTTATTAGGTGATGAAAAAGTAATAGCAAAAGAAGATAAAAAAACTGTACTACCAGCGCAAGTTGAACAGAAAGAAGAAAAAATAGCTAATAATGCATTCTTATCAGCACCAGCTGATTATTATACAATTAATATCACAACAACTAATGGCTTAGATGCTGCAAAGAACTATATTAGTAGTAATAATTTAGATTCAAATGCTGATAGTTATTCATTCGGTCCTGATATGAAAAGTGCTAAGGTTATTTATGGTACATTTAAGTCTGTAAAAGATGCTGAAGAAGCTATGAGTAAATTACCATCATCAGTTATTGCCAACAAGCCATATATTGATAATATAAGTAAGCATCAAAAACTATATTCTAAATATCACAACTAATTAGGATATAGTATTTCCAAAATAAAGGAAAATATTGGAAAATATTGATACTAATTTAGTAGAAAGTGAAACACTAACTGACTTAAAGGATAGAAGAAAAGTAGATGATCTTTTGGATTGTCTACTTTTTTTATCTAAATATCATAATCGAGAAGTATCTGCAGAATCTTTAACTTTTGGATTACCTATCCATAAAACTTCTATGAATATTTCAATGTTTCATCAAGCTGCAGCTAGAATAAGACTTGTAACAAAAACTGTAAAAAGACAAAAAGTAAAAGATATAACAAAATTAGCTTTGCCATCAATTTTAATATTAGATAAAAACAGAGCTTGTGTTTTATTAAATTATGATTTGGAACAAGATAGTGCAAGTGTTGTTATTCCAGGCTTAATTTCGGGAGAAATACAAATTAGTATTAAGAAACTTGAAAGTGAGTATACAGGTGAAGTAATACTTATTAAGCCTGAATATAATTTTAATAATAGAATAGAAAAAGAGATTAAAGTAGAAAGTCCAAAAGAGTGGTTTTGGGGTACTTTAATAAGAAATAAAGGAATTTACAAGCAAGTTATAATTGTATCTTTATTTATTAATTTATTTATTTTATCTACACCTCTTTTTACTATGAATGTATATGATAGAGTAATTCCAAATAATGCTATAGAAACTTTATGGGCATTATTTATTGGAATTTCACTTGTTATGTTTTTTGACTTATTACTAAAAATACTTAGGTCACATTTTTTAGGAATTGCTAGTAAAAGAGCTGATACTGTTATGTCAAATAAGATATTTAATCATTTATTAAATATAAAATTGCATGCTAGACCAGCTTCAACAGGACAATTTGTAAGTAGATTACAATCTTTTGAGAGTATTAGAGAATTTTTTACAAGTGCAACTATAGCTGCAATAGTTGATTTACCTTTTGTATTAATCTTTATTTTAGTAATTATTTATATAGCTGGACCATTAGCCTACATAACAATAGTTACAGTAATTTTATCTTTATTAATATCTTGGTATCTACAAAGGCCTCTGAAAGATATTATTGCTAGATCGGTAAAAGAAGAGCAAATAAAACAAACAACATTAATAGAGACTGTTTCAGGATTAGAGATAATAAAAAGTGTAAAAGCACAAAATAGAATGAAAACACATTGGGACAATTCAATTAATAAAACAGTACATTTTAGTGATAAAGGTCATTTTTTATCTCAAACAATTACATATCTAACGGCATTTATTTCTCAATTTTCAAATATAGCTATTGTTGCTGGTGGTGTTTATTTAGCAAAAGAAGGTGAAATTACAATGGGTGCAATTATTGCTTCAATGATTTTAAATGGAAGAGTTATTGCTCCTATTTCTCAACTTGTTGGAATGATTATTAAATTTGATAGAGTAATGTTATCTTTAAATAATATTGATGAAGTAATGAAAATGCCTGTTGAAAAAGAGAATAAATTTTATATTAGTAGACCTAATTTAAAAGGGAATATAGAGTTAAAAGATGTTCAATTTTCATATAAAGATCAAAATAATCAAACACTTAGAAATATAAATCTTACTATTAAAGAAGGTGAGAAAGTTGCAATTCTAGGGAAAATAGGTTCTGGTAAATCAACATTATTAAAACTTATTATGAATCTTTATGAACCAACATCAGGATCAGTTTTGATAGATGGACTTGATACAAGACAAATTGATCCTACAGATTTAAGGCATTCAATGGGAAGTGTTCCTCAGGAACCATTTTTATTTATGGGAACAATAAAAGATAATCTTACAATTGGTGAACAATATGTTTCAGATGAAGAGATACTTAGAGTTTCTAAAATTGCTGGATTAGATGATTTTTTAGGTAAAAGGGAAGCTGGATATGATTTATTAGTTGGGGAAAGAGGAGAAGGTTTATCTGGAGGGGAAAGACAATCTGTAACACTTGCAAGAGCTTTGATATCTGATCCTAATATTATAATTCTTGATGAGCCAACAAATTCGATGGATAGACAAACAGAAAAAGCTTTTATTGACAGACTACAAAATATTGTTCAAGATAAGACATTAATTGTTGTAACACATAAAACATCTTTATTACAATTGGTTGATAGGGTAATAATTGTTGAAAATGGTCAAATAATTGTAGATGGACCAAAAGATGATGTTTTCAGTACAAAAGTTGGTCAGTAATGTTAAAAGAAGAAATTATAAAATTAAAAACAGATCTTTTTGATTGGTTTAAAAAACTTTATGGTCTTAAAGATGAAAAAAAAGAAGATTTAGAATTTATGTACAGTTTGTATTCGAATTCTAATGAAGAACCAACAAAGGTTACAAATACAATATTTTTACTGGTTACAGGAATATTTACAGTATTAATACTTTGGGCTGCTTTTGCTGATATAGATGAACTTGCTAGAGGAAATGGAAAAGTAATTCCTACAGATAAAATACAAACAGTTCAATCTTTGGATGGTGGAATTATATCTGAGATTTTTATAAAAGAGGGTGATATTGTAAAATTTGATGATCCTTTGATGAAAATAGACACTACTAGATTTCAGGCAACTTTAGAAGAGAGCAAGCAAGAATATCTTTCTTTATTGGCACTAAAAACTAGATTAGAAGTTGAATCTACAATTAATATTAATAAAGATTTACCAAATTTGGTTTTTGATGAAAAAATTACAAAAGATTCTTCAAGATATGATATAAATGAGAAATTGTTATTAGAAAATAGATTTAGAGAATTAAAATCTTCAATAAATGTACTTGAAAGCCAAGAAAATCAAAAAGAACAAGAATTAAAAGAGATAGAAAGCACAATTAAAAAATTAACTGATAGCTTAGGATTTATAGAAGAACAAAGAGTTACAATTAGAAAACTTGTGGAAAGAGGAATTAAATCAAATTATGATTTATTAGATATCGAAAAAGAATATAATGTTACAAAAGGTGATTTACAAACTGCGAGACTTTCAGTTGCAAGATCTAATTTTGCAATTACAGAAGCTAAAAATAGAATTAAAGAAAAAATTGATACATTTAAAGCAGAAGCGTCTAGGGATTTGCAAAAAGCAACAGGTCAAATAAATAAATTTGAAGCTAAATTGATTGGAGATAGGGATAAGGTTGCTAAAACAACTATTTCATCACCAGTGGATGGAATTATTAAGCAACTTAACTTTAATACAATTGGTGGTGTTGTTCAATCAGGTGTAGATTTGATAGAAATTGTACCATTAAGTGATGCATTGGTTGTTGAGGCAAAAATTGATCCTAAAGATATTGCATTTATTAATCCAAGTCAAAAAGCTATTATAAAAATAACTGCCTACGATTATTCAGTTTATGGAGGATTAGAAGGTAAAATTGTTGAAATATCTGCAGATACAATAATAGATAAAGATTCAAAAGATGGTAAAAGTTATTATAGAGTTTTAGTTAAAACTGATAAAAATTATTTAGAAAGAAAAGGAAAAAAACTTCCTATTATTCCCGGAATGGTTGCGACAGTAGATATAGTTACTGGTAAAAAAACGATATTAGATTTTTTATTAAAACCTATTTTAAAAGTCAAACAAGACTCTCTTCATGAAAGATAATCTTTAAAAGATTATCTTTTTTTTAATAATAAAAATCAAAAACTTTTTAGAGACTTTATTTAAGTAGTATTATTATAGATATTTTAATCTTTAGAGATTTAATAATTTTCAAAAAGGATAGATAAATGAAATTAACAATTAAAAGTGAAAATGGTGAAAAAATAGTTGATTTAAAAAATAATTTACAGTTTAATACTACAAAAGGAGAACAATATATCTTCTCAAATGGTTTTACAAATTATGTTTTAAATTTTAAAGATAATCAAGAATCAGTTGTTTTGACTTTTAATGTCGATGGGAAATCAATTAAAGTTGAATTGAATGGTATTGTTCCTTTCCTTCAAGCCAATATTCCTGATATGTCAAATCCTACTGCAATTATTATAAATAAAGATATAAATGATAAAGATGTTGATACCATAGTTAATAATGATTCTTTTAATGGAAGTGAAATTATAGATAGACTTGAAGCTATTGTATCAAAACCTGTGGAATTAAGTAATGATAAATCTTCAAGTTTATCTGTAATTACAGACTATCAATCGTTATTGCAATCATTAGGTGCTGCAGCGGCTGGAGGAGAAGCAGCAGCTGCACAACCAGCTGGAGGACTTACTAGTAATGGTTCTACATTTAATTCTATTTTTTCGTTAAATGCAGGATCTTTAAATAGTATCGCAGATACTGATAGATGGGAAAATATTTCAGAATCTATTTCTACGATTCCTGTTGAAACAGCTGACACAGTAGGAACTCAAATTCAAAATGTGAATGTAAAATTAATTGGCATTGAAACAGATGTAATAGAAGGAGAAAATACTACATATGTAGTTACTTTAACAGATGATTCTGGTAATCCAATAATTGCTATTACTGATATGATTGTAACATTTACTTATGGTTATATTACTGCAGAAGGAGAAGATATTACTGAAACGGTTAATGTTGTTATCCCAGCAGGTTCTAGCGAAGCACCTGTAATTGTTAAAACATTGGATGATGATATTTATGAGAGAAGTGAAGAGTTTACAATCTTGATAAATGAAGTGACAACTACAGGTACATCTCAAAATATTGTCGTAGATAGAACACCAGTGATAGCAGTTGTAAATGATGAAGATGGTTCAACTCCTGATGATAAATTAGGTGATAAACCAGTAATATCAATTGTAGCAACAGATGCAACAGCAGTAGAGGGAACAACAAACTCAACAGTAGCATTTAAAGTATCTCAAAGTAATGAGTCTAACTTTGATACGACAGTAGTAGTA
>JACCDQ012032090.1_pt1 | contig 10980 bp, 7 predicted proteins | sample 7446031 | NCBI WGS metagenome assembly JACCDQ01 (sample SAMN15323442, study PRJNA562643) | freshwater metagenome | isolation source: river surface water | place: USA:Blue River Watershed | collected 2017-08-17
CGCAGACGCTGGTGATCGTGCCGCTGGTGCTGGGAATCGCCCTGCTGCGCAAACCGCAGGCGCTGCGGCGGATGCCGGGGCTGGCGCTGCGCGGCGGGCTCGTGCTTGCACTTGCGGGGTTGGTCGTCCTGCCATGGTCGCTGCGCAACGAGCGGGTGCTCGGCCAGTTCGTGGCCGTGTCCACCAACGGCGGGATCACACTGCTGACGGGCAACAACGATAGCGCACGCGGCGGCTTCACGCCCGAAGATCCGGTGGTTCGCGCGCTGGATGCGCGGCAAGACCTCACCGAACTGGCCTACGATGCCGAGGCGAAGCGGCTGGGCATGGCCTGGATCACCGCGCATCCCGATCGATTCGCCACCTTGATCCCGCTGAAGCTGCTGAAATTGTGGGGCCCCGATGGCGAAGGCGTCTGGGCGTACGAAACCGGCGCGCGGGCCTACCAGCCCACGCTGTTCCTGCTGATCCGCGCGGCGAATCAGGCGCTGTATTGGGCGGTGCTGGCCTTGGTCGCACTGGCCGTGCCGCTCACCTTGCGCGCACGGCGGCGGGCGGGTGTGCAGGCCGTCGACTGGTGGCTTCTGCCTTATGCCATCGCGGCCTATCCAAGCGCGATCTGCGTGGTCTTTTCAGGCCAGTCTCGCTTCCACTTCCCCGCCATGCCCTTCCTGTTCATGGCAGCGGCAAGCGCGGTGGTGTTGCTGGCCGAATGGCGGCGCGACTCCAGCCGCGCCGCCTGAGTCCGGATCAGTCTTCCAGCTGGCGCAGCAGCGTGCGCACGTCGCCATCCATGTCGGCATCGCGCGCGCGCAGTTCCTCGATCAGCCGCACCGCGTGGATCACGGTCGAATGGTCGCGCCCGCCGAACTTGCGCCCGATCTCCGGGTAGGAACGGGGCGTCAGCACCTTGGCAAGGTACATCGCCACCTGACGCGGGCGCACCACGGCGCGCGCGCGGCGCTTGCTGGCCATCTCGGTGCGGTCAACGCGATAGAACTGGCAGACCGTGCGCTGGATCTCGTCGATGGTGATGCGGCGGCGGTTGGCCGAAAGGATGTCGGTGAGCTGTTCCTCGGCAAGGCTCAGGCTGACGGGCTGGCCGGTCAGCTGGGCATAGGCGATCAGCTTGTTGAGGCCGCCGACCAGCTCGCGCACGTTGCGGTTGATGGTGCGGGCCAGGAACTCGATCACGTCGGCCGGCACCTGCGCGTTGCCGAAGCGGGCGAGACGGTGTTCGAGAATCGTGCGGCGCAGCTCGATGTCGGCGGGCTGGATGTCGGCGACCAGGCCCATCGACAGGCGCGACAGCAGGCGCTGCTCGACACCGTCGAGCGCCTGCGGGGCGCGGTCGGCCGCAACGACGAGGCGTTTGCCCGCGCTCATCAGCGCGTCGATCGTGTGCAGGAACTCCTCCTGCGTGCTCGCCTTGCCGATGATGAACTGGATGTCGTCCACCAGCAGCATGTCGAAGCCGCGCAGGCGCGCCTTGAACTCGATCATCTCGTTCGAGCGCATGGCCTGGACGAACTCGATCATGAACCGCTCGGCCGAGCAGTAGAAGATCCGCGCGCCGGGCTTGGCGGCGGCATAGGCGTGGCCGATGGCGTGCAGCAGGTGGGTCTTGCCCTGCCCGGTCGAGCCCTTGAGGTAGAGCGGCGAGAACTGCGGAGTTTCGAGCGCGGCCATGCGCTGCGCCGCATTCACGGCCAGCACGTTGGTCGTACCCGACACGAAGTCGGCGAAGGTCAGCGAGGGATCGAGCCCGGCCAGCGCCGATTCGACCACGGCCGGGGCAACGGTCCGCTGCGGTACGGCCGGTTCTGCCGCAAAGGGCGCACCCACGCGCAGTTCGGGCATCGCACGGCGACGCGGATGCACGGTGATGCGCACCTGGCGCACTGCGGCGCGCGCGATCTTCCAGGCGAGGCTGAGGCGATCGGCGAATCGGTCCGCGACCCAGTTGGCCGAGAACTCGGTCGGCAGGAACAGGTCGAGCGTGCCGGTTTCCTTGCAGAAGCTGCCAAGCTGGATCGGCTTGATCCACTGGCTGTGCAACTGCGAGCCGAGGTCCTTCTTGAGACCCTGGCTGATGTCGGCCCAGTCGGCGGCCAGATCCAGGGCTTCCTGGTCCTCGATCATGGTGCCGTCACGTCCCTTCTTCGCTTGCCCGGCCTGCGCCGATGTCTTGTTGTTCGCAGCGCCATGTCCCACGCCGCCACTGCCGAATTCGTCAATTTTCACGTGCCGCCGTCCCGCATTCCAGCCCCGCCCCTTTTTGAAGGGAACGCAGGCACGACTTACCCCATGCCCGGAAACGCGATTTTCGCGTCCGGGCCCTGCTTCAAGCGATTTTCGTGACACCGGCTGAACGATCACCCTGCCGAAGCAGAGGCCCCCGTCGCCGCCGGTTCATCCTGTCTATTGGCGCAGCGCCCATCAGCGCAAGCGGGCGCGAGCAAAAAAACTGAAATAAACCCGCTTGACTCGACCCTGCCCCGCAGAACTCCGTCAACACACTGATTTACAACGGATTTCTCAAAAACCTCACCGAATCGCGGAGATTCCGTGACTTGCCGCGGCTGCACAAAAAAGACGGCCGTGAAACAGACGCCCAAAAGAAATGGCCGGCGTTTTACACGCCGGCCATGTTCTTTTTTTGTGCCGTAACGCGCCGGTCATTCGACCAGCACGTGACCGAATCAGAGAGCGGCGACGCGCTTGCTGAGACGGCTCATCTTGCGGGCCACGGTGTTCTTGTGAAGCACGCCACGGGCAACGCCGCGCGCCAGCTCGGGCTGGGCAGCCTTGAGCGCTTCGGCCGCTTCGGTCTTGTCGCCACCGGCCAGCGCGGCTTCGACCTTCTTGACGAAGGTGCGGATGCGCGAGAGGCGGTTGCCGTTGATTTCGGCGCGACGTTCGTTGCGGCGGATGCGCTTGCGGGCTTGCGGCGTGTTGGCCATGTGTTCCTGTCTCGTGTCCTCTGGCGGGCCACCGAGAAGGCGCCCAAGCAATCGTGATAGAAAGCGAGCAAAGCCCGCTGGAAAGCGGCGCCCTTAGCGGTGATCGGGCGTTCGGTCAACAGATTCGCCGCCGATCGGCGCCGGTTCGCGGTGCATCACAGCCAACCGGCCAGCTCGCGCCGCACCATGGTCTCGATCAGATCGACGCCTGCCGTACCGGCGTTGAGGCACGACAGCGCGGCAAAGTCTGTGCCCCCCGCCGCCAGGAAATCGTCTCGACCGCGAATCGCCAGTTCCTCGAGCGTTTCGAGGCAGTCGGCGGAAAAGCCCGGTGCGGCGATGGCGAGGCGCTTCGTGCCCTTGCGCGCCTCGTCCAGCAGGACCGCGTCGGTGGCGGGCTCCAGCCACTTCGCCTTGCCGAATCGCGACTGGAAGGTGGTCTCGATGCGCAAGCCGGGGTGGCTCTGCGCAAAGCGCTCCACCAGCAGCCGCGACGTCTTGCGACAGTGGCAGTGATAGGGATCGCCCAGATGCAGCGTGCGCTCGGGCATCCCGTGATAGCTCAGCAGCAACAGTTCGGGCACGAAGGCCAAAGCCTCGATCTGGCGTGAAAGATCGACGTGCAGCGCATCGATCGCGGCGGGATCGTCGTGGTAGGGCGGCAGCGTGCGCAGCGCCGGCAGGCGGCGACGCCCCTTGATCCAGTTCGCCAGCGCATCGAGCGCGCTCGCCGTCGTCGCGCCCGAATATTGCGGATAGAGCGGCGCGACGAGGATGCGCTCGCACCCGGCCTCGACCAGCGCGTCGAGTTCCTTGCCCATCGCGGGGTTCTGGTAGCGCATGGCATGACGCACGATCACGCCCTCGCCCAGCCGCGCTTGCAGCGCCCGCGCCTGCGCGGCGGTGATGGCAGCGAGCGGCGAGCCTTCTTCGGTCCACACCTGCCCATAGGCATGCGCGCTTTTCCTGGGCCGCGTGTTTAGGATGATCCCGCGCAGGATCGGCTGCCATAGAAGCGCAGGAATCTCGACCACGCGCTTGTCGGACAGGAATTCGGCCAGATAGCGCTTCACCGATGGCGCATCGGGTGCATCGGGCGTCCCGAGATTGACCAGCAGCACGCCGATCCTGCCGGTCAGGATCGGCGGATGATCGGCAGGGCGATTGGGATCAGTCATCATAGGCCTTCGGACAGGAGGGGCAGGCGGCGCAGGCGCACGCCCGTGGCCGAAAACAAGGCGTTGGCGATCGCGGGCGCAGCCACCACCATGCCCAGCACGTCGGGGGCGAACGGCTGCGCTCCTGAATCGGCAAAGGCAACATCGACCTTGGGGCAATCGGCCAGCAGGGGCAGGCCCAGTTGCGACAGGCGCCCCGCCAGCGGCAGGCCCGCAGCATAAGCGGTGCTGCCGCCGATCGCGTGGGCAAGGCCGAACAGCAGCCCGCCTTCGATCTGCTGGCGAGCCACATCGACATTCACGATACGGCCTATGTCCGCATAGGCGGAAAGCTGGTCGACGCGGATCGCGCCGCCTTCCTGCCGCGCCGTCGCCACCACGGCGATGAAGCCGCTGCGCATGCCTTCGGGCGCGGCAAGATCCATGCGCTGGCAGGCAATGCCCTGCCCCGATGCATCCGCACCGCCGCCCCACATGGCCATGCGCGCCACGCCCTGCAGACAGGCGACGAGGCGCGGCTGGCCCGAGAGCATGCCGACGCGGAACGACAGCGGCTCGGCGCGGGCGAAATGCGCGCATTCGTCGATGAAGCTCTCGACCATGAACGCCGTATAGCCCAGTGCGCCGCCGCGCATCCGCGCGGTGGGCAGCGGCAGCGCCAGGGGCACGTGATCGACCGCCTTTTCGGGAATGGCATAGAGCGGCAACGCGCCTTCGCAGGCCAGTGTATCGGCCTTGCCATGGGCGGCTTCCTGCGCGGCCTGCACGCCCGAATCGTCCAGCAGGCGCGCGCCCCATTCGATCGCACTGGCGGGCAAGGCCATGCGCGTGCGCCAGCCGAGCAGGCGCTGCCGGTCCGGGCTCATCGCCGCCGACAGCAGTGCCGAGACGGGCGTGCGCGGCAATCCGGCAAGCGATTCCTGCCAACGCGACCACATCAGTTGCACCGGGCGGTTCAATGCCTTGGCGATCGCCGCCGCCTCGGACGCCACGCGCACATCGAGCCGGGCATCGAAACTGCCGCCAGCATGCAGCGGATAGACCACCGTATCGCGCAAGGAGACACCGGCCGCTCGTGCAGCGGCGCGCCGGGCACGCTCCGGGGCCTGGGTCGCCAGCCAGATCTCCAGCCGTCCTTCCTCCAGCCGCGCCGTGCAAGTGGCGGTTTCGAGCGGGGCATGAAGTGCAGGCTCGACATCGTAGCGCACGGCAAGGCTCGGCTTGACCAGCAGCGCATCGGGATCGCCCTCGGCGGAGACGCGATGCGGCGCGCCCTTGCGCAAGGCGGCGTCGATGCGCGGCTCCAGCCCTGCGCTGTCGGCGATGCGGCCCGCGGCCTTGAAGCGCGGGTCCATCGCCTTGAGCGCCTTGTCGGCGGCATGCCAGGTCGTGCCCGCCGCGGCCAGCCAGCGCTTGGCATGGACCACGCCGACCAGCCCCTTCACGTCGGCGGCGGCGGCCTTGTCATAGCTTGCCAGCACCGCGTCTCCCTGCGGCCCGTGCGCGATCGCGGCAAAGACCATGCCGGGCAGGCGCACATCGCCCGCAAAGACGAAGCTGCCATCGGCCTTGGCCGGAAGGTCCAGCCGGGGATAGGCAGGCCGCGCGCCTTCGGGAAACGCGCCGGGCTTTTCCCGCGCCGGCTCGGGACGCAGGACGGGTGGATCGGGCGGGTCGAAGCGCGCGGCGGCCCGGCTCAGGCGCGCGAAACCGATGCGCTGCTTGCCATTGATGATGAAATGGCCCTGCGCATCGAGTGTTTCCCAGCCGACGCCCCACTGTTCGGCAGCCGCCATCGCGAGCACCGCGCGCGCCGCCGCCGCCGCTTCACGCAAGGGGCGCTCGAACGCGGCGAGCGCGGTCCCTTCGGCCGTGATCTGCATCGGCTCGCGCTCGGCATGAAGCCGCGCCAGCATGGCGCCGGGCGCATCGGCCAGCGAAGACGCCAACGGCATCCACAGCGGTGCCCAGCGCGCCGCCAGCACCGCATCGCCATAGATCGGGCTGACCGGCGCAGGCTCCACGCCCACGCGCGTCCAGTCCGCTCCCATTTCCACCGCCACGATCTGCGCGGCGAGCGTCGTGATGCCCTGCCCCATTTCGCAGAACGGCACGGCCACGCTGATATCGCCGTTGCGGGCAAGGCGGATGAAGCTGTCGAAGACCCGCTCGCCTTCAGCCGCCGCCAGTGCATCGGCATAGTGACGCGGCACCATCCGGAACGCCAGCAACAGCCCGCCTGCCGCGCCAGCGCCGATCAGCAGTCCGCGCCGGGTAAGCCGCATCGCCCTACTTGCGCGCGTCGAGCCAGGCGCTCACGCCCTGCGCGATCCTGGCGAAAGCCTCGGCCTGCGCGCCCTCGCCGGCCGCGGGGGGGCGTCCGGCGTCGCTGTCCTGCCGGATCGCAAGATCGAGCGGCACGCGCCCGAGGAAGGGCAGGTTCATGGTCTTCGCCGCCGCTTCGGCACCGCCACAGCCGAAGGGATCGCTCTCCTCGCCGCAATGCGGGCAGACATAGCCGGCCATGTTCTCCACAAGCCCGACAATCGGCACGTGCGCCTGTTCGAACAGTTGCACCGCGCGGGTGGCGTCCATCAGCGCCAGATCCTGCGGGGTGGAAACGATCACCGCGCCCACGGGCTTGTGCTTCTGCAGCATGGTCAACTGCACATCGCCGGTGCCGGGCGGCAGATCGACCACCAGCACTTCGACATCGCCCCAGATCGCGTCGGTCAACTGGCCGAGCGCATTGCCCGCCATCGGCCCGCGCCAGGCGATCGCCTGCCCCGGCTGCACGAGATGCCCCATCGACAGCAACGGCAGGCCCCAGGGGCTCTGCACCGGATGCAGCTTGTTGCCTTCGGCCGTGGGACGCATCCCCTCGGTCGCCAGCAGGCGCGCCTGCGAGGGGCCGTAGATATCGGCATCGACGAGCCCGACCTTGCGCCCCGCGCGCGCCAGCGCCACCGCCAGATTGGCCGAAAGCGTCGACTTGCCGACCCCGCCCTTGCCCGAGCCCACCGCGAGGATCAGCGGCGCGGCCTTCTTCTCGGCGGTCATGGCCACGCGCACTTCGCCAGCGCCCGCGGCCCTGGCCGCATCGCGCACCGCAAGGTCCAGCGCCTCGCGCGCCGGGGCGTCCATGCCGCCCACATCGAGCACGATCGTCGCCACATGTTCCTTCACGGTTGCCGACTGCAACCGCTCTTGCGCCACCTGCCGCACCGCATCGTGCAGCACCTTCCCGTCGAGGCTCACGTCCTGTCCTGTCTTCGCGGCCGAATGCCGACCTTTCGCGCCGTCCCCTAGCAGAGGAATTTTGGGAGCGAGACACTGTTTTTCGCGGACAGGGTTCCTATAACGGTCCGCATGACGGATTTCGGCGGAGACGGTGCAGGGCTTGGCCCCATGCCCGCAAGCAGCAGCGCGATGACAGGCAGGAAAAGTCCGTGGGGTGATTCCGGCGGCGAGGGCGCCCCTGCGCAAGGCGGCACGGGAGAGCCCGACGGCCCCGGCGCAGTACCCGACGAACCGCGCACCCCGCCGGCAGAAGGCCCGCGCAATCCCTGGCTGCCGCCCTCGTCGAGCGAGCCGCGCAAGGCGCCGAGCATCGAGGAACTGTTCCGCAAGCGTGGCGGTGGCGGGAATGGAAACGGTGGTGGGCGCGGCCCTTCGCTGCGGCTACCGCAGCGGCCCGACGGCAAGTCGTGGGTGCCCATCGGCGTGGCCGCCTTCGTGCTGCTCTGGTTCGGCACCTCGATGGTCCATCGCATCGCCCCGCAGGAACAGGGCATCGTCACCACGTTCGGCTCTTATTCGCGCACGCTCCAGCCGGGCATGGCGCTGACCTTGCCCTGGCCGGTGCAGTCGGTCCGCGTGAAGGACGTGACCTCGATCCGTCGCGAATCCATCCCCGAGGGCGAAGGCGAGAAGCTGATGCTGACCGCCGACCAGAACCTGGTCGATCTCACGTATCTGGTGCGCTGGAACATCAAGGATCTGAAGCTCTACTCCTTCCAGCTTGCCGAACCCGATCAGACCGTGCGCGAAGTGGCCGAAGCCGCGATGCGCGCCTCGATCGCCGAAGTGACGCTGAACGATGCCATGGGCTCGGGCCGGGCCACCATCGAACAGAACGTGCGCGAGCGGATGCAGCGCGTGCTCGACGCCTATCGCTCGGGCGTGAAGATCCAGGGCGTGGAAATCAAGAAGACCGACCCGCCGACCAAGGTGGTCGATGCCTTCAAGGAAGTGCTCGCCGCGCAACAGGACGCGCAGAGCGAGGTCAACCGCGCGCAGGCCTGGGCGCAGCAGCTCACCGCGCGCGCCCAGGGCGAAGCGACCGCCTTCGACAAGGTCTACGAGCAGTACAAGCTCGCCCCCGACGTGACCCGCCGCCGCATGTACTACGAAACCATGGAGCGCGTGCTGAGCCAGACCGACAAGGTGATCGTCGAGACGCCCGGCGTGCAGTCCTACCTGCCGCTGCCCGAGATCAAGCGCCGCCCTGCCGACGCGACCGCCGAGGAGGGCCGCTGAGATGAACCCGATCGAACGCATCTGGGCCGACCACAAGCTGCCCCTCGCCATCGGCGTCGTCGCGCTGTTCGCGGCCTTTTCCAGCCTTCTCGTCGTGCCCGAAACCCAGCAGGCGCTGATCGTCCGGCTGGGCGAGCCGCAGCGCGTGATCAACCGCTTCCGCCCCAATGCCGATTTCGGCCAGACCGGGGCGGGTCTTTCGTGGCGTTTGCCCTTCTTCGAAACCGTCGTCTGGGTCGACAAGCGCGTGCTCGATGTCGACATGGAGCGCCAGCAGGTGACCAGCGCCGACCAGCGCCGCCTCGAAGTCGATGCCTATGCCCGCTTCCGCGTGATCGACCCGGTCAAGATGTACGAGACCGCCGGCACGGTCGAACGCGTCTCCGAGCAGCTCCAGCCGATCCTCAATTCGGTGCTGCGCCAGGAACTGGGCAAGCGCACCTTCGCCTCGCTGCTCACCGCCGATCGCGGCCAGGCCATGGTCAACATCCGCAAGGGGCTGGACAACGAAGCGCGCGAATATGGCGCACAGGTGATCGACGTGCGGATCAAGCGCGCCGACCTGCCCGATGGCGCACCGCTGGAATCCGCCTTCACCCGCATGGCGACCGCGCGCCAGCAGGAAGCCGCGACGATCCGCGCACAGGGGCAGAAGAACGCCCAGATCATCCGCGCGCAGGCCGAAGCCGATGCCTCGCGCACGTATGCCGACAGCTTCGGCAAGGATCCTTCGTTCTACGATTTCTACCGCGCCATGCAGAGCTACGACGCGACGTTTGCGCAGAAGGGATCGAGCACCTCGATCGTGCTCTCGCCCGACAACCAGTACCTGAGGCAATTCCGCGGAAAGTGACGGAACTCGCGCCATTCAAACCCCGTTCATGCGACGAAGCGTGAATCGCCGTCGGGGCAAGGGCGCGGCAGGATCCGCCGCCAACGCATAGGACAAGAGGAACAAGCCACGTGCGATACGCTTACGGAGTGACAACGGCGCTGCTCCTTGCCGGCAGCGCGGCAACCTTGGTGACCGGCTTCCCGGCAGGCGCGCAGGTGGCGCAGAACGACCAGTCGCAGATGCAGACCGTGCCGCGCGCCGGCGCGCCGGCCAGCTTTGCCGACCTGACCCAGCAGCTCCAGCCTGCCGTGGTCAACATCTCGACCCGCCAGCGGGTGAAGGTCGCGCCGAACAACCCGTTCGCGGGCACGCCTTTCGGCGATCTGTTCGGCGGCCAGCAGCAGGGCAGCCCGCAAACGCGCGAGGCGCAATCGCTCGGCTCGGGCTTCGTGATCTCGGCCGATGGCTATGTCGTCACCAACAACCACGTGATCACCGCCGACGGGCAGGGCGAGGTCGAATCGATCACCGTCACCATGACCGACGGCACCGATTATCCCGCCAAGCTGATCGGCCGCGATGCCGCATCGGACCTCGCGGTGCTCAAGATCACCGGGACCAAGCCCTTCCCGTTCGTGAAGTTCGGCGATTCACGCCACGCCCGCGTGGGCGACTGGGTGATCGCCATCGGCAACCCGTTCGGCCTTGGCGGCACGGTGACCAGCGGCATCATCTCGGCGGTCTATCGCAACACCGGCTCGGGTTCGGCCTATGACCGCTACCTGCAGACCGACGCCTCGATCAACCGGGGCAACTCGGGCGGGCCGATGTTCGACATGAACGGCAACGTCATCGGCATCAACAACGCGATCTTCTCGCCGACCGGCGGCAGCGTCGGCATCGGCTTTGCCATCCCGGCTGAGATCGCGGCGCCGATCGTCGAAAAGCTGCGCAGCGGGCAAGCCATCGAGCGCGGCTATCTCGGCGTGCGCATCCAGCAGCTCTCGGATGACCTTGCCGCCTCGCTCGGCCTTGCCAAGAAGCGCGGCGAATTCATCCAGTCGGTCGAACCGGGCCAGGGCGCAGCCAAGGCCGGCATTCAGGCTGGCGACGTCGTGGTCAAGGTCAACGGCAAGGACGTGACCCCCGACCAGACGCTGTCGTTCATGGTCGCCAACACCGCGCCTGGCACGCGCATTCCCATCGATCTGGTCCGCAACGGCCAGCGCCTGACCGTGCAGGCGGTAGTGGGCAAGCGCCCCAGCGAGGAGGAACTGGCCAAGAACTCCTTCGATCCCGATGCGCAGGACGATGACAGCGACGGCTTTGCCAAGCCCGGCGCCGAAAAGCAGACCGCAGGGCCTGCCATCCAGCAGTCGCTCGGCATTGCCGCGATGCCCCTGACCGCGCAGATCGCGCGCCAGCTTGGCGCGGGCGATGACACGCGCGGCGTGGTCATCACCGC
>JACCDQ010989320.1_pt1 | contig 10977 bp, 9 predicted proteins | sample 7446031 | NCBI WGS metagenome assembly JACCDQ01 (sample SAMN15323442, study PRJNA562643) | freshwater metagenome | isolation source: river surface water | place: USA:Blue River Watershed | collected 2017-08-17
CGGAGGCGTTACCTACGTCCGAATGGTCGACAGGAAACTGCAACCCCGCGAGAAGATTCAGATGATGTGCACCAAGGCGGTGCACGAACTGCTCGAAATCGGCGTGTCTTCGCCTGAACCCGAACCAACCAAAGGCCTTGGTGTGGGTGAAGTGGGTTACCTAATCACGGGAGTGAAGGACGTCCGTCAAAGCAAGGTCGGTGACACCATCACCAATCAAGCAAAGCCAGCCGCAGAAGCTCTCAAGGGCTACAGTGAGCCACTTCCAATGGTTTACTCCGGCATTTACCCAATCGACGGCTCTGACTATCCAAACCTCCGCGAAGCGCTGGACAAGTTGAAACTCAGCGATGCCGCACTGGTCTATGAACCCGAAACTTCCGTCGCTCTGGGATTTGGCTTTAGATGTGGATTCCTGGGTCTGCTGCACCTCGAGATCGTGACCGAGCGGCTCGAGCGAGAGTTCGGTCTCGACCTGATTGCCACGGCACCGAGTGTGGTTTACGAGGTAACCATGGAGGACAACAAGCAAATCACGGTTACCAACCCGTCTGAGTTCCCAACGGGCAAGGTTAAAAAGGTCCTCGAACCAATCGTGCGAGCAACTGTACTCGCCCCGAAGGACTACGTCGGGGTCATCATGGAACTCTGCCAGGGTCGCCGCGGAACCATGATTGACATGCAGTACCTCGGCGAGGATCGGGTTCAGTTGCGCTACGTTCTTCCGCTCGCCGAGATCGTTTTCGACTTCTTTGATCTGCTGAAAAGCAAGACTCAGGGCTACGCCTCGTTGGACTATGAGGAAGCCGGCCACGCCGAGGGCGATCTGGTGAAGGTCGACATTCTGCTCCAGGGCGATCAGGTTGATGCGTTCAGCGCAATCGTGCACAAGGACAATGCCTACGCATACGGCGTGAAAATGACCACCAAGCTGCGTGAACTGATCCCTAGGCAGCAGTTTGAGGTTCCAATTCAGGCCGCGGTCGGTTCCAGAATCATCGCTCGTGAGTCGATTCGTGCAATGCGCAAGGACGTGCTTGCCAAGTGTTACGGCGGTGACATCAGTCGTAAGCGAAAGCTCCTTGAGAAGCAAAAAGAGGGGAAGAAGCGCATGAAGATGGTGGGCCGCGTCGAGGTTCCTCAGGAAGCCTTCATCGCAGCACTATCAACCGACAGCGACAAAAAGGGTGAAAAGAAGGGCAAGTAATGGCTGCCTTTCCGCAGGGTGAGCCCGCTCCAAGCGATGGTTCACTGCCGCTCGACTCTGACTCTCCGTTCAGTCCCACGTTTCACGCTTATCTACACATCCCCTTCTGCAAAGTCCGCTGCGGCTACTGCGACTTCAACACCTACACGGCAACCGAACTTCGCGGAGCCAAGCAAAACGACTTCGCCCGAGTAATAGCTCGCGAAATTGAACTGAGCGAGCAAGTTATGCAAGCAGCCCAAGCCCCGGAGCGCCAGCTAGCATCGGTGTTTTTTGGTGGCGGAACTCCCACGCAATTGCCGGCCGCAGACCTGGTGTTCCTGCTGGGTAAGTTGCGCGCCAGTTTTGGCTTAGCCGCTGGCGCTGAAGTTACCACTGAAGCGAACCCGGATGATGTTGACAAGGCTTACCTAGCAGAGCTTGCAGCAGGCGGATTAACTCGGGTTTCGTTCGGAATGCAGTCTGCCGTCCCCAACGTTTTGAAGGTGTTGGACCGGACGCACGAACCTCGGCGATTGCCCGAGGTGGTCAAGTGGGCAAAAGAGGTAGGGCTCCAGACCTCGGTGGACCTCATTTACGGTGCGCCAGGGGAATCGATTGGTGATTGGGAAACCACCCTCGATTCCGCCCTGCAACTCGAAACAGATCACATCAGTGCGTATTCGTTGATTGTTGAACCGGGCACAAAGTTGGCTCGGCTGATCAGTCGCGGTGAACTTTCCGAGCCAGACGAGGATGAACAGGCCACAAAGTACGAAATTGCCGATTCTGCTTTCTCAGGCGCCGGGCTTTCTTGGTATGAGGTAAGTAACTGGGCTCGGTCGCCAGAACATCAATCGCGCCACAACCTCGCTTATTGGAACAGCGCAGACTGGTGGGGCTTTGGGCCCGGTGCGCACAGTCACGTTGCCGGAGTCCGCTGGTGGAATAGAAAGCATCCCGCCGATTATCAAAACCGCTTGGTTGGCGGCGAGTCACCCGCTCTGGAACGCGAAGTTTTGACACCAATAACCCAGCTTGAGGAGCGAGTCCTGTTGCAGATCCGGACCAGGTCGGGCCTGCCAATTGAAGTGCTTCGTGAACTCGAAGTCTTCCGAGCTGAAACGATTGCCGGACTGATTGCGGATCAACTCGTGGAACCCCAACCCGCCATCGGTGGGATATTGAGGCTCACTCAAAAGGGAAGATTGCTGGCCGACACCGTGGTTCGCCAACTCTTGGCTTGATCACACACGTCAAGGTTCTTTCGGTCTGGAGCCGCCGATGGGTAATATTGGCACTCGAAGGCCTTGAGTGCTAGTTGGAGGTGGCTATGATTCCCGAACGCAGCCTTGAAGTTCTCCGCGCCATAGTTCAGGAGTACATCGAAAATCGCGAGCCTGTCGGTTCGAAAGTGCTGGTCGAAAAGCACGGTTTTGGAGTCTCAGCCGCCACCATTCGAAATGACATGGCACTGCTCGAGGAAGAGCAACTGATTGCTCAGCCTCACACTTCAGCAGGTCGAGTTCCTACCGACAAGGGTTATCGGCTTTTCGTAGACCGCCTTCACGCTGTAAAGCCCCTGAGCGCTCCGGAGGCCACGGCCATCGAAAGTTTCCTCAGCGATGGCGTCGATCTGGATGAAACGCTGAATCAAACCGTTCGTTTGCTTGCACAGCTGACCCAGCAACTTGCCGTCGTGCAATATCCGACCTTGGGCAAAGCATCGGTGCAGAGCATTGAGCTCATACCGGTAACCGAGTCGCGGGCGCTGCTCGTGCTGGTAGCTGACAGTGGGCGAGTGCAGCAGCACATGCTCGATTTCCACACCAACTACGACACCCAGTTTTTGTCAGAGATGCGCGCCAAGCTGATTGCCTCGCTCTCGGGGGTTCCATTGGCACAGGTGAAGGCGAAGCTAGAAGAAGTTTTCAAGCCAGCGCGCCCAGAGCAGCAGTTGGTGATGTCCGAGCTGACCAACACCCTCATCGATCTGGTCGACGCCAATCGTCAGGAAAAGATCTTGATCGCCGGAGCGGCCAACCTGGCCCGTTCCGAGCGTGACTTTGCGGGGGGTTTCTCATCACTCCTGGACGCAATCGAGGAAAAGGTTGTACTGCTCAGGTTGATAAACGAACTGCAGCACGAACCAGTCGGGGTCGCAGTTCGCATCGGTGCCGAACTTCAGGCAGACCAATTCCAGAACGCCTCGATGGTGGTCTCGGCATACCAGGCTCAGGGTGCCGAGCTAGCCAAGGTCGGAGTTATAGGCCCGACCCGCATGAACTATTCCAGCAACATCGCCGCGGTAAACGCGGTGGCCTCTTATCTCACGAAACTCTTAGGTAGGTAACCCCAAGTGTCGGATCACTACGAGGTGCTCGGGGTTAGCCGCGAGGCATCGCAGGATGAAATCAAAAAGGCTTATCGCAAACTTGCGCGTGAACTTCACCCCGATGTGAACCCTGGGGAAGACGCTCAAGAGCGTTTCAAGCTAGTCACTCACGCCTACGAGGTGCTTGGAAACGAAAAGTCTCGTCAGGAATACGATCTGGGTGGGTCGCAGTTCGGTGGCTTCGGCGGAGCGAACTTTGGCTTCGGAGACATCTTTGACAACTTCTTCGGAGGCGGGCAGCGGGGGCCGCGTTCTCGCGCGGAGCGTGGGCAAGATGCGCTACTGCACGTTGATCTGACTCTCCGCGATGTCGTTTTCGGCGTTGCAAAGTCGCTTGAAATTGACACCGCAGTGGTCTGCAATACCTGCAGCGGAACCACCTGTCGCCCTGGCACCAGTCCAAAGGTTTGCGACATTTGTCGCGGTTCGGGGCAGATTCAGCGCGAGGTTAGATCGCTTCTGGGCAACATTGTCACTTCTCAGCCCTGTGGCTCTTGTCGCGGTTATGGACAGGTGATCCCGGACCCATGCATCGATTGCCGCGGTCAGGGTCGAGTGCGAGCCCGTCGGACCATCGACCTCAATATCCCTGCCGGGGTTGAAGACGGATTGCGCTTGCAACTTGCGAACCAGGGCGAAGTCGGTTTCGCAGGCGGCCCCAATGGAGATCTCTACGTCGACATCTCGGTCAAGGCAGATCCGGTCTTTGGACGTCGTGGAGATGATCTGACCTGTGTTCTTGAAATTCCTCTCCATGACGCGGTTCTTGGTCGTCAGACAACGATTGAAACGTTTGACGGCAAGCTCGATCTCAACATCGATGCCGGAGTTCAGACTGGCGAAACCATCACTGTTAAGGGCAAGGGAGTAACCCGGCTCAGGGGATCCGGTCGTGGTGATCTGCTAATCGAAGTGGCGGTTCAAACGCCTCACAAAATCGACTCAAAACAGCGTGATCTGTTCCGCTCGCTGGCGGAGTTGAGGAAGAGCGACAAGATTCAGCTAAAACAGCACCCCTCCGGTTTCTTCGGCAGAAACAAGGGCCGCTAGTGGTCGAACCCATGTTCCTAGCCCCGGTTACCGGCAGCCCGGCGGCAGGGGATACCTTTACTCTCGTTGGCCCCGAAGCTAAACACGCAGCTTCGGTCCGGAGGATGCGAGAAGGGGAAGCAATTCAAGTCACCGATGGCAAGGGTTTGCGGTTACGCGGAACCGTCTCCGCTGTCGAACCCATGGCCGTTTCCATTTCGGTCATCGAGCTGGTTAGTGAACCTAAACCCCAACCTCAGATAGTGCTCTTTCAAGCGCTTGCCAAAGGTGATCGCGACGAGCTCGCCATTCAGGCCGCGACTGAATTAGGGGTCTGGGAAGTTGTTCCATGGCAAGCTGAGCGCTCGATCTCGCGCTGGGACGAGGCGAAGCGGGATAAGGGTCGAGCTCGTTGGCAGACCATAGTGACAGAAGCCGCCAAGCAGTCTCTCAGAGCTTGGGTGCCTGAAGTCGCCCAGATTGTAGGCAGCAAAGAGCTTGCCAAACTCGCGAAGGACTTTGACTCGGTCTTGGTTCTAGAGCCAACTGCGGAAGAGACCTTGGCAGCCCATGCAAGTGAAATGACCGGCAGGATTGCGCTTGTGGTCGGGCCCGAGGGTGGAATCGATCCTCGGGAACTTGAGCTGTTCACGGCTGCTGGTGCACACCTAGTGCGGTTGGGTAGAGAGGTATTGCGAACTTCTACGGCGGGAATGGCAGCCATTTCTGTCATCCAGGCGGGCTCTGGCAGTTGGGGCGCTAAGTAAACTGATGCCAAAAGGAGGTGCGACCATGGATTGCATTTTTTGCAAAATAATCGCCGGCGAGATCCCGGCGAGCATCGTGGCGGAAACCGACACCCTGGTGGCGTTTCATGACATTGCGCGCGAAGCCCCGCTCCACATCTTGGTTGTTCCTAGAGATCACCACACAGATGTGGTCGAGCTAGCAGCCAAATCGCCTGCGATACTGTCCGAACTGGTGCTCCTCGGCGGTCAACTGGCTGCCGAACACTCCAACGGCTCGTTTAATCTTCAGTTCAACACCGGCGCCGATGCCGGACAGAGCGTCTTCCACGTCCACGGACACGTCAAAAGCCGCATTTTGAAAGGCGCCTAGGTGGCAACCAAAAAAGCCAAGTCCGATGATTGGCTGGAGCGACGAGTCGAGCTGGCGGAAGCCCAGTTGGTGGCTCTCTACGGCCCTGAAGACAAGCTTTTGAGAACCCTCGAACAGTCGGTTCCAGCCGTCGAGGTAATGGCTCGCTCCAATGTCATTTCCCTGCGCGGCCCGGCGGAACAGGTTAGAAAAGCCGAGGACCTCGTCTACGAAATGACCCGAGTGCTCGATTCGGGTGCAGCGCTGAGTGAATCGGACATTGCTAGGTCGGCTCGGATGCTAGACCAGACCGAAGGGCCTCGTCCGACCGACGTACTCAGCCAGAGCATTCTAAGTTCACGGGGAAAGAGCATTCGACCCAAAACTGCCGGTCAAAAAGCCTACGTAGATGCCATTGACGCCAACACAATCGTTTTTGGCATTGGCCCGGCGGGAACCGGAAAAACCTACCTTGCGATGGCAAAAGCAGTTCAGGCTTTACAGCGCAAGGAAATCAGCCGAATCATCCTGACGCGTCCAGCTGTTGAGGCTGGGGAGCGCCTTGGGTTCCTTCCGGGAACACTGAATGACAAGATCGACCCTTACTTGAGGCCGCTATTTGACGCACTGCACGAAATGCTTGATCCGGAGTCGGTGCCCAAACTCATGCAGGCGGGCACCATCGAGGTTGCACCCCTTGCCTACATGCGAGGACGCACCCTGAACGACTCGTTCATCATCCTCGATGAGGCTCAAAACACCACGCCCGAGCAGATGAAGATGTTTCTCACCCGACTCGGTTTTAACTCCAAGATGATTGTCACCGGAGACATCACGCAGGTTGACCTTCCGACAGGCGTTTCGGGACTTCGGAGCGCCCAGAAGATTCTGGATTCGGTGGAGGACATGCACTTTTCTTATCTGACTAGCGCAGATGTGGTTCGTCACACCCTGGTGTCAAAAATTGTCGATGCCTACAGCAAGTTTGAAGAGAAGCAACTAGCCAAGAAGGCCGCCCCAAACCGCGGAGGTGCCAGGTGAGTATTGAGCTGAGCCTTGAGGTGGAATTCCCCGTTGATTTGGAACGGGTCCAGCATCTGGCAGAGCACGCGATGGACTTCATGCGGCTGCACCCTGCCACTGACCTGTTTATCCGGTTCGTTGACCTGGCGACCATGGAAGATTTGCACGTCAAACACATGGACGAACCCGGACCCACCGATGTCCTCAGCTTCCCAATGGACGAACTAGAACCCGGTACCGAAACTGAGACTGCTCCAGAGGGCATTTTGGGCGACATCGTGGTTTGTCCCGAGTTCGCCGAGCCCCAGGCGGAGCAAGCGGGCCACACGGTCATGGATGAGATTTTGCTCTTGACCACCCACGGCATTTTGCACCTACTCGGCTACGACCACGCTGAACCGGAGGAAGAGCGCGAAATGTTTTCGCTTCAGCGCCTGATTCTCGACCAGTTTTACGCGAAAGAAGCCAAGTCTTGATCACTATTGCGGTGATTTCGGCTGTCATCCTGGTGCTGTTAGCGCTTCCGATTACAACGGTCGACGCGGCTCTGCGGCGCAGTGAGGCTCACAGCGAACTTGCCGAAGCCTGGGCTTTCCTGAGATTGCTGGTGTTCAGCTTGTTCGCTCTGGTGGTGGGGCAGGCCTTGGCGCCGGTCGGATATCTCTGGTGGGTGAACGTGCTGCTCGCCATTGCCATCACGCTGGCAACGGTGATTCTCACCCAGCTGGGAAGCAAGTGGTTGAACCGAACCAAGGTGGGCGCAACTCTGATGCTTGGTCTTCAGCCTCTGATTCGTCAGGTTAATTTCCTGTTCACACCGCTTTCAGGCCCGATCGCCGAGAAGCCTGAGGAGTTTGAGCAGGAGCTGATCGAATCTGTTGAGGACTTTACCGAAACGATTGCGCGCGAAATCATGGTCCCGCGGATCGACATGGTTTCGGTAACGGCGGAAACCGATCTGGCCACCGCCATGAGCGTATTCCTCGGTCGGGGTTTCTCCAGACTTCCGGTTCTAGGTAAGTCCGTTGACGACGTTGTCGGCGTCCTCTACCTGAAGGACGTTGCCCGAGTGGGTTACGAACAACCGGCCCAGCTCTCGGTGGGTAATGCTGCTACCCTCATGAGGCAGGCGATATTCGTCCCGGAATCCAAGCCAGTGGATGATCTTTTGAAGCAGATGCAGACCTCTTCGGTGCACATGGCAATCGTGGTAGACGAGTACGGAGGCGTTGCGGGACTTGTCACCATGGAAGACGTCATCGAAGAGATTGTTGGGGAAATCAGCGACGAATACGACCGCGAAGTCCCCGATGTTGTTCAGCTCGGGGAAGGCAGATTCCTGGTCAACGCCCGCTACTCTCTGACCGACCTCGGGGAGCTCTTCGAGCTGGAGTTGGAAACCGAGATGGTCGACTCGGTGGGCGGTTTGGTCGCCATGGAACTCGGGCAATTGCCCAAACTAGGAGACTCCGTGCGGTTCTCGGGACTTACCTTCACGGTTGACCGAATTGAACCGAAGCGGAAGCGTCTGATCACTCTGACCGTGGAGCGCACCCCCGAAGCCGATTCGGCAATCGACAGTTTTAGTGAGGAAAAATCATGACCCACCGCTCCGGATTCGTCTCTTTCGTTGGCCGACCGAATGTCGGTAAATCGACACTGACGAATGCGCTAGTGGGAGAGAAGATCGCAATCACCAGCGCAAAGCCACAGACGACGAGGCGAGCCATCCGTGGCATCGTTCACCGTCCAGATGGTCAGCTAATTCTGGTTGACACACCTGGGCTTCACCGCCCCCGCACCCTGCTAGGTGAGCGCTTGAACGACCTGGTCGAATCCACCCTCGCTGATGTTGACGTGATTGGGTTTTGCGTCCCCGCCAACGAGAAAATTGGGCCCGGAGATCGTTTCATCAACGAACAGTTGGACAGTTTTCGCCGCGCCAAAAAGGTTGCGGTCGTTACCAAGTCTGAGCTGGTAGATCGAAAAACCCTCGCCGAGCAGTTGCTTGCGATTTCTCAGTTGCGTGACTTTGATGCGGTGGTTCCCGTGTCCGCAGTTACCTCTGAACAACTCGATGTGCTCGCAAGAGTCTTGGTCGGCCTTCTGCCTGAGGGGCCTGCACTTTATCCGGCAGATGCTGTGACCGATGAATCAGTGACGGATCGCATCTGTGAACTTATTCGAGAGGCCGCACTCGAGGGGGTTCGTGATGAACTCCCGCACTCTCTCGCAGTCACTATTGATGAGATAAATCAGCGCGAGGACAAGCCGCTCATCGATGTCCACGCGAATGTCTTCGTGGAACGCGATAGCCAAAAGTCCATCATCATCGGCAAGGGTGGTTCGCGTCTGAGGGACGTGGGTTCAAAGGCCCGTCCTGAAATCGAGCGCATTCTGGGGTCGAAGGTTTTTCTCAGCATTCGAGTCAAGGTGGCCCCAGACTGGCAGCGCGACCCAAAACAGCTCGGAAAACTTGGTTTCTAGCCGAAAACGGCCTGTGCTAACCTGAAACCATGTTCTGCCTGCTACTACTTAGCGGCCGCGACGAGGCCTAATCCGGCCTCCCTCGTCGCGGAGCTTGTTGTTGGCTGACCCCTTTTCTTTCATTTCAAGGACGAATCATGCAGAACACACAGCAGCCTTCGGGCATGCCAGTACACAAATACCAGCCCTTCCATGAGCAAATTTCGGTCGAGCTACACGACCGCACCTGGCCATCACGCCGAATTGAGGCAGCACCGCGCTGGTGTGCGGTTGACCTTCGCGACGGAAACCAGGCCCTGATCGACCCGATGAGTCCAGAGCGCAAGCTGAAGATGTTTCAGCTGCTGGTTCGGATGGGCTACAAAGAGATTGAGGTCGGGTTTCCCTCGGCCTCTCAGACCGACTTCGATTTCGTGCGGCAGCTCATCGAAGAGAACCACATCCCCGATGACGTGACCATCCAGGTCCTGACTCAGGCTCGCGATCACCTCATCGAGCGCACCTATGAGTCAATCAAGGGCGCCAAACAAGCCATAGTTCACTTCTACAACTCAACCTCGGTGCTGCAGCGCCGCGTCGTCTTCAATGAAGACAAGCTGGGAATCAAAGAGATTGCGCTTCACGGTGCGCGCAAGTGCCTTGAGCAAGAGAAAACCATCCCGGAAACCAAGGTCTTTTACGAGTACTCGCCTGAGTCATACACGGGAACCGAACTTGAGTACGCGCTCGAGGTTTGCAACGCCGTTATTGAAGTGATCCAACCAACTCCGACTCGTCAGATGGTCATAAACCTGCCCGCGACCGTTGAGATGACCACTCCCAACGTTTACGCGGACTCCATCGAATGGATGCACCGCCACCTGGCTCGACGCGACTCGGTTCTTCTCTCGCTTCACCCGCACAACGATCGCGGCACTGCGGTGGCCGCCGCGGAGCTTGGTTACCTAGCCGGAGCAGATCGAATCGAGGGCTGCCTATTCGGCAACGGTGAACGCACCGGAAACGTGGATTTGGTCACACTCGGCCTGAACCTGTTTAGCCAGGGAATCGACCCGCACATCGACTTTTCCAACCTTGACGAAATTAAGCGCACGGTGGAGTACTGCAATCAGCTCCCGGTTCCCGAGCGCAGCCCTTACGGAGGAGACCTGGTTTATACCGCGTTCAGCGGTTCTCACCAGGATGCCATCAAGAAGGGGTTCGAGCGGATGTCGCAAGACGCCCAGGCCGTTGGCAAGGGTGTTGATGACATCTACTGGGCAGTTCCTTACCTGCCAATCGACCCAAAGGATGTTGGACGCACTTACGAGGCCGTGATCCGTGTCAACTCCCAGTCTGGCAAGGGAGGTGTCGCCTACCTGTTGAAGAGCGATTACAACCTAGACCTGCCGCGCAAACTACAGATCGAATTCAGTCGAGTGGTGCAGAACGTGACCGACACTGCCGGAGGAGAAGTTACCTCGGGACAGCTCTGGGAGATCTTCAATGACGAGTATCTACCGGCTCCGGCGGATCAGCCCGAACTGAAATGGGGCCGCTACGAACTGAAGAAGCTGCGCACCGCAAGTGACATGGACGGTGTGGTGAATATCGATCTCGTCCTGCGCGATGGCCAGGCGGATCGGGAACTCTCCGGCTCGGGCAATGGCCCCATCAATGCGTTTCTCAACGTTCTGACCGGTTTGGGCATCGATGTAAACCTTCGTGACTACTCGGAGCACACTATGGGAGCTTCGAGCGATGCCAAGGCAGCCGCCTA
>JACCDQ012151222.1_pt1 | contig 10975 bp, 17 predicted proteins | sample 7446031 | NCBI WGS metagenome assembly JACCDQ01 (sample SAMN15323442, study PRJNA562643) | freshwater metagenome | isolation source: river surface water | place: USA:Blue River Watershed | collected 2017-08-17
CCTCTTGCCCAGAGGGGGGAAACGAGCTGCCGCGCACGTTCGACCACCGCGGGGGGAGGGGGCTCGTCGAACTCCCACCCGGGCCCGGGAAAGGGGGGCAGACCCGTTGGAGAGACGGCGGGCCACGGCGCCGGCGCTGGGCTCGGTGTCGGCGCCGGGTTGAGCCCGCCGCCATCCGGGGGGAGGCGTTCGGGCGTCGTCTTGCCGCCGCCGAGCCAGCCCCAAAGGAACGCGAACCAAAGCAGCGCGAGATCCATCGCTCAGCCTTTCGCGGTGGGCCGCGCGGGCCGTGGGGGCGTGGTCGCGGGCGCTTGCTTGCTTCGCGACCACAACCAGAGGAGCAGGAGCCATCCCATCGGATCCATCGTGTCAACCCTTCCCGTTGCTCTTGCCGTTGGGTTTGGTGGGCGGCGCGGCTGGCGTGCCGCCCATGCGAGAGGAGAGAAACGCTCCGATCATTTGCTGCGTGAGCGGGTCGCCTCCGTCGGCGGATGCTTTCTCGAGCATCTCGCGCGCACGCTCGTATTCGTCCTCGCGTCGATCGTCTCGCTCGCGACGGAGCGCAGCTTCCGTGTGCGAGAGACGGGCCTCGATCGATTCGCTGTGAGAGCTGAGACGCTCGGCGAGCTCGACGAGACGCGTAAACGCGATCTCGGTCGAGTGCTCATAGGCGCGATGCAATAGGTTTGCAAAATGGGTGAGCATCAGGGCGTGTGGATCGGCCTTGATGCCATCGGGTAGCTCGGCCGCGTCGGACCGATGCGATTCGGTCTCCGACAAGCGCAGCGCGCGCAGCACGGCGCCGTCCTTGTCGAGACACTCGACGAGCTCCGCGCCGAGGGCCTCGATCGATTCCGCAGTGCGAGCCGCGCTCCGACCTGCCTTGATCTCTTGCGGTTCCGCGTCGCCGTTCGTGAGACGGATCTTCGACGGCCGCGGTAGCTGCAGCAGGAAACCCCGAATGCGAGAGAGGCTGCTCACCGTCCTCCGATCTCGTCGCCCGGAAAGACCGACTCGATCGCGGCGGGCGTGCCGTCGGGAGCGTCGGGAATGTACCAGTCGGGCCTTACGTGGCTCTTCGGCGCCATCATGGCCGCCACCAGCACGCTGTAGTCTCCGACGAGACCGCCCGTGCCTCCGGCGCTGACAGTCACGTTCATTTGGATGTCTTGGGCCACGATCTGATCGACGACGCTGTCGACGGGCACTGCGGGATTGGGCGTGGCGAAGATCCGGTTGGGCGCTCGCGACTGAGTAGACCAGATCTGCGTGTTGATCGGGGCGAGCAGCGGACCAGCCCACTGGAAGCCGAGTAGCTCGAAGCCTGGGATGGTGATCGCAGTGCGGCCGATGCCGACGGTCAAGTTGTACGAAACGAACAGCGCGGCGCCGAATCCAGCGATCGCTTGCGGCCCACGCAGCAGAGTCGCCGAAAACAGCCAATGCCACGTTTCAGGACGCTTGTAGCTCACCCGCAGCAATTGCGTCGGCGGCGACACTGGCGACGCGTTGCCGGCGACGTTGAGCATCGTGATCGTCTGCTCGTTACCCCAGAGCTTCCATGGCTCGTCGGTTCTCCGGAGCCACGGCTGCTCGGTGGGCGTGCGAGCGAACGGAGACCGCCCCCAGGCTCCGTCTCCGTCGTGCTGTCCGAAGTCGTCGCTCACCGCGGCCACGCTCCGCGCGGTCTCGTGTCGGGGCGAGCTGCTCGCCGCGGCGCTGCTCGTCGCCCTGGTGCAGCTCGAGCACCAGCGACGGGCCCACGCCCGGCGCTGAACTCGTAGGCGCGCTGCAGACGGGCAGAGAACAGATCGAGCAGCGGCACGTTTGGATCCGCCTGGTGCACGACGGTCGGCGCGACGGTGGCGGGTGGTGCGGGTCGGGGGTTCGCGGGCGGCTGCAGCGCGGCCGCGCGCTGGTTGGGGGGCAGATGCTTGGCGCGCGCCACGTTGCCCTTGAGCAGCGGCGACGCGGCGCTGAGAGCTGCGCTCGCGAGCGCTCCGCCCGGCACGAGAGACAGAGCGCCTTTCGCGAGCGGGCTGATCGCTTTCTTCGCGAGCTTGCCGATCCCACGGAAGGCCTTCCCGAAGAATGAGCCGACGACCTGTGCCGCCGCGTCGGCGTGGTCTTGCCCGTAGCGCTGCTCGATCTCCTCGTACGGCAAGCCCTCGCACGCGTCCGCGAGCGCGGCGAGCCGTCGCAGCTGTTCCGGGTCGGCGCCGTTGACCAGACCCAGGCGCCACGCTCCGCGCACCGCGCCGACGATCGCCTGCGAGCTCACCGGCGACTGGTGAAGCGTCACCATCGCCAGATCGGAGGGCGAGCCTTTGGGGTGCCAATGCCACGGCAGATCGGTCCGAGCCTGCCAGCTCTCGATCATGCCGTGCCGGTCGTGCTTTGGACGGAGTGCGAGGTGAGGCGTCGCGATAAACGCGCCGCTCACCGTCTCTGGAGACGCGGGGAACATGGCCGGCAGATAGCCGCCGACGACTCCGGGAGTGCTGGGCCCGGGCATGCCTGCGGCGAGCGATGGATCGTCGATCGTGCCGTTGCTGCGCTGGACGATCGCGTGCCAGCGCTTCGCGCCGCTCTTGCGCACGATCGCTCGAGCCTCCGGATCTTCTCCGGTGACTCGCAACGTTGCGGCGTGAAGCGGCGCCCAATCGTCGCAGTCTCCGTGACCGCGCTGGGCGATCAGCGCGCCATGATCGAAATGCTCTTGTCCGGGTGGCTCCGGTTGCCAGCGCGCGCCGCGCTCGATGAGCTGGTGACTCGTCGGCGATAGACCCTTCGTGATCAGATCTTCGTTGAGACGAGTGACCGCTTCGAGCGCGGCGTCGAGTACCGGCTTTTTGACGTGCGCCTCGGGAATTGCGACGTTGATGCGCACGTGCGCACCTCCTAGTTGTTGGGGTTGCGCTTCAGTGAATGTTCCGTCCGAGCAACTGCACCGAGGCGAAGATCGTATCGGTGCCTGCGAGCGCGCTCGACAGCGTGCACACGATCCGGATAAAGACACCCGGCTGCGCAGGCTTCATCGTCAATCGCACGCCGAAGGCCTGGGGGTTACCGAGCTGCTCGATGTCGATCGGGTTGATGTCGAGCAACGCCAGATCGGTGCCCACGAACGGTTGCCCGAGTATGCGCGCGACGCTGGACGCGCCGGTGCGTACGCTGGTCACCAAGAGACGTTCCCCACGGAACGGCTTCTGAATCTGCCCAGAGAACGTGTTCGTTTGCGCGCTCGCCGTGAACGTGAAATTGCCCATGGGCAACGGCAAGAGACCTTGATCGGGAGCGATCACGCCGGGCGCTAGCTGGCCCTGCCTCCAACCGGGTTTGTTGATCGCCACCATCGGACGGCGGCGCCCCGGAGCCTTGCCCACCACGATCGGGTAACCGTTGTCGTCGTAGCCGACGACCTGACTCCCCGGTGTGTAGTCCCCCATCGGTCCGTCGTAGCCCATGACGTCGCCCATGACGTCGCCTTCGATCTCGTCGTCGCCCACCACTTCGAAATGCCGCATATCTACCTTTCGTTGTGCGGCTCGAAATGCCGCCAAAATGCCGACGAATCAGTGATTCATCGCTGCAACGAATGCAGCGATGAACGCTCTCACATTTGGGAAGCAAGCATGCCGTCGTCGCCGCTGACAGTGCCGGTCTCTCCGAACGAATAACCAGCGATCGCAGCTGCAGCGATACCGACGTTGCGCAAGATCTCGTTGCGCGGCTTCAGGAGCGCGACAGCGATCGCGACGGTGCCGCTGCGTCCGATGCCCGGCAATCGGGGCAGCTGCGGGAAGTTTTTTACGAGCAACCCGTACGCGAGCCCGCCGATCGCGACGCCCGTCAGCGTCTTTTGGATGTTGCCGCCGTGCGATGCACCAGCTCCGCCACGACGACCGCGACGACGACGGCGGCGACCGCCGCCTGTTCTGCGCCGCTGGATCGGTGCCGCTGCGGGGGGACTGACAACGACGAGACCGCCCGGGCCTCGCGATACTGTGGTTCGGGTACGTCTTGCCTGTGCCATTGGCTGATTTTGCCCCGGCGCCCGACCCTCCGACCTGTCCCTAAAGTGTCCTTAAAACGGTCCGTTTTGAGTCGGCGGCCGCCAGCCTTTTTTGGCTGCGGCCTCGCGTTCGTTTTCTCGCAAAACCCGATCGACCCACGACTTGGAAACTTTCAGCTTACGTGCAATTTCCCGCCGGCTCAAACCCTGCGACGCCTCGAGCACGACCGCGTCTCTGAGAGCAGGCTCGAGCGGCGGGCGCCCCCACGACCGCCCCTCTCGACGCATGCGCTCGCGAGCGGCGCCGAGGTTCTCGTGGATCTTCTGCCGCTCCATTTGCGCGCACCACGCGAGCACGGCCAGGACGAGCTCTCCGGCGGGCCCCCCGTCTAGCGCGACCTGATCGGCGACGCTCACCAGCTCTGCCCCTGAACGGCGGACGTGCGAGACGCACTCGAGCGTGTCGGCGATCCCTGTTCGCGTGAGCCTGTCGAGGCGCCAGACCCAGACCCGACGCACGCGGCGGGCGTCCAGTGCCCCCCGCAGCCGGGCGAACTCGGGTCGCTCGAGCGTCCCGCCTGATGCGACGTCGGCAAACCACTCGCCCACGGCTTCGCCGCGGCCGCGCGCGGCCGCGTCGATCGCGGTCCGCTGGTATTCGTAGTCCTGGCTCGCACTCGAGACGCGGATGTAGCCCGCGACGACGGCAACGCTCAAACGAGCTGCTTTCTCCCCCTGCTTCTGATCGTGGTCGCGTCGCTGCGTCCGATCAAGCGTTGCGGCGGGGCGCCAGCTGTCCCGCTCTGTCCCGTGCTGTCCCGTCCTCTGAGAGCGGCGCCCGCGTCAGCGGATCGAAGCGCCGCGGGGGCAACGGTAGTGCTGCTCGAGAGGCACTGCACCGACGCACTACCTGTCAGATCTTTAGGATCAACGGTTCAGGGGGAGAGATCTAGGCGACGCTCTGTCACCTGCTCGTCTGCAGCCCCATGCTTGCCGACATGTAGGCGCACGTGCGCAACGCCATGGATCGGGCGCTCGCGAGCGATTTCGGGGCGCGCGGCACCTAGAACGCGCGCAGCGGACAAAGCTCCGCCCGGGAGCGGCGACGGGGTTGAGTCTCGATCCCGGGCGAAGACTAGTTGGGGGTGCGCTTCGGTGGGGGGCCGCGCTCCGGCGGGGGGCCGCGCTCGCGACGCTCGCGCTCGAGCCGCTCCGTCTCCTGGTCCCACAAGTCGATCTGGCGCGGGTCGATCGTCGGCGGTGCGTTGGGGGGAGGCTTGGGCGGCTGGTAGCCGCGCTCGCGCTTCGCCGCGGCTTCGGCCATGTCCGAGAAGAACACCGCGAACTCCGGTGCGTCTCGAGCGAGCTGCGCGAACGTCTCCGAGCTCACCGGCTGCGGGGCGACCGTCGAATACTCCGCCGCCGACGGGCGTTGCTGCCGTCGCTTGCGACGCTGGACGGGGTTGCTGCTCGCGGCGCGCTGCGACTCTCTGAGCCGCGCCAGCCGTTGCAGCGGTGAAACGTCACGCACGACCTGAGGGTGCCGCACCGGTGCGCGTTGCCCGTCGAGCATGTCACCGGTCAACAGCAATTCGCTGCGCAGCAGGCCTTTCGCCTCGAGCGCAGCGCGCGCGCGTTGCACCGTGCGTTTGGAGCGGCCGACGATTTGCGCGATGCGCGCGCAGCCTTGCCAGTTGTACGCCGTTTGGACGGCGGCGAGCTGGCCGCCGATCTGCGCGTAGGTGGGCGAAAATCCCATCTCGCGCAACGTCATGATCGCGGAGTGCCCTAGTTCAGGCTGCGCGGTGGCAAAGCCGGTGCGGCGGAGCTGTTCTCGCTGCCATTCGCGCGATTGCCGTTGCGCGCCCTGGACGAGCCCTTCCAGCATTTTCCGCCCGTCGGTTCCAGGGGACACGACCGCCTCCGGTCGTGGGTACGACCGCCACGCGCTTGCATACGAGCGTTCACGTGTGTAATCACCATGTTGGCTCGTTCGAGACGCGTTTGTGGGCAGTTCGCGGTAGGTTCGCACCCCCTTCGTGGGCACTTCGCATGAGGTTCGGCTAAACCTCGAGGTGACTCGAACGAGCCAGCTCTTTCGCGTAGTTGTGCGGCTCTGTCGTACTTCTGCCGGCCCTTCGGGATCTACTTGTCACCTGTTCAGTGCGCCTCTTTTGTCGCGAAAACCTTCCTAATGTAGGCACATTGCCCACCTCGACCTCGCACGACCCGGAGGCGCCCGAGGCGCCCGAGGCGCCCATGGAAGCGCCGGGGCGCGCGTTCGCACGCGCTCTCCTCGAGGCGGAGAACGCCCCCCCGTGGCCCGCCTGCAAGCGCGGCGACCACGAACCGGACCCGGAGCGCCCGGGGTTCTGCGCGTGGTGCGGTCGACCCTACGACGGAGGCAACGCGATCGCGGCTTCGCGCTCCGCTGCGGCCCGGAACGCCGACGAGTAGGCGTTGCAGTAGTCGCACTCGCAACCGGGAGTCTGGTAGCCGTCGTGGCCGGCCGTGCCGTGCTGCGCGCCGAGCTCCGCCAGCGCAGCGCGCATGTGCGGTCGCAACGGACCCTCCCCGTTGTCTCGGGGCTTCTCGATGCCGTTATGTACGAACCAGAGCGTGATCAGCGCCGACGCGACGCTCGCCAGGTCGGGGCCGTGCGCGCTGATCTCGGTGCCGCCACGGCTGCGCAGCGTCGCCGCCAAGCTGTGACCGTCGACGGTGCGCACCGTCAGGGTTGCGCCCGCATCGATGGCGCCCTGCAGGCGCGCCAGAGGGTAATCGATCATGGGGGGGGTTCCTCTTCCACTAGAGCAGGGGCGCCCGGGGGGGCGTGGGAGAGGGGGTGGAGTCGCCACGTCGGCCCCCCCCGGACGCGCCCACCGGAAAACGAGCATAGCGATCGGCTGGCGCGCTGTCATCATCGCCCGCGTGTCTCGCCGCTGTCCGTCGCCGCACCGCCACGGCAAGCCGTGCCTACGGGCGTGCGCGAAGCCGGGGTTCTGTCTCTTCTGCGATCGACCAATGCTCGAGCAGCAGACGCAGCTGATCGTCGGACAGAAGGGACAACCCCCGGAGCGCCAGCACGACGAGCAACCGTTGACGCGCGTGGTTGCGACGGCAGCCGTGCGGCGTCACTCGTCCTCTGTCTCGAATCGCTCTCGCAGATAGCGCAGCACGCGCCGGAGCTGGTCTTCGTCGAGCTTCACCAGCGCGTTTGTGCACGCGACGAGTGCTTCGAGCTCCTCGTCGGGAGCGCCGACGGGATAGCGGTCGGGCAGGTCGGGCACGACGTCAAGGTATCAGCAATCGGGCGAGCGCGTAAATGATCGCGCCGGCCACCAGCGCCAGCACGGACGACACCCACCAGCGCGCCGCGCGAAGCTCGAAGAGCGTGCGCAAGCTGTCGCGCCGCTCCGCGCGGTCTCGCGTGATCTCGCGATCGCGCTCCCACTCGTCGTCGAGCTTCACCCGCTCGCGAGCGCGCTCCCATGCGTCGTCGGGGCGCTTGCGCGGTGGGGGAGGCATCGGCGGCTTCATGGCAACGCAGCCGCCCTCGCCAGGTCCAGCACCGCGCCGTCATGGATCGACTGGCCCTCGATCGGCGCTGCGATCTCCACGCCGGCCGCGCGCAACCGCTCGCAAAACGAGTAGTCCTCGCCCAGCCAAAGTTGATTTGGACTCTCCCCCACAAACGACATCGCAAACAGCGCGACGCGCCGTTCTCCGTCGTCGTCGAAGTACGACAAGGACTCTCGATACTCGTCGCGCACGCGTTCGAGCGCCACGCGCGGGACGAGCATCATGCCGCAGCCGCCGCGCCGCACGCCGCGACTCTGCACGCCCGCGTGCGTCTCGACGAGCATGCCTGACCACTGGACGTTGACGCGGTGATCGCCCCGCGAGCTCCGCACCGCGCACGGCAACACCGCGACCCGCCCGGAGCGGGCGATCGCGACGAGCCGCTTGCACGTCTCGATGTCTGTCTCCACGTCGTCGTCGACCATGCACCAGATGTCAGCGGTCGACTGCAACGCCGCGTGCGCGGCTCGCGAGCGAGCTTTGGGGAGAGTGGTGGCCGCACCGTGATAGAGCATCAGGTCGTCGATCGATTGCAGCATCCGGATCGTGCGAGCGACGGGCAGATCCCAATCGCTCGCGTCGCTCGGCTCGGTGAGCTGGCGCGCGAGCTCTTTCGCCGCCAGCTCGATCCCGAGCTGCTTGCCGAGTGCATAGGTGAGCGCGGAGACGACGATCACAGGGTGGACGGGTCGGGTCCTTGCGGTCCGAGCCCTCGACTGGTGCGACTCTCCACCGCCGGAAGCTCGACGAGCACGCGTAGCCGGCTCAGCTCGTTGCTGAGCTCCGCGTTCTCCACCTCGAGCTTTTGCAGCCGCTCATCTGCCGCTGCAGCTTTGGCGAGTGCGTCTGCCAACTGCGCGTCGCTCTCTCGACCGCGCACGGTGAGAGACTGGACCTGCTGCGTGAGCAAGCCGTTCTGCCGATACAGGTCGAGCCCGCGCGCTTTCGCCTCGGCGAGCTCCTCGCTGAGCACCAGGGCTTCAGCCTTCAGCCGCACGCGCTCCTCACGCTGCAGCGGCGGCGACGCTCCGGGCGAGATCGCCGCGAACGTGATCGAACGCCCGATGTTCTGGGCCGTCTGTTGCAGAGTGAATTGATGCTTCGCGCAGCAGACGCCGCTCTCCCCCCACTCCCACGTGTAGGAGTGCGTCGCGGGTTCCTTGCATTCCGGTTGATCGCAGATTTGGGTCATTGGGTTCTCTCTCTTTCGTTGTGCCGTGTCAGATCTTCCCGATCAGCACTGCGCCGCAGTAGATGTTCACGCTCGGGTTTCCAGTCACGCCCACGCCAGCCAACTGACATGTGATCGCCGCACTCCCATCGCTCGCGAAGGTTCGCGTGATGTGGTTGTTGGTGGAGGCACCCGTGAGAGCCAACCCGGTCGGCACAATCGACGTTGCGCCGACGATTGGCGACGTGCCAGCGATGGTCAGATTTGCGGTTCCGCCGCCCGTCACGTTGAACAGTAGCGCGACGCCGACCGTATAGATTCCCGCCCGATGTCCCGCCGGCAACGCCGTGATCACATTGCTAGAGCCACCCGCCGCCAGCCATGCGAGCTGGATGCCAGCGGCCTTGGCGTCGATCGTTTGGAGAGCATCGGTTACCGTGACACCCGCGACGCTCGATGCGTTGAGCACCTGGTTCGAGTTGAGCGCACCGATCGTCGTGCTCAGATTGTTCAGCGCAGCGGTGACCGTCGCGCCAGCGACGAGCGAGACGTTGTCGACGAGCGTCGAATCGAGCGTCTGGACGAGCGAGCGCGCTCGCGTCGTCGCAGTGAGCAGCGAGATTTGCTGCCCCGCGGGGCCTTCGGGCGACGTGTGAACCAGAGTCGTCATTGCGCAACCAGCCGCGCGTACACGGAGACGTCGAACGACGGCGCGCCAGTGATCCCAACTGGCGTCACCACGGCGTCGATGGCTGTCGCACCCGTGCTGCGGACAGCCGCCGTGTTGTAGAAATAGGACCCGGGATTTTGGAGCCGCCCGAGAGTGAGCGCCCCAGACGCAGAAATTGGAGTGTTCGTGGCGCCTGCGCTGCTCGTGTAGTTGTACTGTTTGGTCAGGGTACCCGCGCCGGGAAGCGCGCGCACGATGAGCTCACAATCTATTTGGTACAAGCCAGCGGGATGGCCTGCAGGCACGACCTGCATAGTCAGCACCGCACCGCCATTCCACCCCAACGTTTGGACAATCGAGCCGACGAGGGCTGCCCTGATCGCGTTGAGCGCGTCTGTTACGGTTACACCAGCAACGCCCGATGCGTTGAGCACCTGATTGCTGTTGAGCGCGCCGATCGTCGTGCTCAGATTGTTGAGCGCAGCGGTTACCGTCGCGCCAGCGACGAGCGAGGCGTTGTCGACGAGCGTCGAATCGAGCGTCTGGACGAGCGAGCGCGCTCGCGTCGTCGCAGTGAGCAGCGAGATTTGCTGTCCCGCGGGGCCTTCGGGCGACGTGTGAACCAGAGTCGTCATTTGGACAGCCACCAGATCAGGACGAGTGCGAGCAGACCCGCAGCGGGCGCAACGCTGGAAGGACGAGTGCCGCGGTCTCGATGCGGATCGACCGATTGCAAAGCGTCGAACGGGTCCATCACCAGCGACCCGATCCGCATTTGGAAATGCAGATGCGGCGGGCCACCCGCGGCGTTGCCGGTGTTGCCGACGAACCCTAGATCGTCACCCGCAGAGACCTTGACTTTCGGATCGCTCGAGATACCGAGCTTCGCAGCCCAGCCGTCGAGGTGAGCGTAGTAGTAGCGAATCCCGGTCGCTTCGCCGTCGAGATAGACGACGTTTCCACCTTTCGGATCGGTCGTCGCCCATGCAACACCGTCCTCGACCGCGTACACAATCGAGCCTTTTTTGGCCATGATATCGACGCCGCGGTGTTGCACGTTGAATCGCTGCTCATAGCGATAATCGTCCGTGGCAGACAGCGGGAATCGATCCATGGGTCATGCTCAAGCGCGGACTGCAAATAGAGCGGTCCACGTGTCACGCCCGACCACGCCGTCGACGTCGAGCCCGCGGCGCTTTTGGAACGCGCGGACCGCCGCTTCCGTGCCGGCTCCGAATTGCCCGTCGCTGTCGATGCCGAGTTTGGTTTGCAGCAGGCGCACGTCGGGGTTGGGCGCTTGCGGTCGGATGCCCATGCCCCGCCGCAGCGTGGGCAGTGACAGCGGCGACGCAGCGGCCGCGGTCATGACGGGTCGCGCTGCAGCAGGAGGCGCCGGCGCCGGCGGCGCTGCCCCCCCCGCCGGCGCCGGCACGCTCGTCCTTGGAGCTGCAGCGGCGGGCACTCGAGCGACGGGGGCTCGAGGCGCTGCAGCGCGAGCGACGGGCACCGCGGGCCGCTCGCGATAGGCGACCACGCC
>JACCDQ010433216.1_pt1 | contig 10971 bp, 10 predicted proteins | sample 7446031 | NCBI WGS metagenome assembly JACCDQ01 (sample SAMN15323442, study PRJNA562643) | freshwater metagenome | isolation source: river surface water | place: USA:Blue River Watershed | collected 2017-08-17
ACTCCCTCTGGGCTCATATAAAGAATACACGATTCTCTCCGCTCCATCCGAGTCGTCTTCCTCTGTATCCGACGGCCATTTCCTCCGGACTGGTTTCATGGAGCGCTTTGGATCACGGGACATCGTGAACAGCTTCGTAGGCGCAGCTTCCGTCTCAGGATCAGCGTCGCCGACGGGTTGGGTGGATGCGGCCACGGGCTGTGTCGGGGTGTACTGTTCTTCATCAGCGGCGTTAACTTGTGTCTTCTCTGGGTCTTCTTGAGACGATGGCGATCGACTCCATCGTGAGCGGCGAGATTTGCCACCCTTTCTAGGCTTCTGCCTCTCCCCTGCTTCTGTCCCGCCTGAATCTCGAACTGTCTCCATTGCTGGAGGAGCGCCAGAGGGGCGGCGGGTTACAAAGTAAGTGCAACGGACGGCTGAGAAGGATCGCAGAGAGTAATTACTCATGTTGAAGTAAAAAATGTATTTACGAAAGCTGCTGCCTACCGTTGTCACTTGCCTTAGCCGTTGTCACTTGCCTTAGCCGTTGTCACTTGTTAGTTACCATTTCCCAAGCATCACGGGCGCTCACCGCCTTAGCTAGTAACTCATCATCTGGATTGTCTCCAATCCACGCTTGCATTGCAGCATCTGCAGCACTTGCAAACTCGTCCGCAGCATCGTGCATTCTTGTAGCATACACGCTTGATTCCTGGCACATTGCCATCGCCGCAATAGCCTCCTCTTCCTTCTTTGCATCGCCTTGTGCTTTGCGTTCTAAGTTCTTGGCCTGCTTTAGTTCTTTGGCTGCATCTTCCGCCGCTGATTTTGCAGCTTTGAGTGCTTTATCAGCGCTCACTCCGATCTCCATCACTCGAACTCTGGCCTCAGCTTCTTTGGCACTTTTGGCTACCTCAGGATCAGACAAGTCTTTGCGGAGAAACAGCGCCAGATCATTCCTGGCAACAGCCAACTTGGTTGAAGCTCCTTGAAGACGGCGAGTCCTTGCTGCAGAGGCCGGAGGGATTCGTTTGGGTTTTGTCGTAGTAGATTCTGTATCCGCAGAGGGCGCCTCCTGGGTGTTCCGTAGTTCTTCCACGCGCGCAGCTCTTGCGGCTCTTGGCGTAATTACGTCATCTTCGCCATCTTGAATTCGGATGCGCTTGCGAGGACGTTCCTCCTCAGCCAACTCCCCTCGAATCTCATCAACCGCCGTGCGTAACTCCTCTTGAAAGCGAGCTGTCATCGCCGAGTATAGTCGCTCCATGTATCCCTTGATGTCACTGCGCAAACTCTGCATCTGCTCTTCGAGAGGGTCGGCATTGTTTTGCTTCTTCGCCACAGAGTCTTCAATCTTGACCAGACGCGACATCACCAATCGCTGCATCTGAGCAGGATCTGCCAGGAGTTGCGGATCATCCAGTGCTCGCTCGTACTGGGCGCGCGATTCAGGATTGTAGAGATCTCCCTTCTCCAAGTGCTTGCTCTTGAAATGCGGAATGAATGCCTGGGTAGACATAACATTCGCCGTGCATCCGGGGTAAACACACAGGCAGCCAAGCCCCTTGCCACTCTTCGCCTTGGGCTCGCCCTTCCTGTCGGTATCTACGTCGAACAGAGAGGGCGGGGAGCGCTTGCGTCCCATGCTTGCTAGAAGCGCGCGAAAATCGAATGACAAAAAAATCAAATTGCGTAATTACGCGATTTTGTAAAAAGTACTATTTACGAATGCTGCAGATCTTCGGCAGTAAGTAGCTGTGGTAGAATATCTCCGCGGAGTTCAACACGTAAATCATTCACATCATTGCTCAAAGCATCAACTCGATCAGTCAAAGCATCAACTCGATTAGTTAAGGTACTTATTGAAGTCTCAATTCTTGTTAGAGATTGTACTATATGATCTTCGCTTAATATCTGATTAACTACGTCTAGGATCCATTTCATTGTCATTTCAATATATGTCCTGTATTCGCAGAGTAGCATTGTTTGGGCTGATATATACTCTTGATGAGAGACTTCACAATATTGATCATAGATATTGTTCTTGATCACTGAGCTAAACACATAGCAGAGATAGCGTAACATCAAACCTGTAGCATACTTCAGGATAGTCGAATCAATAAATGGAAACATGCGCGCTACCACTGGTTGCAGAAAGATCTGCTTCTTGATAAATTGAATAAACGCTTCAATGATAGCCATAGTTATGTTTCATAATCAAAGGAATCAATTTTATGCCTTAGGTAGCCGCTCCAATACCCAATTCTTAATATCATGATCTATGATCTCATTATATTCACCATTACCGTTTTGCGTAAAGAGGCGTTTGTTATCTGTTAAATAGTATAAACTACCGTTCAACTTGATTTCCTTTGCGTCTAATGGTTTAGCATCTTTCTTGCATGGTAAGGGGTATTTCATGTCTTTATTCAGGTCATTTAGGTATAGTGGAGCTCCGTTCTTAGGTTCGCATTTGAAACATTTGAAGTTATATTCTTGATTGAATTGAGAACACTCAACCGAGGTGCTAGCCATCAATCTAATAAGTTGTTGGTTAATTTCGTATTTCTGAGCACTAGAAGTAAAAAGATATGCGTCAGTGGTCTTCTCTGTGGGTTTAATATCTTTAGGTGGCACTGCAATATAGATATACACTTGCACGTTTCTTTCCTTTTCTGGTAATGACTCATGCGATTTGAAACGAATACCACGAGCCATTACCTGAAGCGATCTTTCCCAATTCCAGTATGGTTCAAGAATATGCACGTTCCTGGTTCGAAGAGCTGAAAGGCCTTCACTTCCGGAGGAGGAGATAAGTAGCACGGTTAATGGACTATCAGGTTTGTTATATTCCTTCAATGTTGCTGTTCTATCTTCGGGAGTAACATCTCCAGAGTAAATGCCATAATAGCCATGGATGCCACTTTCCGTTTTCTCGCCAGGACTATATTGTTTGTATCCGATATGCTCTAAGTAAGAGGCCATAGGGGTAATACCTGCTTTTACAAAATTAGAGTAAATAATTGTCTTAACCCCTGGTTTAAGTCTATCACCAATAGCTTTGATCTTTGGCGCATAAGTGGCAATATCCTCATTGATATCAGTGCTATCATCAGGGAAGTAAACATTACTGAGTTGACGTGATTTAATGCGATAAGAAGTGGATTTACCAAACAGGCTTGACTTCTTTAGTTCGCCGCCAGCTTTGCCGCATCCACACTGTGCGTCTTCTTTCGTTTCATATTCTAATTCGTGAGGCTTCAATCCATCAAAAGCTCCACCGCGTGAGACCTTAGGATGCAACACAATCTTGTCTCCCTTAGACCATCCACTGCCAATGATTGCATTTCGAGTTTCTAGACGTTCTTTCTCTCGTGCTTGTTCATACGCCCCCCACTGTGCGTGACTCATGCGAATAGCTTCAATCTTAATTGGCAGTCGGTCAGGATAATGCTCCTTCTTGATTGTGGCCGCTAGCATTGGATAGAAGCCTAAAACCTCTCGCTCAAATAGATCTCCCTTATAACTGACTAGACCAGTGATGCGTGCTCGCAGTTTATCAACGTTCTTTAGTTTCATTTGTTTTGTATCAACAAAATATCTTTCAAAGTCCTCGGATGATTCAGGAAGAATAGTAGTCCATTCTCCATCCTCAGTCCTGATCGGGCCTTTACAGATATTTAGCGCCGGCACCATTTCGTATAGCGTATTGACAATACCTGAGGCGGTTAGCATAACAATGCGGCAATTCTTAGCAGCCATCAGCATATCATAAAGGGCGGTGGCTCCCTTCGATGAATTTGAAGCTGCTACAAGGAAATTGTGAGCCTCATCGATTATGATCAGCTTTCCATCTAAACGCAACGACTTAACTTCAATGCCAGTGATTTCATCAGTAGTTGTTTCAAGTTTATTAATCATGTTAGAAGCATTGGATGATACAAATCTATAACGATCTTCCTTAGCTCCATAGCGTTTTAGCTCTTTCCGCATATTGTCGTGGAGACTCTTGGGAGCCAGCACTATGCATTCCTTGTATCGTTTTAAATGTTCCGCAATAGCAATTGCTGAAAGCGTTTTGCCTGAGCCTGTGCCATGCAGCAGAAGCATTCCACGATTTGGCGATTTCAGGAATGCATCAAGAGCAAATTGTTGGTGTGGCTGAAGTTGAACAGGCATGATGCTTCTATTATATTACTTACTCTATTTTACAAGAGCGAACCACCAAAAAACAACAAACATATCATTGCTCTGCATTCGAGATAATGCGGTGCCGCTGAGATATACCGAACGAAACAATTGCGGCAACATTTGAAGGCACACGCTGGCATTCAATCATTTTACGAGTGCTACGGTTGAACGATTCGATGCAGACATTGCAGTTCGACATGACAGTTGGTTAAAGGAAGCGACGTTAGGAGAGAAAGGGCTTAAACTATATTTACCGTTAAGCCTTATTAATTTTATTACCGGGTTCTTTGAAGAACATCGCGACCGGTCTCACATGATGGGTTTTGACATATTGGAAAGGCTTCTTCTCCCTCCATAACGCATTCTACCAAAGATGGCGCGCAAGGCGGCCACGGCCGCGTCGGAACCCGAAGTGGCAGAGCCAACCCTTACCAAGATGAAGGAGCTTTTCGCAGAGCTGAAGGCTGCCCAAGAGCAGGATCGCAAGGTTCTGTTCAAGGAGATCACAGACCTTGTTCAAACCGCTTTGGTGGATATGGGAAATACACAAGCCGCCGCGGCTCAAGATATGGCTAAGCTGTGTGGAGGCATCTGTCAGGATATGGCGAAACTGCATGATTTGGTGACCAGCGGGCAGTCTGGCGATCTCAAAGTGGCAATTGACAATCTGAATAAGAATGTCGGCGAGCTTTCTAAGGAGTTGGCTAAGTCCCAGAAGGTCTCTAAGGAGTTGTCTAAGGATTGGAAGACCGACATCGCGGCATCAACGGTCAAGGCTATCCAAGAATCGCAGGATCAGATTGTAAGGGTGCTGCCTGATAGCTTCTCGCAAGATGTCCACAAGACTATCCGGGACACTGTGGCAGAAGAACTGCAGAAAGCTGTTCAAGAATTGCGCGAAGCAGTTGCTGGAGACTTGGTCGGTATTGTGACAAAGACTGAATCCGTGGCTGATGACCGCCAGGCGTGGCGGACGCCACCGAGCAAGAGTGCGATCAAAGCATCGCCAAAACAGGCGAGAAAGACTGGATTCCGCCAAGCTTCGCGACGTAAAAATGCTGATCCGGATCACTTCATGTCTGGAATCAAGTGTTTCTGGAAACGCGAGCAGATCGCAGTCCAGAACCAGATTGTGAATTGCTTTGCAAGCATGAACTCAAGTGTTGCTGTTAGCCGTGGCACACCCAAGGCTAATCTAAGTATGGAAGTTTGGGACAACTTCTTTTTCATTCCTGATGAAGATGCTGACAAGCTGGAGAACTGGCCGTACTTCGTTCAGGATCTTGTCAAGATGCTGCCAGATCCCTGTTACAACATTGATTCGATAATGGCAGAACCAAAGTACGCCAAGTTTGTTGAGGCGTTGAACAAGCTACGGTCTCCCTTTTTGATTGCAGTAGCATGGGAAAGAATGCATTACATTGTTCCTGATCCTGCCAAACACCCAGACATGATTAGTGGATACGTCAACGGTCGACTGTCGAGAACGAACCAATTGCGGACTGCTTGGAATGAATTTTCGATCCAACTAGAAAAGCTTGTGCGCCGTGGAGTCCTGCCGGCAACGGCGATCTTGGATCCCTGCATTCCACTCCCAGTGCGGAACGCTCACCCGTGGCTGTTGGAATCTGAACAAGATGAGATCAGCCTTGATGAACTGCACGTGCAGTTGGCGGAGATTGATAAGATCGACCCCAAGCGGATTTGGTTCCTCCGTGACATTGAGAAGCATCCGTCTAAGCATCTCGATGATCAGGATCCCGTTACGGTTGACAGTGATATCACTGACAGTGACGAAGAGAAACGTCCAGCAACGCTGGATGACTTGGATGATGATGAAGAAGATGTTCCTGCAAACCGGCAGAGATCTCAGTTCAAGCGTGCGCGACGTAGCCTTGAAATCGATGAGGCCAACAATTCTATCGATGAGCTGCGATACCTTCTGAGTCAAGCAGAGCGCAAGAAACACAAGATGTCCAAGCTGCGCAAGTAAGTGCGCCACCGATGAAGGAGATGCGCTGCCTAGACCTGCGTTTAAAGAATTCTGACAGTGAAGGTCTACGCAATGAGTCATAGTGAGCAGCAGCTACATGTCTAACACAAAAAAGTAAAAACGCATTTCTCTTAAAGGTGTTCTTGAATTGATTGAATGACACATACAGGAATTTCCTTCTTGAGGAAGAGCGTCCGAATAGCATGCTCCTTCTTGATAACTTCCGAGACTCTCTCGCACATCATCATGTCTTCTCTATGCTTTCGAATTAGTTCAATGTCTATTGGCTGATACAAGCTGATAAAGAACCATGCATCACTGTCAAACCTCTCCTCAAAATCGTAAATAAATTGCAGAGATAGTTTCTGCGTGTGGCAGATGATGGATGTATCTAGACGATCAATCCATTTTCGCATAAATGTATCCGACAGAGAATAGCGTAGACTAATTTCATGCCAATCCACCCGATCAATGTGTTCTTCAATGAAAGCAGATGATAATTGGTTGCAGTGAGTAATTGTTCTCCAATGAACAAACTCAGCATACTTTCGAATGAACGATTCTGGAAGATCAAACTTACTAATGGTTGGCCAATCCAGAGAATTATTAGATGCTTGAATGGCTAGCTCTAAAGCTTCTACCCCAACGTTGAGACAGATCGTGCATAGAGTTTCGGTTTCAGCGGGTGAGAGCATGGTTGGTATATTTTAATATGATAGGTTGCAATTTTACGTTAAAATTGCGGATTGTACAATTAAATATATTAATTAGCCAACTATGAATACCAACTACGAATATCAGCACCGCGACTATCTTATGATTCGAGAGTGGGCTTCCTCGTATGTGGCATTCAATAAGCATTACAATTATCAAAATGTGTGTTCATATTATGATGATGCAATTGAATCTATTGATGATTATCGATACTCCGTCTGTGCTGTCCATTGGACTGGGCTGGATGGACTAGGCCAAGATCCTGATTTGATTCATATCATTCGCGAGTACTTTGAAGCATTTGCAGTTTATGATAAATATGTTCATATCAGTCGAGAAGATGATTGGAACAGCCCAACCATCATGTGCCTCTTAGAACAATTAGCCACTTCTGATGAATACGATAAAGTATGCGATAATCCTAATGCCGCTTATATTTGGTTCCATCAAGATATAAGGTATCTTGTGGAAGGGCTCAAGGCAAACCCAAATGTCTTAATGTATAACTATCGCTTGATTGCTAAATCGCGTAAGAATCTCCATTCTGAGTTGCTTGCGCAATTTGATTAATGGCGACAGTCGAACAGCACATGCGATTGCATTTCTGGTTTTCTTTTTTATGTAATATAATGGTGGTATATGTTCTGGAGCTAAAGCTAGGCAACTATTATGTTGGCCGCACAAACAATTTACAACAACGCTTAAAAGATCATGCTAATGGCAATGGCTCCGAATGGACAAAACGGTTCCCAATGATACAATTGATCGAGACTTATAACGAGGATTCTCCATTCTATGAAGATATGATTACAAAGCAAATGATGGCTAAGCATGGTATCGATCATGTCCGTGGCGGCAGCTATTGTCAGATTAATCTTCCACAATCTAAGCGAGACGCAATCATTACTGAACTACGCGGCGCTGCCGGAGTGTGTTTCAAATGTGGCGGTAAACACTTTGTGCGAGACTGCCATCAATCAGACTCTGCCAATCAAAAGAATGAAGATTTAGATCTTGTATCAAGAGTTGTGGCAAGTGCAAATCGTAAGGCATTGCGAGCTATTAATTGGTTATGGTCATAAAAAAAGAATTACCACTTTTGATAAATGATCGCACAAAGTTTGAGCACATTTACCAATACTACATCAATGATCAATATTGATGATATCCAGATCGTAGTCATACATATTGCCAGTGCTCCATCTATAGTATCTACAATAAGTGCAACAAGTAGATCCATCTTTGCTATATTACTTATCTTGGTAATAATCGTGATGATTCTGTCTCGTATCTTACTGGGCGGTATCGATAGATATGAAGACTGGCCGGCGCAATAACAGAAGTCTTATATTGTTGGCGCCTTCTATGATCTTCTATTTTTTTGCAGCAACATTCAATAATGCGTATGATTCCATGAATAAGCAGTATCATTGCTCCGACGATTATCATGAATGATACAAGCATATAGAACAATAAAGCTATCACAGCAGAGACTGAACGAAATGCTTGCGCAAAGCTTATTGTATCTTCAACATGCTCAGGCATCATAGTTATATTATATCCAATCATATACCATTATCATTTGAACCAATCAATAAGCTCCACGCGTCACCTATCGGACCTTCGATAGGTGCCATTTTCGAACTGGCGCTATGGTTCGAACGCTGCGTTCCCTCGGCTGTTCTGGCAAGACTCCCTCAAGATCGCTTCTGACCAAGCGCGCTCGCAAATTTTCCGCTCCAGAATCCAGCCCAAAGCGACTATGCCTGGATGGCTCTGAGACAGAACTGGACTCTTCTTCGGAAGAGGAAGCAGCTACCGAACTCGAGCCAGAGGAAGCAGCTACCGAATGCAAGCCCGCCGATACTCCTACATGCGTCGAAACAAGCACTCCTGTTGGTAAGCCACCATTAGCGCCGCGTGGGATTGGATCTCTTGATGAATCAACACAGGAGCACTGCGATCGTGTGTATGGATATACGCAACGACTTGGACTAAATTGGGATCGTCCAGTGTCTGACCAAGATGCGGTTCTTCAAGAGGTGCGAGTGCTTGAAGCACTCAAGATCAAGACCAGCGATATGAATCCAAGGTCGCTGCTTCGCGAAATTGTGGAGCTACGATTTCAGATTCGAGCTTTGAAGAGTCAGAGACGCAATATGCGCACTGACTTGTTTGATTCTATGATCGAAAGCTTGACTGATTGGCACTCGCGCTATGCTAAATAAAAAAAATATACAGTAAGCTCAGCGAACTAGCTGCTTATAGCATATCAATGATAGCATCGATATCGTCAATCCACATCTGCTGCGATGTTGTTGCCTCAATGCATTTTAGCTCTTCTTCCTTATCCTTAACCAGCTGCTTCATGCGTTTAGCATTTTCGTCAGTAAAGCTGCGATAGCTCATACCGATAAGATATTCGTAAAGAGATAGCCCCTTTCCTGTTGCACGAGGATCAGCATCAAAGTTCTTCTCTAATGCTACTAGCAACAATGCTTCAGTCATTTTCTTCTGATCAATCTTTCCGGTCTTTACCGCTCGAATGAATGCTGCCTTGTTTGTCAGAATTAGCATTTCGTACTTGAGCTGTTCAATAATTGCTTTGCGACGTTTCACATACAGATCTAGACGAACATAGTAATAGTCTTCAATGATCATATAAATGTCGGCGTATTTCTTGATACGACCTTCAGGGCCAAATAGATACATATTTGTCGATGATAGTTTCTCACAAAGCTTAAGCTCCTTTACCAAAACTGCTTTGGACATCTTTGAATACTTGGCATATCCGTCATCAGTAAAGATTAACTTGAAGTCAACAATCGTGTCAGTATTACCGTAATACACATCCTTCAGCGGGCTATTCTTTTGCTTGAGAAGCTCCTCACAAAACTCCTTATAGCTATCAGTGGACCTGCCAACAGGAAGATCGGTAATATGCAAGCAGCGCTCTTTACTATCAAAGTTCCACACAGCATATGCAATATACTTGTTCTTCAACTTTCCATCTTGAACGATCTCTCCTGTAAACCCACGGTACCATGGATACAGATCTTGATCAGGCTCCTTGCCAACCAACATCACCTTAATGTAATTAGCGATATCAACTGGATTGTATTTCAGAATAGATGTGCTGAAACCCGTGCCAATTCCCAAAGCACCATTAACTAGAATCATAGGAAGCACAGGTGCAAACCATTCAGGCTCGATCTGCATATCATCACTCTTGAGATAGTTCAGTAAAGTGTTATCACGAGAATCAAATAACTTCATCGCGACCGGATTCATCTTTGTAAAGATGTACCTGGGAGAAGCAGCGTCCGCGCCATTACTGAGACGCGAGTTATGCGTGATCACATAATCCTTAAGCAAGAAACGATGATTTCCATCTACTTCCCACCCATTGAATGGTCCCTGACCAACAGGCACAATCTGAAATGATGATTGATATTTGTTGATCGTACGAGTATATGGCTTAATCATTTTACGAGGAACCCTTGTAGGAATAATATCAAGATTGTGCCCAGTAATAGTCAATACTTTCAATGACATATCTTCTCCCTTTGAAGTTGATGTGCCTACCCCAGTCATTGCAACATTGGCCTTAAACCCTAATGATCGTACCAATATGTACAGATCATCAATAATATGTGCTCTTAGTCTGGCGCTTTGCGAAATTTCAATACACTGCAAGATCGATTTGTTGGTGGTTTGATACTTCACACAACCATCCGTGTCAATCAACCCGGCCAGTAATTGAAGACGAACTTCTTTAGAATTGTAAATGTAGTTGGCTGGAATATGCTTATTTTTGTACAGGTTCATTCGCTTGAAAAGCTGTGTATGCGCACTAAGATCAGTTCGATTTTGTCCATTCGAATAAGTACCTTTTCGCAATTCAGCACCCCCATCAATCGATAGCTTTTCCAATTTCCAGTTACAAATATCTAAATCATATTGAGATGTTTGACATCCAGGACAAGTCTCTTTTGAATGATTGGCATCACCAACTGCAGTTCTAGTACTATTCGCAGTTTTGTTTCGAACAGAGAAATGACTAGTTTCATGCCCTTTAGTGCCATTTGTAT
>JACCDQ011151052.1_pt1 | contig 10971 bp, 12 predicted proteins | sample 7446031 | NCBI WGS metagenome assembly JACCDQ01 (sample SAMN15323442, study PRJNA562643) | freshwater metagenome | isolation source: river surface water | place: USA:Blue River Watershed | collected 2017-08-17
GCTAGAAAGCGGTGACTCGCTGCGAAAAGAGATGGAATCTTGCACCAAAAAGGATGGCGCTTCTAGCGCGGCTGAGCCATCGAGCTCTACAAAAAGTGCAGCCGTCTGCCCAGAAAGCCTTAGGGTTTGCCAACCGTACTGATTGCGAATGCGCGTCTTTTGGGCGTCGATCTGTAAATTGACTGACCCCACCCCTTCTTTGAGAAATATGAGCAAGTCGGCAGCGATCCATTTGTTGCTCGTCCGGACGGCTTCACTGTTGTCTAGGTGCAATTCTTTCAAGCTTGTGAAATGCACGACTGCCTTCACGTCGCCGCGGCGGTACCTCAAAAAACCACAACGGTTCTCATTGCGTAGTTGCAGGGTGTCATTTTCGATTTTGGCACTCAGAAAAGATTGCAAATTGTTGCCAGCCAGCCACTCGACGTAATTGAGGGAGTCTTGAACCAGCACCACTTCAATGTGCGGGTAGATATGCAGGAAACTAAAAGCAGCCAACGGTAATTGTGTTTTTTCGATAGTGCCAGTACCCTTCCAACAACTGCGTTCAGGCGCTTTTTGACAAGCCCACAGAAGTAAAAATAGCGATATGTAGCTGAGGTAACGCATCTTAAAAATGGTAGGCCAAGCCAAGTTCCATGTAGTCGGCTTTGGCATAATGGGTTTTGAGTGTCATCAATGCCTCGAGCTGCTCGGTGAGCGCATAGCGGGTACCTAGGCGAATGTAAACAGATTCGTCGGGCTGTAGGACATCGCGCAGGTACACGCCTGCTCCATAAATAAAATGCAAGCGGTCAAAAGACTGGACATATCCCAAGAAAAGCCCCAATTGCAATGGATCTAACTTTGCGGCCTGCGGATAACTCGGGTGCGACAACAACCCCACCTTGTAAATCACATCTAAAGAAGCCTCCAAGCCGCCTTTCTTATTGAAATATTTGCGCGCAAAAATATTTCCGGCATATACGGGATAGCGCCCTACACCCAAAGGCCGCATTTCTTTGGCGCTTGCGATGGCGGTTAGCCCAAAGGTAAGGTCCGGACGCGCGAGTTCTGTTTGTTTTTTCTCGGTCGACCGCGCGGCAAAAAAGCGCTGCACGCCCAAGGAAAGAAAGGGTACATTGATGCCGAGATTGGGCATTTGGTAGCTTGCATTGGAAAAATGCGTCATGTCGATACCGAAAGTGAGTGCGGTGTTGTTCCAACGCCAACTTTGTTTGAGTGCAAAGCACATTAGCGCATTGACCCGCGAGCCAATGGCGATATTTTCGGGATTGAGCACAGGGTCAAAAGGCTTGTTGGTATAGCCCAAACCAGTAGCAAACTTGAAATCTAGGCGGTAACACTTGCGCTTAACAATTGGCAGTTCGACAAAACCATACAGCCCTAAAAAACGCCCAAGGATTTGGTTGTTGCCCACTGATCCAAAAAAAAGCGTGCCGCCCACTAAAGGCTGGCGATACGCTTGGTGCCACTGTTTTGCGGCTGCGGTCCGGTAAATGTAAGAGAATTCACTCGCAACAGCAGGTGCTTGCGGCAAGTGTTCCATGAGGTCGCGGTGGGCAAGTAAAAAACCTAGTTTCTGGCGGTATTCAAATCCGGGTTGCGCAGCCATTTTGACACTCCAACCCAAGAAGCATAATAAAAAGTAAATCGGACGCATGGTCAAATTTAATGAAAAGCTCGTTTCAACTGCTAACTTTGCATTATGGACCCACGTTTACTCGCCTTTTCCCGCCTGCTCCAAATCATGGACGAACTCCGTGAGCAGTGCCCCTGGGATCAAAAACAAACTTTTGAAACCCTGCGCCAGCTCACCATTGAAGAAACCTACGAAATGGCCGATGCCATTACCGACAAAGACTACCCAAGTTTAGAGGGCGAACTCGGCGATTTATTTTTGCACCTCGTTTTTTACAGCAAAATTGGCGCCGAGCAAGGCTTGTTTGACGTCACGAGCGTCCTGAACAAAATTTGCGATAAATTGGTATACCGCCACCCGCATATTTACGGAGATGCGGAGGCCAACGACGAAGAAACCGTAAAGGCCAACTGGGAAAAGCTCAAGCTCAAAGAAGGAAAAAAATCGGTGCTCGAAGGCGTGCCGGCTTCTTTGCCTGCACTCGTTAAAGCCACCCGCATTCAAGAAAAAGTGAAAGGAATTGGTTTTGAATTCGAAAAAGCCGAAGACGTCTGGGCCAAAGTTCAAGAAGAACTCACTGAACTCAAGGTAGAAATTGACCACAACACCGATCAAGTAGAGGCTGAATTTGGCGACGTCCTCTTTTCTTTGGTCAATTATGCGCGTTTTCTAAAGATTTCACCCGAAAATGCCTTGGCCAAAACCAACCAAAAATTCATCAAGCGCTTCCAAGAAATGGAGCAACTTTTAGCACAAGACGGCTTGCTTGCCCAAGACCAAACCTTAGAAAAACTCGACCAATACTGGGAGCGCGCCAAGAAAAGCACGCAATAAATATTCTGTCCAACAAAAATAAACACCATGGATACTTTCTACCAATACGCCATCAAATCACTCATCCTATTGGCCATCACGCTCTTGATTCGTTTTTTTGCAGGAAAGGCCGTCACGCGTTTTTTAGTCAAATTCGAAGGTGATATCAAGCGTAGGCGCGTGTCTATCCGCATCATCAACTTGTTTTTGTCCATTTTCTTTATCTTGATTTTTGCGGCCATTTGGAATATCGAAACCCAAGATCTTTTGGTTTTCTTCACCTCCACCATTACCGTCATTGGCATCGCATTTTTTGCCAACTGGTCTATTTTATCGAATATCACGGCGAGCTTGATTTTATACTTCAATCACCCACTCAACATTGGAGAAATTGTACGCATTTACGACAAAGAATTCGATATCGAAGGAGAGCTCATCGATTTGAGTTTCTTTTTTATGTACATCCGTTCAGCCGAAGGTCATTTGGTCACGATTCCGACTTCAGCGGTGCTCAACAAAACGGTCATCATCAAGTCAAATAAGGTATTCTAGCGCGGATAGCACAAAAAGTACTTCTCTACTGGCGTAGACAAAGCCGAAATATTGAGGTTATCTGATGCTTTCGACAATTCTAAAATGCTGCCGTTTTTGAGCAACAAATTGATGTTTTGCTTCTGTTCGTTGTATGCTTTGTTGGTGAGGCGGTCCGAATAAATAAAATAAGGCAGGTCTTGATCAGACAACTGGTGTTCTTCACGGATGCGCTGCTGCACTTCTGCAATGCGCGCTGCACTAAACGGTGTCTTGGAGATTTCTATTTTGAATAACTGTCGATTGACCAAACCAGAACAGAGCGTTGCCAAAATGTAATCTGGCGCAAATTGCCAAACCTTGATGGCTCCCCAAATGTCGTAGTCGTCTAGGCGTGCAAAATGTGTAAGCACCATTGGGTCTTGTTCAAAATGCTCACTTTTGATGTCCTGAGATAAAAAGAAATGCAAGGACGGGCTGGCAAATAATGGCGTTCCTGCTTTGACCAATTCTTTGGCACGGCGCAGTGCATGAATGAGCATAAACTCAGCAGCCACAACCGTTTTATGCAGGTACACTTGCCAGTACATGAGGCGGCGCGCAACGATAAATTTTTCAACGGAATAAATCCCTTTTTCTTCTAGGACCAAATGCCCTTCCTGGACATTCAGCATTTCAATCAGGCGCTCGCTGCCAATGACTCCTTCCGAAACGCCAGAGTAAAAGCTGTCGCGGTTGAGGTAGTCGAGGCGGTCCATGTCGAGCTGACTCGATACCAATTGATGCAAAAACGGGCGGTGGTACTCATTTTTAAAAATCTCGAGGGCCAGCGCGAGGTCTTGTCCGTATTCCACGGTGAGTTCTGCGATAAAGTAAGCCGAAATTTGCTCGTGGCTCACGCCGCAAACGATGTCGTACTCTAGCGCATGACTAAAAGGGCCATGACCGATGTCGTGCAGTAAAATCGCCAAACAAACGGCGCGTTCTTCTTCATCGCTGATCGAATGGCCTTTGCGGCGAATGCTCGTGACGGCTTGGGTCATGAGGTGCATGGCGCCCAAGACATGATGAAAACGGGTGTGATTGGCACCCGGATACACCAAATGGCTGAGGCCTAATTGTTGAATGCGACGCAAGCGTTGCAAATACGGATGCTCGAGGATATCGAAAATAATTTCGTGCGGCAAAGAAATAAAACCGTAAACTGGGTCGTTTATGATTTTCTTCTTGTTATTAGGGGCGGTGTTCGCTGGCAAGTTGCTAACTTTAAAAATTCAATCAAAGCTATTAAAAATAAGACATATGCAAGGTAAAATTCTTTGGGCCGACGACGAAATCGAATTACTCAAACCACACGTTCTCTTTTTGGAATCGAAAGGTTACGAAGTAGATACCGCTACCAACGGCCAAGATGCCATCGAAAAAGCCTTGAACCAACATTTTGACATCATCTTTCTCGATGAGAACATGCCTGGCCTTAGTGGCCTCGAAACACTGGCCCAAATCAAGGAGCACAAAGCGCTGGTGCCGGTGGTGATGATCACCAAAAGTGAAGAAGAACACATCATGGAAGAAGCCATCGGCTCCAAAATTGCCGACTACCTCATCAAGCCCGTCAACCCCAACCAAATTTTGCTGAGCATCAAAAAAAACCTCGACCACAGCAAACTCATTAGCCAGAAAACAAACGCCAGCTACCAACAAGAATTTCGCCAACTCGGCATGCAACTTTCAGGGCGACTCGACGCCGATGAATGGAAGGAACTCTATACCAAACTGGTTTTCTGGGAGCTCCAACTAGACAACATCGAAGACACCGGCATGCGCGAAATCTTCGAAATGCAGAAAAAAGAAGCCAACAAACTCTTCTGCGACTTCATCGAAGACAACTACCTCGACTGGACGAGCGGTGACCCCGACGCCCCTACCATGATCCATACGCTCATCAAAGACCGCATTGCGCCGCTCATCGGCAAAGAAAAACTCGCAGTTTTGGTCATTGACAACCTCCGTTTTGACCAATGGAAAACCATCGAAGGCATCGTAGGCCGTTATTTCCAAAAGGAAAAAGAAGACATCGTCTTTTCTATCTTGCCCACTGCCACACACTATGCCCGAAATGCTTTTTTTGCGGGACTTTTACCTGCTGAAATCGAAAGACGCTTCCCGACACTCTGGAAAAACGAAGACGACGAAGGTGGCAAAAACATGCACGAAAAAGACTTCTTGGAAGCGCAGCTCAAGCGTTTGGGCAAAAACGTCAAGTGGTCTTACAATAAGATCACGAATGTTGAGGCCGGCAAAAAACTTGGCGATCAATTCCACCAATGGAAAGACAATGACGTCAACTTTATTGTCTACAACTTTGTCGATATGCTCTCGCATGCCCGCACCGAAATGGAAGTGATCCGCGAACTCGCCGACAACGAAGCTGCTTACCGCTCCATTACCACAAGCTGGCTTGAGCACTCCCCGCTACTCGATATCCTTAAAAAAATTGCCGACGCCGGGCACAGGCTCATCATTACCACCGACCACGGCACCATCAAAGTCACCAAACCGGTGCGCATCGTTGGCGAACGCAACACCAATACCAACCTGCGTTACAAAGCCGGACGCGGCCTCAGTTACGATGCCAAAGAAGTATTTGTGGTCAAAAATCCGCAAGAAGCGCAACTCCCAAAACTCAAGATGTCTGCCGAGTTTGTTTTTGCGCGCGAGCAAGACTTTTTTGTGTATCCGAACAACTACAATCACTTTGTGAACTACTACGGACAGACCTTTCAGCACGGCGGCATCTCCCTCGAAGAAATCATGATTCCGTTTGTTGAGCTCAAGGCCAAATAAGCTCGAGGTTCAGAAGAAAAAGAATTCTATATTTTTGCTTCTTTAGAACCATTCAAAATAGCGAAAATCCGTACTTTTGTACCAAAACCAAAAGTATGGCTCCTGTTCCGTTTTCCGTTGCTGCCATCCGCGAACTTTTTCCGGCCCTGCGCCAAAAAGTATACGGAAAACAGCTCATTTATTTTGACAACGGCGCCACCTCGCAAAAACCGCAGCTGGTCTTAGATACCTTGCAGCAATATTACGCGCTTGAAAACGCGAACATTCACCGCGGGGTGCACTACTTAAGCCAACAGGCAACCACTGCCTACGAAGCCGCACGCCGCACCATCCAGCACTATATCGGCGCCAAAGCACCCGAAGAAATTATTTTTACCAAAGGCACCACCGACAGCATCAATCTCGTTGCTTTTTCCTTTGGCGAGCGCCTTAAACCCGGCGACGAAATACTCATTTCGGCCATGGAGCACCACTCCAACATTGTGCCTTGGCAACTCTTGTGCGAGCGCAAAGGCTGCACACTTCGCGTCATTCCTATTTCCAAAAAAGGAGAACTCGACCTCAATGCTTTTGAAGAGCTGCTCTCTGAACGCACCAAATTGCTGGCCATTACGCACATTTCCAATACGCTGGGCACCATCAACCCCGTCAAAGAGCTCATCGCCAAAGCGCACAAAGTGGGCGCCAAAGTGTTGCTCGACGGCGCCCAAAGCATCCAGCACCTCACCATAGACGTCCAAGACCTCAACTGCGATTTCTACGCCTTTTCTGGTCACAAAGTATTCGGCCCCACAGGCATTGGCGTGCTCTACGGCAAAGAAGCGATCCTCGACAGTATGCCGCCGTATCAAGGTGGTGGCGACATGATTGCTAAAGTTACTTTTGAACGCTCCACCTACAACACCCTACCGCTCAAGTTTGAGGCCGGAACACCACACATCGCAGGCGCCATTGGCCTCGGAAGCGCCATTTCGTTTTTACAAAGCATCGATATGCAAGCTGCGGCTGCCCACGAGCTCGAACTTACTAAATATGCGCAAGGAATTCTAGACACCTTTGAAGGCCTGCACATCATCGGCGAAGCCAAGCACAAAACGAGTGTTGTTTCGTTTACCATAGACGACATGCACCCGTTTGACATCGGCACGCTCCTCGACAAACAAGGAATTGCCGTGCGCACCGGCCACCACTGCACCCAACCCCTCATGGATTTCTACCAAATTCCAGGTACGGTACGGGCGTCGTTTGCTTTTTACAACACCAAAGAAGAAATAGATACTTTCGTTGCTGCACTCGAGCGCAGCATGCAAATTTTAGGCGCATGACCATCCAAGAAAAACAACAAGACATCATCGACGAATTTGCCATCTACGACGACTGGATGGACAAATACGAATACATCATCGAACTCGGCAAAAGTGTGCCGACACTCGCTCCCGAACTCAAAACCAAAGACCGCCTCATAGAAGGGTGCCAATCCAATGTTTGGTTGGCCACCGAAATCAAAGACGGCAAAATGCAATTTAGCGCAGATTCCGACGCCATCATCACCAAAGGAATCATCGGGCTTTTGATCCAGGTCTACAACAACGAAAGCCCTGCTGCCATTTTACAATCTGAACTTTTCTTTATCAACCAAATTGGGCTCGCCGAACACCTCTCACCCACCCGAGCCAATGGCCTTTTAAGTATGGTCAAACGCATGAAAACAGAAGCACTTCAAAGTCTAGCCCAATGAACGAATTAGAAGACCGCATCGTCGAGATGCTCAAAACCATTTATGATCCCGAAATTCCTGTCGATATCTTTGAACTCGGCCTCATTTACGAAGTAAAAGTCGAAACCGACAACCACGTTTTCATTGACATGACCCTTACGTCTCCCAATTGCCCTGTCGCAGAATCGCTCCCCAAAGAAGTGGAAGACAAAGTGGCTAGCGTAGATGGCGTAACGAGTGCCAAAGTCAACATCGTATTTGACCCGCCCTGGGACAAAGACATGATGAGCGAAGAAGCTAAATTGGAACTCGGATTTCTCTAAGCAATCCTATTGCTTACTGAGGCTAAAGCGCTTGAGCCGATACTGTATAAAATCGTAATACTCAAAAGTGAGTTGCTTTTTGGTAAGCATGATAATTTTTGCCTGAAGGGTATCTGTAGGGCGCGCAATCTGAATATACATGCCATCTGTACTCAAAGACACGTTTGTTTGCTCAAATTGCACTGAGTCAGTAACGTCATACTGACCAAAATACGAATACGTATACTTTGCCTTACCAGAAAGTTTGGTCGGCTCAAATGTGAAATTTCCGACTGCCGCGCTGTCGTAAAACAGGAATCCTTCGCCATCTTCGATGCGCACAACATTTAAATGCCAATTTCCTTGTAGCAACTTTTGTTTGTGCGCAATTTTAGCACAAGAAAATACAAGACTCAGCAATAAAAGGTAGATCAATTTCATCAGGACAACGCAATTGCTAACATACACTTTACGCCCACTTCAAGCGCGTTCTCATCGATATCAAACTGCGGATGATGCACCGCCGGATTGCTCTCTTTATGAGCAAAGCCAGTGCCCAACCTAAAGAAACAAACCGGTCTGTGATGGCTATAAAAAGCAAAATCTTCGGCCGTCATGCGCAAACCAAGAGGCTGCACTTGCGCCTCGCCGAGGGTGGCTGTCAATAGGCCCTTCACTTTCTGGGTAAGCGCAACATCATTCATTAAAAAAGGATAGCCCTCTCCTATCGTCAAATTGATTTGAGCCCCAAATTGCGTGGCAATTTGTGCGGCCTTTTCGTGTAAAATTGTTTTCACTTGAGCTCGCCAGCTTTCATTCATGGTACGAAATGTTCCTTTGATAGTAGCCGTAGCACTCACTACATTGGTACTGCCCAAGGCTTCAAAGCGCCCAAAGGTCAGTACCTGCGGGGTGTCGTTGGGGCAATTTTCAGTGACGAATTGTTGACACGCTTGCATCCAAGCAATGCCTACATCAATAGGATTTACAAAACGTTCGGGCAAAGCGCCGTGCCCACCCACACCTTCTATGTCGACATGGATTTCGTCCGAAGAAGCCATATACAAACCTTCTTTGATCCCCACAAAGCCCGCCGGGAGTTCTGGATACACATGTAAGGCTACGAGTTCTTCTACTTTTGGGTTTTCGAGCACACCAGCTTTGATCATGAGGCTAGCCCCACCAGGATTTTGCTCCTCTCCTGGCTGAAAAATGAGCTTGACAGGTCTGGAAAGCTGCTCGCGGTGTTGCTGCAGTAAAACTGCTGTTCCGAGCAAGATACTCGTATGTACATCGTGGCCACATGCGTGCATCCAGCCCGGTACCTGACTTTTGTAAGGCACCTCATTTTGCTCTTGAATGGGCAAGGCATCGAGGTCTGCGCGCAGGGCCAAACAAGGAGTTTGGGGATCGTGGTGTGCTGCAGCAATATAAGCCACAACGCCTGTGCCCGCAACATCCTTTTGGTGTGTAATACCAAAAGCCGTGAGCACACTACTCACATACGCCATGGTTTCAAACTCTTGAAAAGATGGTTCTGGGTGCATGTGTAGATGCCTGCGCCAAGTTACAATTTGCGGCACAAGCGCTAGAATTTGCTGTTGGAGTTGCTCAGGGTTCATTTTTCTGTAGGCCGGTATAACCCGATAAAATCAATTGAAAAGAAACATAGGCCATGAGCAAACCGAAGATCAGCTTGACCCACGCCTCAGGCAAGCGCAAGGTGAGTTTTGAACCCAAAAAAGCGCCGATTACAAAGGTACTGGCGATGACCAAACCAAAACGCCAATTGACATTTCCGGTTCGCCAATAATTCATCACTGCCAACAACAAAACCGGCAGGGAGAGGATAAACAAAGAGGTGCCTTGTGCTTGGTGCTGGCTCAGCCCGAGTAAAAAAACGAGCGCCGGAACAATGACCATGCCGCCACCAATGCCAACCATACCGCTGAGCATGCCTGCGGCAAGACCGATAAGCGTGAGTAATAAAATGGTTTGAATAGACATCTAGAACAAATGTAAGAAGTTTTCGAGTCAATCGACAAGTTGGTTACAACCTCTGATGTCGCTAGCTTCCAAACGCCCCTCAAGCAAGAAACCTTGGGGTGTGAGACGGCCAAGGTCGTCGGTTTGGATAAACGCACAACTGTTTTGATTGGCGAGATCGATTACGTTGACACCTCCTTTTTGACCAAAAGGCACCTCTTGAAAAGGGTCGTAGGCGTCGCGGATCCGGATTTGCATCCAGGGCGGACAACTAAAGGTTTGGTCAGAAGTGCAATAGGCCTGAGACAGCAATTCGGTCATGCCGTATTCAGAAAGAATTTGTTGCACCCCAAAACCCGCTTGAAGTAGTTGATGTAGTTCAACTTTGGTCAGTTCTTGACGGCGGCCTTTCATGCCTCCGGTTTCCAAAATAAACGCCTCTTGGAGTTGGCTTCCAGATTCAGCTAAATCTAGTAAAGCGTAAGAAACACCAAATACAAATGGTTTTTTACCCGCTGCCAGCGCTTCTTGATAGACCGCTTGCAATTGGGCTACTTCAGCCAAATAATAGCCTGAAAGTGCTGAGCCGCTTTTTTGAATGAGTTGGTCTACCATGTAAATCAAGCTCGAGTCTCCGTTTTCGAGATAGGACGGCAGTAATGCGATAAAAACGTAATCGGAAATTGCGCCGAAAACACGTTCAAATCCGAGCGCAAGTGAGGCGTTGTACCAACTGAGGTCATTGATATGATGCTGACTGCGGTTTTGTTGGGTGGTACCACTCGATAAGAAGGTTTTTTCAATAGGTTGGCCCTGCAAGCAAATTTGTTGACTTTTAAAAAAATCAATTGGAAGAAAGGGAATTTGCGCGAGTGTACTCGGTTTGTTTTTGCCGATCAAATCGACATATTGGCGGTAAACAGGAATATTGGCGTATTGGCGCTCAAAGGTGGCCAAAGCCAATGCTTCGAAGTTTGCCGGGTCGATTTGTTGTAGAAATTGCTGTGGGTCCACTGCACAAAGTTAAGCCTTAGCGGGCAGCAATCGCGAATAAATCGGTAATTTTGAACAAAGAAAATTTCAAGTTGTTGGACTTTATATCATGAAAAAAACAGGCGTTCTCCTTATTCAAC
>JACCDQ011023897.1_pt1 | contig 10970 bp, 13 predicted proteins | sample 7446031 | NCBI WGS metagenome assembly JACCDQ01 (sample SAMN15323442, study PRJNA562643) | freshwater metagenome | isolation source: river surface water | place: USA:Blue River Watershed | collected 2017-08-17
ATAGGGGAAACCCTAACCAATCAAAAAACTTTGCACCGTTGTTTTTAAGCAACGAAGCCCGGCAAGTATTTGCGGGTACACCACCCGCGCGTCATGCCTTACATTCGGCGGCATGAAGCAGTTCCAAATCTTCAAACCAGGCAAGCACACCGCGAGCAGCGGCGCGACCCTGGATTTCAGCGAAGACCAGCTGCGCGCAGCTGTCACCGCATACGACCCGGCCTTGCATGAAGCGCCGATCGTGGTGGGGCACCCGCGCGACAACGGCCCGGCCTATGGCTGGATCAAGTCGCTTTCGTTCAACGAAGGCGCGATCGAGGCCGAACCGATCCAACTGGACGCCGACTTTGCCGAAATGGTGAGCGCCGGCCGGTTCAAGAAACGCAGCGCGTCGTGGTATCTGCCCGATTCGCCCAACAACCCCAAGCCAGGCACCCTGTATTTGCGCCACGTTGGCTTCCTGGGTGCGCAGCCGCCCGCGGTCAAGGGCTTGAAAGAGGTTTCGTTCAGCGAAGAAGAAGGCGTGGTCGAGTTCAGCGAAACAGGCCGCTGGGCCTTCCGTTCGATCGCCGACGTGATGCGCAGCCTTCGCGAATGGCTGATCTCTGAAAAGGGAATCGAGGCCGCCAACACCGTCGTGCCGACCTATGCGATCGACAGCGTGACCAGCGCGGCCGACGAAACCGAAGTGCAACCGATGGCAATGCCGTCATTTTCCGAGGAAGACCCGATGAAAATCGAAGAACTGCAGGCGCAAGTCGCCGCACTGACAGCCGAGCGCGACACGCTGAAGGCCAACCAAAAGCCGGCCGACTTCGCTGAACGCGAAACCAGCCTGCAGGCCCGCGAAGCCGCTGTGGCAGCAGCCGAAGCCAAGGCCGCCCGCGCAACCGTGGAAGCCCGAGTGGCCGCGATCGTGAAGGACGGGCGCCTGTTGCCCGCGAACCAAAAGAACGCGGTCGACTTCGCTATGGCCCTGGTCACACCTGAAGCCGTGATCGACTTCGGCGAAGGCGACAAGGCCGAAAAACTGACCCAGCGCGAGGCCTACCTTCGCCAGCTGGAAGCCGCCCCCAAAGTGGTCGACTACACCGAGCGCAGCGGCGCGGCTGGTGGAGCGCCCAACGAAGTCGCCAAGGATCCCGAAGCTGTCGCAACCGAAGCCCGCGAAATCGTTCGCAAGGCAGCGGAAAGCGGCAAGCACATGAGTTTCACCGAAGCCGTCGGCCAAGTGATGATCGCAGCCGCCGAGTAAATCGGCAAACCAACGAAAGGAACGCGAAATGCGTAACGAAGGAATGTCCAAAACGCTGATCGCTGGCGCAGCGATCGCGGCCCACGTCATCGTCAAGTTTGACGCCGCGGCCAACACCGTAATTCAGGCCGCAGCCGCGACCGACAAATCGTTCGGCGTGTCCGACCTTGGCGCAGACAGCGCAGGCGAAACCCTGGACGTGATCGTCGACGGCATCGCCTTAGTGGTCTACGGCGGCAACGTCGCAGCCGGCGACCTGTTGACCGCAGACGCAACGGGCAAGGCTGTCACAGCCGCCCCCGCTGCAACCGCTTCGGCCCGCGTGATCGGCGTTGCAATGGTGTCCGGCGTGTCCGGCGACATTGGCAGCGTGTTGATCGACCGCAGCACAGTCACCAACGGCGCCAACGCATAAGCGGCCGCCTGATCACTGAAAGGAACCCAGGAAATGAAATTCCCATTCGCACCGTCGCCCCAATACACCGCGATCGCCTTGGCTTATGCCAACAAGGAGCTGATCGCCGACGCGATCCTTCCGCGCATGACCGTCACCGAACGGTCGTTCAAGTGGGATCTGCACACCAAATCCGAAATGTTCACGATTCCTTCGACCCTGATCGGTCGCAAGGGCGTGCCCAACGAGGTAGAGTTCACCGCTGTCGAGCAATCCGCAAGCGTGAACGACTACGGCCTGGGCTTCGTGGTTCCGCGTGAAGATATCGACGCAGCCGCTTCGAAGCCTGGTCTGGATCCGCTGGGCAAGCACACCGAAGGCACGACCGAGTTGATCCTGTTGGATCGCGAAAAGCGCGTAGCCGACAAGCTGTTCAACGCCGATACCTATGCCGCCGGCAACAAGGTCACACTGTCGGGCAACGACCAGTGGAGCGCCTTCGCCCAAGCTGCAAGCGATCCGGTCGAAGACATTCTGGCCGCCTTCGAAGGCATGCTGATGCGCCCCAACGTGGCCGTGTTCGGTTCGCAGGTTTGGTACCAGCTTCGCCGCCACCCCAAGATCCTGGCCGCGATCTACCCGACTGGCAGCAACGCCACGACCGGCGGTATCGCAACGCTGAACCAGGTCAAGGAAGTTCTGGAAATCCCAACCATTCACATTGGCACCGCCTTCGTGAACACCGCCAAGCCTGGGCAGACCGCAAGCTATTCCCGCATTTGGGGCAAGCATGCCGCGTTCCTGCACTTGAACCCGCTGGCCGGCTTGCGCGGCAACGGGATCAGCTTCGGCGCCACCGCTGAATATGGCACCCGCATCGCCATGACCCGCGAAGATCCCGATATCGGTCTGCGCGGCGGCGTTCGCGGCAAGGTCGGCGAATCCTTGGTGGAACTGATCACCGCCCCCGACTGCGGTTACTTCTTCGAAAACGCGGTCGCTTGATCGCATAATTCGAAGGCAAGCACAGCGGCCCGGCGCGGAAATGTGCCGGGCTTTTTTTTGAAACGGAAAGGGGCACACCATGAAGTTCAACGTATTGAGAGCCGTCAAATTCAACGGCCGGATCTACGCCGAGGGCGAAACCATCGAAACCGATGCCAAGGGCGCGGCCGTGTTGCCCGAACATTGCGTCGAGGAGGTGAAGGCCGCCAAGGCGAAGAAGACCGAAGAAACCGAAGGCGAATAAGCCAGCGAGCTAGTGACCTATGGCCGCCGCAAGCTACACCACCGACCTGACCCTGATACACGCCGCTGACGCGGCCAGTGCGTCGTGGACAGAGCCGACCGGGTTTATCGACGGCGCGATCACCCTGCCCGAAACCGATTACTTCATTCAGGGTGCGGGCTGCCTGTCCAAGAACATGGGCACGGGCATCAGCGCAGCGTCGGGCGCGATCTACAACGCAGGTTCTGGCCTGACGATCCCGTCGGGCAGCGCGGTGATGATGTGGATTTACTTCGCGGCACCCAACGCCCTGGCAACCCAGGCGAACGGAGGGCTTCAAGTGCTGGTGGGTAGCGGCACGGCAGCGTTCAAGCGTTGGTACGTCAAAGGCAAGGACACCTACACCTATGGCGGCTGGTTTTGCGTACCTGTCGACCCGAACACCACGCAGGACGCGACCACCGGATCGCCTACGGCCACGCTGCAATACTTCGGCGCGGCGGCCGTCTTGGCTGGCGTTTCCGCGGTTTCCAAGGGCAACCCGTTCGGCCTTGACGTGGTGCGTTATGGCCGCTGCGAAATGCGGATCAACGGCGGCGACCTGGCCAACGGCTACGCCACCTTCGCAGGCTTTGCCACCCAAAACGACGCCCAGGCGAACCGCTGGGGGCTGTTCCAAGCGATCCCGGGCGGCTATCTGTGGCAAGGCCTGATGACGTTGGGCTACACCAGCGCCGTCGACTTCCGTGATTCAAACGTAAGCATCCAGATCGCCAACACCGAAAAGGTCGCGGCCACCTTCAACAAGGTCGAGATCCGCAACGCAGCCAGTCGCGTGGACTGGACGGGCATTTCGATCACCGCCCTGGGCACCGTGTCAAAGGGCCAGCTGCAGGTAGTGGACAACGCCGACGTGAACTTGGCCGGCTGTACCTTCACCGGCATGGACACTTTCGCGTTTTTGTCGGCCAGCACCATCGACGACACCGTGTTCCGTCGTTGCGGGATCGTCACCCTGGGCGGTGCGGCCTTCGATGGTTGCACCTTCGACCAGGCCAGCGGCGCGACCGCAGTCACCGGCACGCCGGCCCAGGTCGCACTTGTCACCAATTCCAGCTTCGTGAGCGACGGCACCGGCCATGCCATCGAAATCACCGGCACCGCGGCCAGCCTGACCTTGACCAACGTCGCCTTCACCGGCTACGCGGGCACGAACGGCAGCACCGGCAACGAGGCGGTGTTCGTCAACATCGCCAGCGGTTCGGTCACGATCAACATTTCAGGCGGCAGCACACCAAGCTACCGCACAGCAGGCGCGACCGTCACCGTCGTGAGTTCGGCCACCAAGACCTTTACCGGCTTGCCCAGCGGCACCGAAGTGCGCGTGCGCCGTGGCAGCAAGACCCTGGCAACCGACGGCAACGTGACCACCGGCAGCTATGTGTTCAGCTACACGCCCGACGACAAGACCGCCAGCGTGCAATTCACCCTGCCCGGGTATGTGTTCGAAGACATTACCGTCACGCTGAACGCCACCAACCAGGAATTGCCGATCGTATCGGCGCCCGATCCTTCGTACTCTGCAACCTAAGGAGAAGCCAACATGGCAAAAATCACCACCAAAGCCGGCCTAACGCTGGGCACCAACCTGAAATTCCATATCGCTGACAAAAGCGGCACGGACATTTCGATCACCAAGTCGGGCGCGACCCTGACGATCGCCACCACCGCGGCGAACTTCACCGGATCCAGCGAATCCGGCGGCATCGTCAACCGGGCGATCGCCATCGGCGACGTGATCCGCTTGAGCAACACCGCGAACGCAGCCAACGAAGGCGTGACCGCCACCGTGACCGCGGTAAGCGCGACCAGCATCACGGCCACCATTGTGACCGGCACCGGCGCAACCGAAACCGCGGGCGCGGACATTAACGTCGTCGCGTTCAAGAAGACATATCAGTTTTTGGCAGCGGGCGGCCTGTCGTTCGTTGACGGCGTGCAGGGCATCATCTTGGCTTCCAAGATGGTCGACCTTTGGGACACCAGCGACCTGGACAAATACGACCCGGCCTTCACATCTATCGAACCGCGCGCCAAGTCGATCGCGTCGATTAACGGCTGGGAACCGCACGACGCGAACACGACCAACGCTGTGCGCGACACCGCCTTGGAAATTCGCCCCAGCAAGACCGCGGCCGCGACCAAGATCTACGCCCTGTTGCGTTCTACGAGCGACGCACACGCACCGACCGACCAAATCACCTTTTGGCCGAGCAGCGACGCCGAACTGACAGCGCCTTCGCTGTTCGTGATGACCGGCTACGCCAACCAGCTGGTGTTGTTGTATGACTACAACGGCGGCACGCCGATCGACAAGCGCGGCACCTGGTACACCCGTTTGGCCGTCGAAGGCAAAACGATCGTGATGGAACAGCATTCGCTGAACTACGCCGAAATTATCCCAATCAGCGCAGCCAACGCGATCGACCCGAAGCTGATCGTGGCCGACGCCACCATCGCGGCCGGCGGCATATTCGCAAACATCGACTTCAACTTGGACGTCGATTCGGTTTATTCCGGCAGCGTCGACGGCACCCCGTACAACTTTTACGGCTACATCGACGCCGACACGCAGACCAACGAAGCGGTACACCAGAAGATCAACTACCTGTGGCGCCAGTCGACCAACGTCAACAGCGACGGCACCGGCCCAACGAAGCGCGGCGACAAGCAATGGCCGATCACCGCCTTCTCTGGCGACGCCTTCACGGTCAAGTCGTACCTGTTGAACTACAAGGCCAGCCAGCGGAACAACCTGACCCTGGTCGACAACGGCGGCACCAGCCGCGCATGGCCTTCGATCTACACCCTGACCCCCACCGCGCCTTCGCTGGCCGTTGGCGGCACGTTTAGCCTGATCCACGAGGACACCTTCGGCACGGCCACCCCGGTCTACCTGAAGAACGAAGCGGGCACGGATCAAAAGGACATCACGATCGCGGCGAGCCAAGACATTGTGGTGGCGTATTCGACTTACAACGTCGGCGGCCACACACCCAACACCCCGATCCCGTTGCGCCTAACCTGGAACCGCCCGGGCTTTATCGAGCCGGAAAATACAGCGTTTACACTTGGCCCAGCCAACATGGGTGTGGCGATTAGCCCGACCGCCGACCCTTCTTACACCGCAGCCTAATAGGAGCAACCGATGGGAACCAACAGCTTCGTGCGGGTTCCCCCCGACAGCACCGGCAAACGACTGTTTGCGCAGGAACACACAGTCGGGGGCGACGCGGTACAGGCCCAAGTCATGCACCTGGCCGACCCGGCCAACCCGACCAACTTCCAGCACATCGACGTGCAGGGCGCGGCGTCGGTTCGGTTTTCGGAAGGCCAGCCAACGCTGTCTGGCTTCGGTTCGCTGAAGACCAGCCAAGCGCGCGGCCTGGGCGTGTACGAAAGCAGCCTGGACACCTACGAGGCACTGTTCAGCACGATCACGGCAAACGGCGGGGCGTCAACCTACACCCCGGCCGAATCCAGCCAAGTGTTGAGCGTGACCGGCGCGGCGGGCAGTCGGGTGATGATGATCACCAACCGCTACCACTATTACCAACCCGGAAGCAGCAACGTCTTCGTGATGACCACCGCATGCGGCGACGCAGGCAAGGCGGGCAACACCCGACGCTGGGGCGGGTTTGACGACAACGATGGGCTATTCTTCGAACTGCAGGGCACCACCTTGAACGCCGTCATGCGCAACAGCACCAGCGGCGCAGTCGTTGAAACGCGCGTGGCGCAATCCGCGTGGAACGGCGACAAGCTGGATGGGGCGGGGCTGTCGGGTTACGACATAAACCTGACCGGCATCAATGTGTGGTGGTTTGATTACCAATGGCTTGGCGCGGGTCGCGTTCGCTTCGGCATATTCGCGCCCGACGGTTCGCGGGTCACATGCCACACCTTCCAGAACGCAGGCGCCAACCCGTTGCCATACATGCGAACCGGCACCCTGCCTGTCGCGTTGGAAAACGTCAACACAGGCGCGACCGGATCTTCCAGCGAGTTGCGAAGCGTGTGCGCAGCGGTCTACACCGAGGGCACGTTCGAGGACTACGCCTTTTGGCGATTCGCCGACGTTGACAAGACCCTGGCAGGCGTCACGACCGACGCTGTGGCGTTTTCGATCCGCACGCTGGCGACCTACAACGACAAACACAACCACGTTGTTGTCTACCCCGAAACCCTGAACGTTTGGGCCGACCAACCTGTTGCCGTGACCATCTGGCAAAACACCGCGGTCACTGGTGGCGTGTGGGATCCGTTGGCGTCGGCTTGTGAAGTCAACTACACCGGCACCGTCGACACCAGCGCGGCGCAGCGATTCAAAACCCTGTATTTCGGTGCGGGCGCGGAGTCGTTGGATCTGGACAAGTTCTTCGAAAAGAACGACGAAGGCATCATGACCGCGCCGACCGGAACGGCTGAAGTGTGGTCGGTTTTGGTCACACGGTTGACCACCAACACCACCGCGGCCGCGATCAATTTGGGCTACAAGGAACTGTGGTAACACATGGCCGCATTAGTCTGGGGCGCATGGGGCGCCGAATGGGCGCAGAACAAGAAGGTCGCCTTCAATGGCCTGGCGCGCACGATCACGGTCAACGACGACGTGACCGCCTTGGACTTGCAAGCCGACGTTTGGAGCCGCTGGGTCGACTGGGCGGCCCTGCCTGGCAACGACTACCACACCCTTGCAATGCGCAAAACAGGGTACGACACTATCCCGGGCGGGCGTTCGGGCTTGATCTACTTCCTTCGAAACGGCTGGAAGCTGATCGTTGACCTGAACCGCGTGCGCGTGTCTGGTGTGCTGTATTCCGACGACTTCGAAACGGCATATTGGAGCGCCGACGGCCAGCCGGTTTTCCCGGCCACCGTTTCGGCATTGGTCAACACAGCGACCACCGTGCAGAACGTCGTCACCGGCGAAGCCCTGACACCAGAGCAGACAGCCGCGGCGGTGTGGCAGGCAGCACAACGAACGCTGACCAGCGAACCGAACCCAACGGCGGCGCAGATAGTGGCCGCCATGCTGGCCGCACTGAAAGCGACGACCATCCCGGTCGACACCGTGAAGATCAAAGGCCAGACCATCGCGGGCGGCGGCACCGAGGCCGATCCCTGGGGGCCGGGTTAAATGGCATCGGCATGGGGTCGCGCCTGGGCGTTATCGTTCGGCAGTGCATGGGGTCGCATTGCCGACGCGATCGCGGCCACACCGGGCTATTCCGCGCGCCTGGCCTTGGTGAAGTTCCAAGCGGGCACCGACGCACCGCGCCGGGCGGCAAAGGTTCCGGCCTTGCTGCGCGCCTGGGACGACCAGGATCGAGCCGCAGACACCGAGGCGGCACAATACAAGGCGGCAAGCGCAGGCCCTGTTCAAACGGCCAGCAACGACGGCAAGCGGGTCGCGCGTAGCACCCGCACCCGCACCGCAACAGACACCAACCCCAACCGGAGCGCAACATGACAACCCGCTGGAAAGACAAAGACCCGGCCGACGTGATCAACGTCGAATTCGATTTCTCTGCAGACGCGACCGCGGTCACAGCGCCCAGCGTCACGATCACCTTGGCAGCTGGCACGGATCCCGACCCTTCGCTGATGCTGGTGGGGGCGCCGACGGTTTCGGGTGCGATCGTGTACCAGCGGATCCAAGGCGGGGTCGAGGGCGCAAGCTATGCCCTGCAATGCCTGGCATACAACGGCGCCGACCGCTATTCGATCGAGGCGATCCTGCCCGTTCGTGCGCGCCCAACGCTATCGACCGCGGTTCCGATCTACCTGCCCGAGTCGGCGTTCGAACAACGGTTCGGCCAGCCTGAACTGACCGACTTGCTGGCAAGCGGCGCCAGCTACGCCGATATTGAAAACGACGCCGCGCACCTGATCAACGGCTACCTGGCTGCGCGTTACGTTCTGCCACTGTCGACCGTTCCGCTGTTGGTGCGCAACCTGGCCGCCGACATTACCCGGTTCAAGCTGTGGCGCGACCGGGCACCCGAGGAAATTCGCCAGCGGTACGACGACGCCCTGGCGCGGCTAAAAATGCTCTCGCAGGGCTTGATTTCCCTGCCCCCTGGATCCGACGGATCGAAGCCGTCGCCCGGCGTGACCTTTGCGGGCTACTGTGCCGAGCGTGTGTTCACCGGCAGCACCATGCGGGGGTACTAAGTGGCCGGCGCCAAGTATTCGGTCGACGTTCAGGATTCCGGCGTCATGGCTAAAATTCGCGCCATGATGGCCGCGGCCGAAAACCTGCAGCCGTTGCACGAACGCATCGGCGCGGCAATGGTTTCGAAGGTGCAGCTGGGCTTCAAGACCGGCACATCGCCCTACGGCGCCAGCTGGGCACCGCTGAAGATCCGGCAAGGGCAACCGCTGCGCGACACCCGGCGCCTGTTGTCGAGTATCAACCAGGCCGCGGATCCAGCGGGCGTGACCGTGGGCACCAATGTGTTCTACGCAGCCGTTCACCAGTTCGGCGCAACCATCAAACCGAAGAAGGTGGGCGGTCGCTTGGTGTTCGCTGGCCCAGGTGGGCGCCCGATCTTTGCCAAGGGCGTGAAGATCCCGGCGCGGCCGTTCCTTCCCTTGGATTCGAACGGCGCGACCAACTTGCCCAACGACTACCAGCGCGCAATCGTTCAAAGGATCCGCGCGCATTTTGCCCAGGCGGGCGAGGTTTAACCATGTTCCAAGCAATCGAAACCGCGATCGTCGACCGACTGAAAGCAACCCTACCCGCGGGCACGCATGTGACCACGTTCGCCGAACTGGCGCGGATCCCTGAGTACCGGCAAAAGGCGCCCGCGGTGTTCGTGGTCTACGACGGGTTCGGCCCGGCCGATTCGCCGGTCAATGTTCCGCAGCTGCAACAGATCGAGCTACGGTTCACCGTCGTGGTCACAACGAAAAGCGCAGCGGGCAACGGCATGGGCACGACCGCGCGCGACGAATCGGGCGAACTATCCCAAGCCGTGATCGAAAACCTGATCGGCCTGGCAGTGGGCGGGGGCAAGTATTTGCGTCTAACCGGCGCGCCTGGGGCCGAATATGATGCGGGCTATTCATACACCCCGATCGGCTTTGTGTGTCTGAAAACCTTCAAGGCCGCGGCGCCTTGATCCCTTTCGAAAGGTTTGGAAATGAGTGATTACAGCTACATCGGCAGCGGCAAGATCTACTTGCGCGAACTTGGCGGCGCGGGCGGCCTGTTGCCCATCGGCAACGCCAGCGCGTTGGCATTTTCCGTGCAGGAAGAAGTCAAGGAACTGAAGGACTACACCCAGGCGGGCGGCGGCACTTACAACGAGGTGCGCCGGATCGACGCGATCGAAGTGTCGATGACCTTGCACGACCTGAACCCTGAAAACCTGTCGCGCGCCCTGTACGGCAACACGACCGCGATCACGACCGGCACCGTCACCGACGAAGCGCACAACGACATCGTGGTCGGCGCCTTGACCATGACCGACTTTCTGGCGACTTCGATCACAGCAGTGAAGAAGGGCGCAACCACCTTGACCGATGGCGTCGACTACGACGTGGTTCCGGGTGGCGTGATCATGAAGACCGCAGCGCCGAACAACATCGCAAACGGCGACGATATTCTGATCACCTACGCCAAGGCGGCCAGCGACGTGATCCAGGCGATCACCGACGCCGGCAAAGAGTACGAAATGGTGTTCGATGGCCTGAACGAAGCCCGCAGCGGCAAACGCACCCGCGTGCGTGTGTTCCGCGTGAAGGTGGGAGCCGCGCAGGACTTGGGCCTGATCGGCGACGAGTACGCAGCCTTGGAAGTTACCGGCAAGATTCTGAAGGACACCGCCATCACTGGCGCAGGCCTGTCGCAGTACGTCAAGATCGACGTCGAACAGTAAACCCGGGGGCTTCACCAGCACCAAGGGCGGCGGGATTCGCAAACCGTCGCCCTTTTGTTTTTGCGCAACTGATTCGAACGCATGGCAACAGGAAGCGACGTCAAGTTCCGGGTATCAGTCGACACCGGAACCGCCCCCCAGGAA
>JACCDQ010707007.1_pt1 | contig 10969 bp, 1 predicted proteins | sample 7446031 | NCBI WGS metagenome assembly JACCDQ01 (sample SAMN15323442, study PRJNA562643) | freshwater metagenome | isolation source: river surface water | place: USA:Blue River Watershed | collected 2017-08-17
GACACGCTGGATGGTGTGCGTTATGTCCTGATGACGCCATTCAATTCCGTTGGATTCGATACGGAAGAGGCCGCGCGAGCCTGGGCAAAAGACAACAAGGCAACCAAGGGCGATTTCAACGAGAAACGTGAATCTGCCCCTGTTGCTGAGCCGAATAAACCGGCGCCCAAGAAGGCAGCCAAGCCGGATGCGGATCGGGGCGCGGCAGATCAAAACCCATTCGCCAAGTACGACGAAGAGGCCCAGCAGTACGGGTATTCGGTCAAGCCAGACGGTGCCATCTTCAAGGGTGACAAGCGCATGCCCGTCTCCATCAAGGAGAAGGGTAAGCGGCTGCGTGTCGAAAGTGCATCCGGCAACCTGCTTTTCAGCGGGGCTGCGAATCCGCAGGCACTGGGCAACTTCCTAGCTGAGTTCTGGCAGGCGAAGAAGCAACCAGCCGCAGACGCAAAACCAGTAGCTGCGACCGCAGAGCAGGCAAGCGCTGAAGGCCAATCCGAGCCACTGCTGACAGCCCCAACCGAGGCGGACATCATTGCCCGCCAGGATGCCGCCGAGGCTGCGCAGCGCGAAGCTGAAGCCGCTGACCGCAAGGCCGCAGAGGAAGAGCGCAAGCGCCAAGAGCGCGAAGAGATCCGCCGCCGCAGTGAAGCCGCGGCCGATACGTTTGAGCTTGGACAAGATCCGATGTCCAACCTGACGGGCCAGCAGGACATTTTCGCGGCTGCCCCGGCGCCAGCCGTGAGTGCCAACACGGTGTTCACCGAGGATGCTGCCGCACGGGCGCGCGAGCGCCTGAAGCAGAAGCTGGGCCGACTGAACAGCGGCCTGGACCCTGAGATGATGATGGACGGCATCACCCTGGCCGGCTACCACATCGAGAAGGGCGCCCGCACCTTTGCGGCATACGCACGCGCGATGATGGCCGACCTGGGCGATGGTGTGCGGCCTTATTTGAAGTCGTGGTACATGGGTGTCAAATACGACCCACGGGCTGCGAAGTTTGACGGCATGGACGATGCCGTGACGGTGGAGTCCGCCGACATTGACGCGCTGATTGCGCAGGAGAATCAAGATGTACCAGGTGCCGATGGCGGTGTGGAATCAGATCGCGGAGATGCAGCCGCTGAGCGAGCCGTGGGCGACGCTGTTCCGACTGACGCCGGAGGAACTGCCGGCGAAGCTGGAGCAGATGGTGGATCGACCGCTGGCCGAGCGGGGCGCCGACAACAGGGTGGTGCTCGCGTACCGACTGGTGGCTCCGCTGCTGGTGGAAACCGAGGCGATTTCGTCGTACCTGGAGGAAACGCAACAGCAGACGCTGCGGATGTCGCTGCCGGAGCTGACTTCCGTGAACGAGGCGGTGACATTGGCGTCGATGGAGTATCCGTTGACCCCGTTCCAGCAGCGCAAGTTGACGCAGTTGCTGAAACAGGCAATGACAAGCTGAGCAAGCTGGAGCGCCAGCGGGCCGCCGAAAAGGTGGCCGTCAAGCCTGGCGATCTGGACAACATCAAGGCCACGCTGCCCTACCTGCTGCAAGGCCAGCAGGAGGACGTGAAGAAGGCCGAGGACCGTTTCGCCGTGCCCGATGGCTACGGCATGTTGTTCACCAACGGGACCGGCACGGGCAAGACATTCACCGGCCTTGGGGTGGTCAAGCGCCTGCAACGCCAGGGCAAGACCAACACCCTGATCGTTGTGCCTGACGACAAGATCGCGGCCGACTGGATCGAATCGGGCGAGCCGCTGGGCCTGAAGATCACCAAGCTGAAAGACACGCAGGACGCCGGCAAGGGCATTGTCATCACGACCTACGCCAACCTGGGCGAGAACGATGCGCTCGCGCGCCGGCAGTGGGATGTGGTGGTGACGGACGAGGCGCACACGCTGATGCAGTCCGCCGATGGCAAGGTCACAACCTACCTGGCCAACCTGCGCGCGATCACGCACCACCCGGACGGCGCATTCCAGCGGCACACGATGCTGAACCGCGCGGACATTGACAAGCTGCGCGACCTGAGCCGAAAGATTGAGGGCAACACCAAGATCCTGAACAACACCGACACGATGGCCGAGATGATGACCTCGGTGCGGGCGGAGAACGAGAAGCTGCAACGCGAGGCCGATGCACTGGCCGCCAAGCTGCGCGAGGCCAGCGATGCCGTGAGAAAAGAAGTGGCCGAGATGCAGGGGGCCAACCGCGCCCGCCTGCTGGCTTTGTCTGCCACCCCGTTTGCCTACGAGTTCACGGTGGACTGGGGCAATGGCTACCTGTTTGACTACAACGAGGGCCAGGCCAGCGATAAGACCGAGTTCCGCGGCTACAACCAGGGCAGCAACCGCGACCGGTTCTTCATGCAGCATTTCGGCTATTCGATGCGCTACAACAAGCTCACGAAGCCGGACCCCACCAAGGTGGACACCGGGCTGCTGCAACGGGCGTTCAATGGCTGGCTGCGCAAGAAGGGTTCGCTGTCGGCCCGCATGCTGGATGTGCCTGCCGACTATGACCGCCGCTTTGTGCTGGTGGATTCGGCCATTGGCAACCAGATCGACGAAGCGCTGAACTGGGTCAGCGAGATGTCGCGCGAGGGCGAGAACAAGAACGGGTTTGCGATGCTGCGCGATGTGATCGAGCAGAAGTTTGACTACCTGAGCCGCCGTTACTTGCTCGAAGCCATCAAAGCCACCGAGGTGGTGCCGATCGTGCGCCAGCACATGGCCATGGGTCGCAAGGTGGTGGTGTTCCACGACTACAAGAAGGGTGGAGGCTTTAACCCGTTCAACATCGAAGTGCCCGGCAAAGCGCCCGATGATTTTGCGGCCGAGCGCCTGCCTGACTTTGAGGCCTACAAGGCGGCGCTGACCGAGTTCCGCGCCAAGTTCAAGACCCTGGTGAATGCGCCGCTGGGTCAGCTCGACAGCCCGATTGAGGTGTTCAAGCGCGAGTTTTCTGATGTGCTGCTGGTCAATGGCGACGAGAAGAAAGCCGACTTGCTGACGCGCTACAAGCGGTTCCAGGACGACGAGAGCGGCCCGCAGGTGATGCTGGTGCAGTCGGCCAAGAACAAAGGCTGGAGCGGACACGACACCACGGGCAAGCACCAGCGCGTGCTCATCAACCTGGGACAGCCGACCGCGCCGACCCTGGCCATCCAGCAGGAGGGCCGGATCTACCGCACCGGTCAGGTGAGCGACGCGATCATGCGCTACCTGAACACGGGCACGAACTGGGAGAAGTGGACGTTTGCGACCACGATCGCCGGCCGCGCCAGTACCGCCGAGAACCTGGGCATGGGCGAGCAGGCCCGCGCGCTGAAGGACTCGTTCATTGCGGCGTTTGAAGAGTCGGACGCTTACCCGCCAGGCCATGAAGGCGAGGGCAAGGGCGGCAAGGAACGCGACAAGCTGGCCAACGCTGCCATTACCGCCTACGACCGCGCCAAGACCTATTACTGGGCGACCCAGAAGAAAAACAGCAAGACCAAGGCACAGGAGGGCGTGGATTACTTTGCCACGCCGGAGCCGGTGGGCTTCAAGATGGCCGAGTGGCTGGGCTTGCGTGGGGGTGAATCGTCCCTGGAGCCAAGCGCCGGGCATGGCGCGATCGCACGCTGGCTGCCCGAGATCAGCAACCGCACGGTGATTGAGCCGTCCAGCCCGCTGCGCTCCCGCCTGGCCATGGCGATGGATGCGAGCAAGGACCGCATTGTTGACGGCACGTTTGAGGATCACGCGATCGTCAACAAGTACGACGGCATTGCCATGAACCCGCCTTTTGGCGTGGGCGGCAAGACCGCGATCGAGCACCTGGCCAAGGCCGCGAACCATCTGCGCGATGGCGGCCGGATTGTGGCCTTGATTCCGACCGGGCCGGCTGCTGACAAGCGTTTTGACCAGTGGATGTACGGCACCGAGCAGCGCCCGGTCAAGCCTGTGCTGACGGACGAGAACCTGGGCGCCATCTACCCCGGCGACACGATCAAGTCGCGCGCTTCCTGGGCGTCCGAGGGCAAGGTGGTGCGCTCGCGTGATGGCGCTTTGATGGTGAAGGTGGCCGGCAAACCTGGCGAAACCATGGTGTCGCTGGCCAGCGTGACCGAGGTGCAGCCGACCGGTGCCCGAACCCGTGAAGTGCGCCCGGCCGATGGCATCTACACCGTGGGCGAGATCCGCCTGCCGCAAGTGACGTTTGAGCGCGCTGGTACTGCGGTGGCTACGCGGATTGTCATCCTGGAGAAGCAGACCGACAAGGACAAGGCGCCCAACGCGCGCAGCCCGATCGATCTGACGGACATCACCGACATCAAGGAGCTGTTTGATCGCCTGGAGGACATCAGCATGCCTGCGCGGGGAATGTCACCCGAGCAAGAGGCGGCGGCCAGGATTGAGCAGGCAGCGCCCCAGGTGAAAGAGCCTAAAGCGGACAAGCCCAAGGCCGCCAACCCCGAGGCCGTGGGCACGGTGGAGCGCGGCGATCTGCCGATCGTGGAGCACATCACCCAGAAGGGCAAAAAGATTCTTGGCGTGATTCGCACAGACCTGACCAAAGAGCAGGCGCAGGCGATTGACCCGTACACCTGGAAGAAAGACGGCGGCTACTTTATCCGCAAGGTGTACCTGAAGGGCGACGACACGCCGATGATGAGCCGTAGCAAACCGCAAGAAGCCGCAGCCCGCGCAGCGCTGGCTCGAATCATGGAGTCGGGCGTAAAATCGCCTGATGATTTACGAGACTTGCTCCGAGTCCCCGGTTTCTCGCAGTGGGCTAGAAGCTCCATTGCTGGGAACCTGGACGCCACCAAAGCCTTACGCGGAGAATTGTCCCAGGCCTTTGGAAGCACAGACTGGAGAGCCCCAAAGCTCAACGACCAAGGAATCATCACCCTCTACCCCGACTGGGAAGGGTTGAGTGTTGAGTCGATCAAGAAACTGGTTGAGATAGCCGACAAGTACGACGCTCCCGTGGCGTTGCGCGGCGGACCGGCCGCAAACCCAAGGCCGCGCCTGTTTGAAACTGCTGGGTTTGTACCCTATGCAGGCCTGACAGAGCGCATGGATCGCCCGGCGCAGGTTCTGTTTTCGATGATTCGCCCGGCCGGCGGGATCACGGCAACGACGCCGTTGTTTTCAAAAGGCAGCCCCGGCGCCATGACCGAAACCATGGTGCGCCAGGTGGCCGACACCATTGCAGCGCGCTGGACGCAAGCCCCGACCGTGGTGGTGGTGCAGAGCATGCAGGACATGCGCGTGCCCGAGGCCGCCCGCCTGGAAGATGCCCGCCAGCGTGCAGCAGGCGCCACCGGTGTGCCGAGAGGCTTCTATTCCCGCGGCACCGTGTACCTGGTGGCCGATGGCCTGAAGAGCGTGAGCGACGCCGCTGAAGCGCTGTTCCATGAGGCGCTGGGCCACTACGGCCTGCGCGCGGTGTTTGGTGCGGAGCTGGTGCCGATCCTGGATCAGATCGCCATGGCCCGGCCGGATCTGATGCGCAAGAAGGCCGCCGAGTACGGCAAAGATCTGACCGTGTTGAAGCAGCGCCGCGAGGTGGCCGAGGAAGTGCTGGCCGAGATGGCACAGACGAGGCCGCAACTGGGCTTTGTGAAGCGCGCGATCGCCGCCATTCGCACCTGGCTGCGCAAGAACGTGCCGGCGCTGAAAGACATGGCACTGACCGACGCCGAAATCATCAACTCGTTCATCCTGCCCGCGCGTGGTTGGGTGGAGCGGGGCGAGCGTGCGATGCGGCCGGGTGGCAAGGTGGCTTTCCTGCGCGTCAAGGATGGGCGCATCCTGCGCACCGTGCAGGAGCTGGTGGACGCAGCAGAGTCGCAGAAGAGCTGGCGCACCTGGTATCAGCGCCACGAGGACGTGCTGAGCCGCATCTTTGGCGGTGACGCAGACCTGTTCCAGCAAATTCTTTCTGCCACCAGCCAGGCCACTGGCGTCAAGGGCAACGTGACGCTGGCCCTCAAGGCCTACGAGCAGATGATGAACGGCCAGCCGTTTGAGGGCTATTTGCCGGCTGTCAAGAAAAACCTGGAGCGCATTGCGCAAAACGAGGCGCTGCGCGGCGCCAAGATCAGCCAGTACGGCGAAGCGAACGATGGCAATGCGGATGCGATTGCTGTGGACCGCCACATCGCCATGCTGTTCTTTAATACCAAGACGCCGACGCGCAAGCAGATTGAGTCCGCCAAGCGCCGCATCCGCGCGATTGCCGACCGTCTGGGCTGGGAGCCGCGCCAGGTTCAGGCTGCGCTGTGGGCCTACAATCAAGTTCGGCTCGGAACCGATCCATCAAAGGTAGAAAGCTATGACCGAATCCTTGAAGCCAAAGAGTCCCAAATCCAAGCCTTACGTGCCGCAGTCGGTCGCGGAGAAGAAGGAGGCGTTCGACCTGATGGGCAGACTGGTCGAGGAATTGCGCAGCGAGAAGGAAATGATGGACGAGCTGAAGCGCAAGGCGGCCAAGTAGCGTTCAGCCGCGCCCAAGACCAGACCCAAACACCAGAGTTCAAACGCTGGTTCAAAGACTCTAAGGTGGTGGATGCCGAGGGTAGGCCGCTGGTGGTGTATCACGGGACGGCGGCGGATTTCAGCGAGTTCAGCACCAGCGGGCGCATGGGGCGTGGCGCGATCTTCCTGTCACCGAATCCGCAATTTGCATCACGCTATGCAGGCGCCGAATGGACCGTAGCCGAAGGCGGCGCTCCCAATGTGATGCCGGTGTACGTTAGCGCCGAAAGGGTTTTTGACTACGAGAATCCAAACCACATCAAGCCATTGGCGCAGCGTCTGTCCGACGCGGTTGATGGCGCAAATTCTCCCGAGTGGTACGAAACCAGGCTCAAGACCGGCGACTGGGGGATGATTGAATCTCCAGCGGCGCAGGAGTGGATTAAGTCTGAGTTCCCAGACGGCTTTTACGTGGTTGAGTCCGGGGTCCGGAACATCGGTGTATTCCGCCCCGAGCAGATCAAGAGTGCCATCGGCAACAGCGGCCAGTTCGATCCGGCGAACCCGGACATCCGCTTTAGCCGCTCCACCCTGGGCAGCACACCGCCCACTCCGCCACAGAACCCCAACGCCTGGCAGAAGCTGAGGGCCAAGGCGCTGGAGCTTGTCAGCCCCGAGGCGATCACCAGTCTGATCTACGAGCTTCAGGACAAGAACATTGACCTGAAGAACCTGCGCGACCACATCAAGGCGCTGGGCGGCACGATCACGGATCTGAACGACGCCTACCTGGGCGAAGAGCTGTACCACAAGCGGCTGGCCAAGCGGACCCAGGACTTTTTGAGCGAAGAGCTGAAACCCCTGCTGGCCGACTTGCGCGCTCGTGGGCTGGACCTGGCGACGCTGGAGCGCTTCCTGCACGCCCGCCATGCACCCGAGGCTAACAAGGTGCTGGCCGAGCGCAACCCCAACGCCCAGATGATTGACGCCGGCCGCACCAATGCCAAGCAAACGGTGCGGGCGCTGGAGGTGCAGCTGCAACAGGCGCAGGCCCGCGGCACGGCCACCAAGGCGATCGAGCAGGCGCTGGAGCAGGCGCGCGACGAGCTGAGCCGCTGGATGGGCGCCCAGGCCTTCAAGGGCACCGAGGCAGAACGCCTGAGCCTTTCTGGCATGAGCGATGCCGAAGCCAAGGCGGTGATGGATGGCCTGGCCCCCGGCCAGCGTGTGCACCTGGATGCTTTGGCTGCTCGCGTGGACGCGATGAACGCCAAGACCCTGGACACGCTGGAGAAGTACGGCCTGGCCGACAAGGCCCAGCTGGACGGCTGGCGCAGTGCGTACCAGTTCTACGTGCCGCTGCACCGTGACGAGGCGCACCCGGACGCAGTGAGTCACCCGATTGGCCAGGGCTTCAGCACGAAGGGCGACGCAGCGAAGCGCCGCACGGGCTCCAACGAGAAAGTGACGAACATCCTGGCGCACATCGCCATGCAGCGTGAAGCTGCCTTGACCCGCGGCGAAAAGAACCGCGTGGCCAAGAAGCTGTACCTGATGGCCGCGCAGAACCCGGACCCCGAGGTGTGGACGGTGGACAAGCCGCCCATGACCAAGACGGTGGATCGCGAAACCGGGTTTGTGCGCACCGGTGTGGACCCAACCTACAAGAACAAGCCGAACGTGGTGATGGTTCGCGTGGGCGGGAAAGACCAGGCAATCGTGTTCAACGAGCGCAACCCGACGGCGGTGCGCATGGCGCAGTCGATCAAGAGCGCGGACCTGGGCGACCTGAACGCCTTTGATTCGACGATGGGCAAGGCGACGCGCTGGCTGGCCAGCGTGAACACGCAGTACAACCCGATTTTCGGGCTCATCAACTTTGCGCGCGACGTGCAGGCGGCCATTCTGCAACTGAGCACGACGCCACTCAAAGGGCAAGAGCGCGCTGTGGCTGCCAACATTCCGGCCGCACTCAAGGGCATTTACAGCGAGGTGCGCAGCCGCCGAGGTGGCCAAGGCCGCGGCCAGGGGCAGTGGGCCAAGCTGTGGGAAGAGATGCAGGACGAAGGCGGCACGACCGGCTACCGTGAGCTGTTCATTGACCCGGCCGAGCGCGTGAAGGCGCTGACCAAGGAGTTGAAGGCGCTGGACCGGGGCCAGGCTGCCGAGGCCGCTTATGCGGTGGTGGACTGGCTGAGCGACTACAACGAGACGATGGAAAACGCTGTGCGCCTGGCCGCCTATAAGGTGGCGCTGGATCAGGGCATGAGCAAGGAGCGTGCAGCCAGCCTGGCGAAGAACCTGACGGTGAACTTCAACCGCCGCGGCCGCCAGACCGCGAAGCTGGGCGCGTACTACGCTTTCCTGAACGCCGCCATCCAGGGCACCGCGCGGATGGTTGAAACGCTGCGCGGGCCGACTGGCAAGAAGATCATGCTGGGCGGCGTGATGCTGGGCGCTGTCAACACGCTAATCGCCATGACGATGATGGGCGGCGGCGAGGATGACGACAACTGGGAGAAGATCCCCGAGTTCGTCAAGGAGCGCAGCATCATCATTCCGCTGAGCCGCGAGGACTACCTGGCCATCCCGATGCCGCTGGGCTACCACGTTCTGCCGAACATGGGCCGCAAGGCGGTGGAGATGATGTTGCACAACGACCCGACCATGGGGGCTGGCAAGCATGTGACGGAGATGCTGCGCCTGATGCTGGACGCCTTCAACCCGCTGGGCGGATCGTCCAACATGGCGCAGATGTTGACGCCGACGCCGCTCGACCCGGCCATTGCGCTGATCCAAAACCGCGACTGGACTGGCAAGCCCATCTACCGCGAGGACAACAGCAACCTGGACCCGACGCCTGGGCATACTCGCACCAAGGACACCGCCAGCACGTTCAGCAAGGCTGTGTCCGAGGCGCTGGTCAAGATCACCGGAGGCACGGACTACCAGCCGGGCGCGATCAACTGGACGCCAGACCAGATCGACTACATCATTGGCCAGCTGACCGGTGGCCTGGGCCGCGAGCTGATGAAGGTGGAGCAGACGATCACCGCGCCATTCACTGGCGAGGAATTGCCGCCGCACAAGATCCCGCTGGCAGGCCGCATTTACGGCAACACCAGCGGACCGGCCAGCGAGTCGGAGAAGTTCTACGAGAACCTGACCAAGCTCAACGGCGTGGAGCGCGAGATCAAGGGCCGTGCCCGCGACGGCGAGGACTACGAAACCTACATGGCCGAGGAACCGCTGGCCGACCTGGTGGGCCTGGGCAACTCAGCGCAAAACCAGATCAGCAAGCTGCGCCAGGCGCGCCGCGAGGTGGTCCGCCAAGGCCTGCCGGGCTACCAGGATGAGGTGAAGGACATCAACGGACAGATTGGCGACGTGATGAAAACCGTCAACCAGGAGGTGCGGCGGGCGAAGCAGGAGGCGCGACAGTGATTATTGGCGGTAGACAAATCGTTGCTTGATGATTCTGTCTGCCTCCATCAAAAACCAAAGCATCGTTTTGTCGCTATTAACAGGATCGTTTGCCAGTTGCTTGACCATGCCGTCGAGAAGTCGCATTTTCTCTGGGTCGTTTCGGTAGTCGATACCTTCTGGTTTTATCGCCTCTGTTTTCAGGAACTCGTCAATCGTTTCGCGCCACTTGGCATCAGCGCTTGCGTCCAGCGCCTGTTTGGCGGTTCGCTTCTTTCGATTTTCATAGGCAACACAGAGAGCTTTTGCCATTTTTGATGCGTTTGAATCGCCCTCCAGGGCAAAGTCAGTTGCAAACATAAATTTGCCTTCGGTGTCGAGCGTAAAGATTCGACCATAGCCCCGCTCACAGTCTTGGTTCAGAACATATCGCTCGTTGATGAATAACTTTCCGCTAGAGGCTAGGTATGTTTGAAAAATCGCACTTGTAAAGTCATCCCCCTTTTTGTTTTTCCCGTAGGACACGGAAGATGCCTTTATCTTGGTTTCTGATCCATCTTCTGATTCAGATATTTTGAAAAAATCAGACGCAGCTGCATGGGTTGGAATTGAGACAAAGAAGGCCAAGAGGGCCAGCATAAAAATTTTCATTTTTCACTCCTTTGCGGCGTAGGCCGTGCCTATGTTTTACCCGAAAACGGAACCACCCCGAAGGGTGGCCGTTGAAATCACACAACGCCAGCAGCGGCGAGGCGGCCCATGTCGGCGTTGAAGCGCTCCATGGTTTGGTGTGTGGTGGCCTGCATGTACTTGAGGATGCTGGCCATGGCGCCGAGTTGCTGCCCGTAGTGGTGGGTGAGGGCGTTGCCGAGGGTGGTGCCGCGCACGACTGAGCCGATGTGCTCGTCGTCCATTTGTGTGCGGTGGAGGTGGAAGCCGACGCGGCGCTCAATGTGCTTGTGGATGAGTTGGCAGGCTTCGCCGGCGAGTTCCCAGGCGCGGTGCTGGATCATGGCGCGCTGTGCGGGCGTGAGTTCCACGGGGTCGGCCTGGCCAGACAGCAGCAGTTCGGCCGGATCGATGA
>JACCDQ011505291.1_pt1 | contig 10967 bp, 6 predicted proteins | sample 7446031 | NCBI WGS metagenome assembly JACCDQ01 (sample SAMN15323442, study PRJNA562643) | freshwater metagenome | isolation source: river surface water | place: USA:Blue River Watershed | collected 2017-08-17
CATATAGTTGGCGGTTGGTTTGGTTGACCAACGATGCCTTAAACAACTGATTGGGGCGAATCAGAATTTTTTTATCAAGAATTTTTGCTGGAAATTTCTTGCCAATAAAAGTGTATCGAATACTGTTGAGTTCGACATTTGTCGTATCAATTTTTTGAGAATTATCGGTTGAGGCATCGGCCGAAATAAAATTGATTGATTCGAGCGTAAATTGGTCATGTTGGTCTTTCTGAGCTGGATTACGAACATTGACCGCTAAATTTACTTTAAAGCCACGTTTGATATAGTCGGTCGTGTCAATTTGAATACTGATGTGGTTTTTTGAAACAAAATTAAAATAACCATTATCTTTCAATAAGCTTTCTATTCGTAATTTTTCGCCATCAATTTTATTGAAATCTACATGGTCATTTGGCTGCAAAAGGCTTTTTCGGGCATGAATTTTCAAAAGTGAATCAACCTTTATATCGTCAATAATGTAGCTAATCGTATCGAGCAAATAGGGCCTTTTTTCATCAACTAAATACGTGATTTTGATGCGTTTGTTTGTATTTACAGAGTCGATTTGAAATTTTACTTTACTATCAAAAAAACCTTTACTGTATAAATATTCATTGATGCTCTTACTTGTTCTGTTAATAGCACTTTCGGTAATGATAGCAGGTGCTTCGCCAATATTCTTCATCCACCAGTTTTCTTTTGTATCGAGGCGGTCTTTGTAAACACTCACTTTACTTTGATATTTCTTTCTTTTTCTCTCAATTTTGGCATCATAATTTACTGGATTTGGCAAGTTATTAAGTTTTGTTTGCCACTCTTCGAGCCTTTGTGTTATTTTAGGCTGATTGTACATTGCTTTGCCGAGGTTATAAAAAGCAACATAGGGTGTTACGGGAAGGTATAAAATGCGTCGATTGGGCTTTTGAGTTGGAGGAATGAGTAATTCAAGTTCTTCGGTTGAGATTTCTTTATTACCTTTGAATTCAAAATTATTTAAGCGGTATTCGTCCTTTTCCAACTGAACGGTGCGGGTACACGAACTGATGATGGAAATCAACAAGCAAGTGTAAGAAATTTTATAAAACAGGTTTTTATTAAATATCAGTCTGAGACATGATACTATCTTTCGAATCATAATTGATTGATTATCAGTTTTTCTATCTAAAAATTTCTAATTATAAATCGTAAATCTTTGAATAGATGTTTTCAAAACAACAGCAAAAGTACGTTCAATCCTTGCAAATAAAAAAATATCGACAAGAACATCAACGTTTTTTGGTGGAAGGGGCAAAAAGCGTACAAGAACTATTGAGGTCTGATTTAGAAACCGAGTTGTTGTTGTGTACACCAAAGTTCTATACAGAAAACGAAAAAAACTTAAAAAAAATATCTGTTGAGCAGATTTCGCAGGCAGAACTCGAAAAACTCGGAACACTTCAAAGTAACGATGCGGCTTTGGCAGTAGTTAGAATGCGAGAAAATACCCATCTGATTGCAGACACCGATGAGTTTGTTTTAGTTTTAGATGATATTCGTGACCCAGGAAATCTCGGTACGATTCTGCGTATTGCTGATTGGTATGGTATAAAAAAAGTAATTTGCTCTGAAACAACTGTTGATTTTTACAACCCAAAAGTAGTTTCAGCATCAATGGGTTCGTTTACAAGAATTAAAGTTTATTATTCTGAAATTTCAAAATATTTTGAAAATATTGTAAAAAGTAGTAGAGTTGAAATTATTGGAACTTTTTTAAATTCTGAAAATGTGCATCATGTTGATTTTCCGAATAGTGGTTACATTGTTTTAGGGAATGAATCGAATGGTATAGGAGCGGAGGTTGAAAAATTGATTACAAGAAAAATAACTATTCCGAGGTTTGGGGAAGCTGAATCGTTGAATGTTGGAATTGCCACGGCTGTTGTATTGGATAATTTGCGTAGGCGTGAATAGGTTTGTAACTTGGAAAATATTGGCAAATTGAAGTCGTAATTGATTGATTATAAGAAACTTGTGCCTTGCTTAAAACACTTGTAAATATACTATTTCTTATATTGAGTATAGTGAAAATTTGTTATTCAACCCATAAAATCAAATGAAAAAAACTCTCTTTTCGGCCTTGCTTGCATTGGTACTATTCCAAGCTAAAGCTCAAACCCAACTTACTACCTCAGTTTCATCAAAATCCCTCTCAGTAGCATCCAGCCCCGAATCGGTTGGAATTTCTTCAGAAAGGCTCAAACGTATCGACAATGCTCTAAACCAACTTGTAGAGCAGAATAAGTTACCTGGAATGGTGGCTTTATTTACAAAAAATGGTCAAATTGTTTATCAAAAAGCATTTGGTTATTCTGATTTCCAGACTAAAAAGCCAATGAAAACTGATGATATTTTCAGAATAGCCTCTATGACCAAAGCTATTACTTCAACAGCCGTAATGATGCTTTACGAAGAAGGGAAGTTTTCGCTCGATGACCCCATTTCAAAGTTTATCCCCGAATTCAAGAATCCTCGTGTGCTAAAATCGTTCAAATACGCCGACACTACCTATACGAGCGAGCCAGCAAAGTCTGAAATCACGATTCGTCATTTACTTACACATACTTCTGGGCTTGGCTATGGCGTAATCGACGGTGATGAAAGCTTTAAGATGATGTATAAAAAAGCAGGTATTGTTGATTTATTTACTACAAATCCTGTTAAGATTGGCGATAATATAAAAAAGCTGGCAAAACTTCCTTTGCACCATAACCCAGGCGAGAAATTCACTTATAGTGAAGGACTTGATGTGTTGGGCTATTTCATTGAAATTGTTTCTGGACAGCCCTTTGATGAGTATTTGAAACAACACCTCTTTGAGCCACTCGGAATGCAAGATACTTATTTTTATCTACCAGATGCAAAAAAAGACCGTTTAGTGTATATCCATAAACCTGATAGTGTGAAAACTTGGGTGCGTTATCCTGTTACGTTCTATGACCCAAATTATCCAATTTCGGGAGCTAAAACATTCTTTTCGGGTGGTGCTGGCTTATCATCAACAGCCAAAGATTATGCTACTTTTCTCCAAATGTTGCTCAATGGCGGCACAATGAATGGTAAACGTTTCCTAAGTCGAACAACCGTAGAATTATTGACTGCTACTAATCAGACTGGAGAATTATACGGTGGCCCTAAAGGTGAAAGTTTCTTCAGTCTTGGCTTTAGTGTAATCAGCCCTGCAGGGCAATTAAAAGGTAATGGCAGTGCAGGAAGATTCAATTGGGGAGGTTATTTCAATACCAATTATTGGGCTGACCCAAAAGAAAAAATTATTATGGTTTTGATGAAGCAAACCCAAGCAGCAGCCGATGGTGGTTCTGAAGCTCTCTTTACTCGTATGATTTATCAATCGATTGATGATTAATCTTGTGATATTAGCTTGTATTTATCTACACAACTTCCATTTTGGTCGTTTATGGACAGATTTGAACTAAACTTTGCTTAGTTTAAATCTGTCTAATCTATCGTTAAGCAAAACTAAATGACGATATTGTCTTTAAACACCAAAATAATACATGAAAAAGCTGCTACTCCAAACTGTCTTACTTTCATTTTCATTTATCGCAGCCTTTGCTCAGAATTCTGAGCTCACAGGGGTCATACAAGATGCTCAGAGCAGCACTGGTATCTCTGGTGCAAGCGTACTTCTAATAAATGCCAGAGATTCTACGCAGCGAAAGGGTATATTAGCCGATGTTGATGGGAAATTTAAACTTACCAATGTTAGGGTAGGTAATTATCGTCTAAGGGTTTCTTCGATTGGTTATACAAATCTTGAAACAAGAGTGGCGGTAGGAAATTCTCCAAAGAACCTTGGAGTTTTAAAACTAACCGAAAATGCCAGTCAACTCGGCGAGGTTACGGTTCGTGAAAAACAAGTGCGTGTCGAGCAGAAAGGCGATACCATACAGTATAATGCTGGAGCATTTAAGACAAATCCTGATGCTACGGTAGAGGACTTAGTGAAAAAAATGCCAGGTGTAACCATCGAAAACGGGGTTGTAAAAGCTCAAGGCGAAGAAGTAAAAAAAGTAACCGTTGACGGACAAGAGTTTTTTGGCGATGATGCCGCTTTGGCTTTAAAAAACCTTCCTGCCGAAATCGTTGATAGAGTACAGGTTTTCGACCGCTTGAGTGAGCAATCGCAATTTACGGGCTTTGATGATGGCAATGCCGTAAAGACTATCAATATCACTACTCGACAAAACAAAAATAATGGCCAATTTGGCAAAGTATATGCAGGTGTGGGCGACGACCAGCGTTATCAATCGGGGGTAAGTGTCAATTTCTTCAAAAAAGACCAACGCCTAACAATCATTGGGTTATCTAATAATATTAACCAACAGAACTTCTCGAACCAAGATATTTTGGGTGTACTCGGAAGCTCAGGCGGGGGCGGAGGAATGCAATTTGGAGGTGGTGGAGGTGGCGGCCGTCCACAAGGTGGAGGCGGCGGTGGGGCTGGCCCTCGTGGTGGTGGCGGTGGTGGTGGCCAAGGAGGTTTTGGTGGTGGAGACGCCAGTAATTTTATGGTCGGACAACAACCAGGAATTGCCAAAACGACATCAATTGGTTTGAATTATAGCGATAATTTGGGTAAGAAAGTAAAACTAAGCACAAGTTATTTTTTCAATGCGGCTAATAATGGTAATCAGAGTATTACTTCTCGTGAGTATTTAGGTACAGTACCACAGATGTATAACGATACCAGCACTACGCAAAACAAAAATCTTAATCACCGAGCCAACGTTCGTTTAGAGTACACGATAGATAAAAACAATTCAATCATTTTTACTCCTCGAATTAGCTGGCAAAATAATGATGCCTTATCTGCTCTTACAAGCCAGACCTATTTAAGAACACAACCAATCAACACGAACCTTACAAGCAGGAATTCTTCAAATAATGGGTTCAATTTTTCGGGTGAATTATTGTTCAGACACCGTTTTGCAAAAAATGGCAGAACTTTCTCGATAAATTTGGGTAATAACACCAGCGACCAAACGGGCTTGACTTCTCAGTATTCAATTAGCCGCTATTTCACACCAAAAGACACTACGCAGATTGTGAATCAGCAAACACAATCACAAACAAATAGCAACCGCACATCACTTGGTTTAACTTACACTGAGCCAGTTGGTAAAACAGGGCAAATACAGCTCGACCATAACGTGAGCTATACACTCAGTACCTCTGACCGTGAAGTAAATGCCTACGATGAAAAATTATTGACTTATACAGTTTTGAAACCTTCGTTGAGCAGTGTTTTTGATAATTCATATCTTACGAATCGCACAGGAGTAAGTTATCGACTTAGAAGCAAACAAGGAATGTTTACGATGGGAGCTACCTATCAGAATGCTCAACTCGCCAGCGAGCAGACTTATCCAATTGCCCAAGATGTGAAATACGCATTTAATAGTATTTTACCTAATGCGATGTTTAATTACAGATTTGAAAACAAGGCAAATCTTCGTATTTTTTATCGTACCAATACAAATGCCCCTTCGGTCAATCAGTTGCAAGGCGTAATCAATAATAGTAACCCAACGCAGCTTTCAACAGGAAACCCGAATTTGAAGCAAGATTATAGCCACTCGTTATCGTTTCGTTATGGGGTTACAAATGCCAAAACTGCTCAGAATATCATGCTATTTCTGAACTTAGGCTATTCAAATAATGCCATCGTTCAGTCAACATTTATTGCTGATAAAGATTATGAATTGGCCAAAGGTATCACCCTGTTTAGAGGTTCACAACTTACAAAACCAGTTAATCTCGATGGTTTATTCAATGCACGGACATTCATTAGTTATGGTATTCCGATTTCCAAAATCAAGTCAAACCTTAATTTTAGTGCGGGCGTAAATTACGCTAAAAATCCGAATCTTATCAATGATATTAAGAGCTTCACAAATACCTATGGTATCAATGGTGGGTTAGTTTTGAGTAGTAATGTGAGCGAAAAAGTTGATTTTACGCTTTCTTATTCGCCAACTTATAGTTTGGTTCGTAATAGTGTTCAGACAACACTCAATACCAATTACTTATTTCAGAATGCATCGGTTAAAATCAACTGGTTGTTCGGAAAAGGATTCTTGTTGCAGTCGGAAGTGCTTAATCAAGCGTATTCAGGTTTAGGCTCGGGCTTTAACCAAAACTTTACACTATGGAATGCAGGTTTTGGCTATAAATTCTTGAAAAAACAAGCTGCTGAGCTACGTCTGAATGTATTTGATTTATTGAAACAAAACAATAGCATTGCTCGAAATGTATCTACTGCCTATATCGAAGATGCTCGTAATCAGGTGCTTACACGTTATTTTATGCTTACGTTTACCTATAATCTTCGCAATTTTAGATTATAAGTTAATTGCATTTCTAAGCCTTTTAAGAAGTTTCATCGGGATTTTCTCGGTGAAACTTCTTGTTTTAAAAGCAGTATAGCACAGGCTTGTTCGTATCAGATAAATTTGTATTTTTACAGCACCATTTTTATATGTAACAAAACAAGAAACAAAGCTCCAAACCAATCTACATGAAAGTCTGTGCTGTTTTCGATATTGGAAAAACCAATAAAAAATTACTTCTTTTTGACGAAGATTATCAAATAGTGAAGGAAGAACAATCGCAATTTGAAGAAATTTTAGACGATGACGGCTTTCCGTGTGATGACTTGATTCAGCTTAGTTCTTGGCTCAAAACTACGTTTGAGTCGGTCAAGCAAAATCCTGATTATGAAGTAGTTGGATTGAATTTTTCGGGCTATGGAGCAAGTTTTGTTCACTTAAACTCCGAAGGGAAGCCTATTACTCCCCTCTATAATTATCTCAAAGGTTTTACACGCCAAATGAGTAAAGAGTTTGCCGAAAAATATTCCTCAAATGTTTATACCGAAACCGCTTCACCTGAACTCGGAATGTTGAATTCTGGCTTGCAGTTATACTGGTTGAAACAAACCAAACCGAGTATATTTCATCAAATCAAGTATTCACTACACTTACCACAATATTGTAGCTTTTTGTTTTCAAATAAACCAGTTTCTGAAATCACAAGTGTTGGGTGTCATACCGCACTCTGGGACTTCCAGAAAAATGATTACCATGCGTGGGTCGAGGCCGAACACCTACATTCGGTACAACAAAAACCTTTACTTTCGGATAACGTTTCCAGTATGGCCGATGGTATGGCAATCGGAATTGGTATTCACGATAGTTCATCGGCACTCGTACCATATTTGAAGTCTTTTGATGAAAAGTTTATTTTGCTTTCAACGGGCACTTGGGCTATTAGCATTAATCCGTTTAATGATGAACCATTGACTAATAACGAGTTACAGAAAGATTGTTTGTGTTTTTTGAACTATGAAGGGCATCCTGTAAAAGCTTCAAGGCTTTTTGCTGGTAACGAACACGAACGCCAAACCAAGCATTTGGCCGAATATTTTGGTAAAGAAGTAGATTACTACAAGCAAGTAAAATACGACCAAGATATGATTTGGTTTTTACGTAATAAATTCAAGCAAGCAACCCCCGATACCGCTGATGTTGGTCTTTTGAAAGATTGCCCGTTTGTGGAGCGAAACCTTAATTTATTTAAGTCTTACGAAGAAGCCTATCATCAATTTATGCTTGATTTGGTGGCTCAGCAGGTTGCATCGCTTAATTTGGTGATGGGTTGGAGTAAACCAAAACAGATTTTTGTTGATGGTGGATTCTCTAAAAATGATATTTACATGAGTCTTTTGGCCGAAACCTATTTCAATAAGCAAGTTTTTGCTTCCGAAATAGCTCAAGCATCGGCTTTGGGAGCTGCATTAGTAATTCATGAACATTGGAACTCTAAGCCTGTTCCGCAGCAATTAATTGCCTTGAAACGATATTTTTGATAATATTTTGTTCGAAAACCTAAAAGCTGTATTCTTGAATACAGCTTTTTTTATGTTTCTCAGTTAATATATTCTTGAACTATATTCGCAGAAAGAGTCTTTTGTATGAAAAGACAATAGCATGCAAGAAAAGAAAAAAATACTGGCAATTTCGGGTAGTACACGAAAAGACTCTACGAATCATAAAATTTTGAAAATAATAGCCGAATTAGTGAGCAATAAGGTTGAAGTAAAGTTCTTTGATGGTTTATCAACGCTTCCACATTTCAACCCCGACTTAGATAAGGCTAATGCTTTACCCAAAGAAATAGAAGTCTTTAGAAATCAAATCTCAGAATCAGATGGTATCATTATTTGTACTCCCGAATATATTTTTAGTTTGCCAGGTAGCCTAAAAAATGCCCTTGAATGGTGCGTTTCGACAACCGTTTTCTCTGATAAAAAAGTAGCTCTTATTACGGCATCTGCATCTGGTCAGAAAGGCCACCAAGAATTGAATTTAATTATGAAAACACTTGGCACAGTTTTTAATGATGAAACCTCAATTTTGATTAGTGGTATAAGAGGAAAAATTGGTGATGATGGCAAAATTATCCACGAAGAAACATTGGCTGACATAATCAATTTAGTTAAAAAACTACTTGAAAGTTTGACTACGGGTGATAGCTAAAGAGTATTTTTATGTTTGTTGATTTTTTAATAATTGACTGTTAGATAGTTATGGTAAAAAAGATACTTAGTATAAATGTCTTTTTATATTTGTTCTACCGTAACCCTTAAAATATATACTTAACATTTGAAAACGCTCAGTTTTGTTAGCCACAAAGGTGGCGTCGAAAAAACAACTTCTGTTCAAAACGTTGGCGTAAACGTACATCGTCTTACCAAACGTAAATTGTTGTTTACAATAAAACTTTTGATAAAGTATTTGTATCGATAAAGGTCCGTGATTTGCTCTTCGTCTATAAAGGCCTTCAAATCTTTTAGTTTTTGTTAACCAACTTCCTATAATTTGCCCGCACTTACAGCTCAGTGGTGTTTTGCAAAATATTACCCAAAGCTAAAATGCCGATTGGGTGTCGATTTGGTGAAATCAACAAAAAAAACAGTTCAATGAACAATTTTTAGATACTTATTTTCGTGATAATATAGCCATTCCCGAAGCCGAAGCCAGTGGCAAGGCTGTCTTCTTGTATGACCCCGAATCAAATGGTTCCCTTGATTATTATAAACTTACTCGTGGATTGATAAATAAACACTTTACCCAAAATTTGGTGGAGTAGCTAATGCGAGCATAGTTAGAATCTATATAAATTATTCAAGAAATATTACTTTTTTTATAAAAAATTGTAAAAATAAATTGTTTTTAATTAGATTTGTTTTTACCTAAACCTATTACCACTAAATGCAACCCGCAAAGTACGCTAAAGTAAAGTTTCTGAATAGAGACAAATCCTTATTTTTTTCAGCTCTTCGTGAAAACATTGATTCTTATTTTGAAACTAATAACATTGAAAAAACAGGCGGTTCGAGTTTACTTTTCAAGGCCGTTTTCATGTTGAGTCTTTATCTGATTCCCTTCGCTCTTATTCTGACTGGTCAATTCTCTAATCTGCAAATGCTCGGACTAACTATTCTTATGGGACTGGGTGTAGCAGGTGTAGGTATGTCAGTCATGCACGATGCCATTCATGGCTCTTTTTCATCGTCTACTAAAGTAAATAAGTTTTTTGGAGCATCAATTTATCTGCTTGGTGGTAATGTTTATAATTGGGATGTGCAGCATAACAAACTGCATCATACATATACCAATTTACATGATATAGACGAAGACATCACAGGTAAGTTCATGTTGCGTTTGTCGTGTGGTGATAAATTAAAAGCTTTTCATCGCTTTCAGCATATTTATGCCTTTTTTTTGTATAGTCTCATGACCATTTCTTTTTTGTGGAAAGACTTTAAAGAGATTTCATTATACAATAAAATGGCTGAAACTGGTTTAGTGAAACCTTTCCCGAAGAAAGAGTTGTTTACTTTAATTGTGAGTAAAATAGCTTATGCTTTATTTATTTTCGCTTTACCAATGCTTTTACTTGATATTACCTTTGGGCAATGGTTTATTGGATTTATGGCCATGCATTGTACAGCAGGTATTATTTTAAGCACAGTTTTTCAGTTGGCACACGTGGTAGAAGGTGCAGCCCAACCTACGGTTGATGATAGAGGAAATATAGAAAATGCTTGGGCAATTCATCAACTCAATACCACTGCTAATTTTGCAGGTAGTAATAAAGTATTCTCGTGGTACATTGGAGGGCTCGATTACCAAGTTGAGCATCATTTATTTCCGAATATATCGCACATTCATTATCCAGCCATTGCTTCAATCGTAAAAGCTACTGCCGAGGATTTTGGCATTGTTTATAATAACAAACATTCGTTTATCAAGGGCTTACAGTCGCATATCAGAATGTTACATAATTTAGGACACGGAGTTGCTTGATATGGGTAAAGAAAGTTTGATAAATTTTATTCAAAAAATCTTACCAATGCCTGCCGATAAAGCGGTGTTGATTTCGACTTTCTTTAAGCCTAAATACTACTCCAAGAATAACTTTTTATTAAAAGAAGGAAAGATTTGCACAGAATCTCATTTTATAGAATCTGGATTTTTGCGTTCGTATGTGGTGGATGTTGATGGCAATGAGGTTACTACTGATTTTTATGGTAGTGGTATATTTGCCAATGACTTCTTATCGTTTTTTAAAAGAATTCCCTCCAACGAAAATATACAAGTCTTAGCAGATTGCCAGACTTGGGTGATTACCTACGAAGACTTACAAACCTGTTTTCATACGATTCCTGAATTTAGAGAGTTTGGGCGGATGATGCTCATCAATAACTATTCAAGACTGCAAGAGCGGATGCTCGGCATGATGCAACTCACTGCCGAGCAACGCTACGAGAAATTGATAACTTCGCATACTGAAGTTTTTCAGAAGGCTCCACTCAAATATATTGCTTCTTATTTAGGTGTTAC